>Ga0187847_10001003_pt1 | contig 27228 bp, 22 predicted proteins | sample June2016WEW_4_10_FD_132458 | JGI IMG/M metagenome (GOLD analysis project Ga0187847, IMG submission 132458) | Peatland microbial communities from SPRUCE experiment site at the Marcell Experimental Forest, Minnesota, USA - June2016WEW_4_10 | ecosystem: Environmental > Terrestrial > Soil >...
ACCGCAATCATCGAGACGCCGAGGATCATGTTGTTGCAAATCTTCGCTACTTGGCCGGCACCGGCGGCTCCGCAATGGACGATCTTGCGGCCCATGGCCTCGAGAACCGGACGTGCGGCGGCGAAAGCCGTATCGCCGCCTCCGACCATGAAGGTCAAGGTACCAGCCGTCGCGCCGCCAACACCGCCCGAGACAGGGGCGTCGAGCGACCGCGTTCCAGCAGCCTCGGCCAAGGCGTGGGCTTTGCGGGCTGAAGCGATGTCAATCGTCGAGCAGTCGATCAATAGGGAACCCGGGCGAGCCGCGGGCAGAATTTGATCACCATAAGCAGCAACCACATCCCGACCCGCCGGCAGCATGGTGATGATCACGTCGGCATCACGAACCGCCTGCGCAGCCGTGGCCGCAGGCGTGGCGCCGGTGCGGCTCGCCGCTTCCAGCATCGCAGCCGAAAGGTCGAAGCCCGAAACGGCGTAACCGGCCTTGGCCAAGTTGGCAGCCATCGGCTTTCCCATATTGCCAAGTCCGATAAATCCGATTTTCATCATGACTGACCTCCTGCGATTGCGCCGGTTATCACCGGTCTCCGATCAAAGCACGGCTGACGATCAGGCGCATGATTTCATTGGTGCCCTCGAGAATTTGGTGAACGCGCAGATCCCGCACGATTTTTTCGATTCCGTATTCCGCGAGATAGCCGTAGCCGCCATGCAGTTGCAGCGCCTCATTGGCGACATTGAAGCCGATATCGGTGCCAAAACGTTTAGCCATGGCGCAGAGCGTGGTCGCGTCGGGGTCGCCGCGGTCCAGCGCGGCGGCGGCGCGCCACAGCAGGGCCCGCGCGGCCTCAAGCTCGATCGCCATGTCGGCGAGCCGGAATTGCAAGGCTTGAAACGCATCCAGCCGCTTGCCGAAGGCTCGGCGGTCGCGCATATAGGCGAGTGTCTTGTCGAGCGCCACCTGCGCGCCGCCGATCGAGCAGGCGGCGATATTCAGTCGTCCGCCATCGAGGCCCTGCATCGCGATCTTGAAGCCTTCGCCTTCGGCACCCAGGCGGTTGACGACCGGGATCCGGCAGTGCTCGAAAATGACCGCCCGGGTCGGCTGGGCGTTCCAGCCCATCTTCTGTTCATTGGCGCCGAAGGACAGGCCTGGCGTGCCGCCTTCGACGATCAGCGCCGAGATTCCGGATGGGCCGTCGCCGCCGGTACGGACCATGACGACGTAGAAATCGTCCGGATTGCCAGCGCCCGAGATAAATTGCTTCTGGCCATCGAGCACATAATGGTCGCCGTCGCGGGCCGCGCGGGTGCGTAGCGCCGCCGCGTCCGATCCAGCGCCTGGTTCGGTGAGGCAGTAGCTCGCCAGTTTCTCCATGCGGCACAGTCCCGGCAGCCAACGCAGGCGCTGTGTCTCGCTCCCGAAGCGGTCTACCATCCAGGCGACCATGTTGTGGATCGAGATATAGGCGGAGATCGAGGGGCAGCCTTGCGCCAGGGCCTCGAAAATCAGCGCGGCGTCGAACCGCGTCAATCCCGATCCGCCCTGATCCTCGCGAACATAGATGCCGGCCAAGCCGAGAGCGGCGGCCTCGCGGATGACATCGGCGGGGAAATGTTTCTTCTGATCCCACTCGATGGCCTTCGGGGCCAGCCGATCGGCTGCGAAGGCCCGCGCCATGTCGCGGATCGCGATCTGTTCCCCGGTCAGTGCGAAGAATGCCGGAACCGTCTCGTTATGCATTGGCTTTTCTCCGACTCATAAGGGCCTCGGATTGGGCTTAAGGCAAAATAGACTTATTCGGCCTCTTTGGGGAACGCTATCCCTACCGGAACTTGATTGCCCATGGATTTCACAGATCGCCCGCGCTCGGTTTGATATGTTCCCGATTCACGCCGGCGGCTTCCCTGATAATGCGTGAAGTGTTGTCGCGCGTCTTCGGGGACCAGTGCCCCTGCCTGATTCTGCTGTTGGCGGTGCCTATCATCCCCAGTTGAGCTAGGCCTACGCCGCAGGATAGGCTGATGATGGCGGGCCACGCCGGCCGTCGCGGGATCGCGCTGGCGCGATGGTCACCACGGACGCCTTCGGGCTCGCCGCTTGGGGTTACGGATATGGATTTACAACTGAAGGGCCGAACCGCGCTGGTGACGGGCGCCAGCATGGGCATCGGCCGCGCCATTGCTCTGGGCTTGGCCGCGGAAGGCGCGCGGCTCGCCGTGGTGGCACGGCGCCGGGAATTGCTCGAACGCTTAGCCGCCGAAATAAAAAGCGCGGGCGGATACCCGCCAGCCATCATCGTCGAAGACATCACGGCGGCATCCGCACCCGCCCGGATTCGGGATGCCGCAATCCGCGCCTTGGACAAGATCGAAATTCTCGTCAACGGCGCTGGCGGCAGCCGACCGCTGCCGGTCGATGCTCCGGATGAGCGGTGGGATGAGGCTTTGACGCTCAACTTCACCCGCCTGCGCCAACTCACTCATGCTGTCCTGCCGGGAATGATCGAAAGGAAATGGGGTCGCATCATCAACATCACGGGAAAATCCGAACCCGAACGGCTGAACGCATCCTTTGCAGCCAAGGCGGCCGTGCACGCTTGGTCCAAGGGTCTGTCGCGCGAGATCGGCAAGCACGGCATCACAATCAATTCGATCGCGCCGGGCCGCATCATTACCGAGCAGATTCTCCGTCTCTATCCCGAGGAGGAGCGCCGTAGCTTTGCCGCACGGGAAATTCCGGTCGGCGAATACGGAAAACCGGAGGATATTGCGGTGCTTGCCGTTTTTCTCGCATCGCCGCTCACCCGCTACATGACGGGAACCGTCATTCCGGTAGATGGCGGCCTGCGCCGTTATCAATTCTGAGCGTTGCCGGCCCCGCCTCGGACCGGCCGAGTTTTCGGCTGGCAGCGCATTGACGATCAAGCTATGTTTCGAGCCATAAAGGTAACGAGGGCCGATATGAGGCTCCATGCCAATCAGGGAGGGAAGACCATGTTGGGAGGGAATTTTCTCGGGCGTGCGGGCGCGTCGTTTGCCGCGCTGATAGCCGTCTTCGTTTTGTTCGCGGCCTCGGCTGCTCAAGCCCAGCAGCCGATCGTCATTGGCGCATCCGTGTCGCAAACCGGTCCGCTGGCCGTCGATGCGGCATACCATCTGCGAGGCCTTCAGCTCGGCGTCGCCGACGCGAACGCCCATGGCGGCTGGCTTGGCCGGAAGATCGAGCTCAAATACTACGACGACCAGAGCAACCCCGGCACCGCAGTGCGGCTCTACACGCGGCTCATCACGGAAGATAACGTCAATCTCGTCGTCGGGCCGTATTCGAGCGGGATCAGCCAGGCTGTTGCGCCGCTAATGAACAAATACGAGCGCGTGATGCCCGCGCCCGGCGCCTCGCTGCCGGCGATATTCGCACCGGGAAACAAATGGAATTTCCAGTTACTCCCGCCTGCGACAGGATATCTCGAAGGCATACTGCCCCTGGCGAAGAGCCAGGGTGCGCACACCGTTGCGATACTTGAGCTGCAACTCGGCTTTACCCTGGCATGTGGCCAAGCACGCGAGGCGCAAGCCCAGGCCCTCGGTATGCCGATCATCTACGGTGCGTCCTATGCGTTGCCGCAACCCGATTTCTCGTCGCTGGCGCTGGCGATCAAGAATGCCAATCCCGACGTCGTGGTCCTGTGCTCCTACTATCCGGACGCGGTAGGCATCGCCCAGGCGCTGCATCGCATCGGTTATGCGCCGCGGTTCCTGTCGGAGACCATCGGACCCGCGGAAGCCGAGTTCATCAGCGCGCTGGGGCCGATCGCCAATGGCATCATTTCGAATACGAGCTGGTGGCCGAACCTGAAGACCCCCGATAACGCCGGCTTCATCGCGCGTTACAAGGCCATGTTCAACAACGAGGAGCCGGACTATCACGTGGCGGCGACCTATGCCGCCATCCAGGTGCTGGGAGCCGCCGTCAAGGCCACTAACTCGCTCGACCAGGCGAAGATGCGGCAGTGGCTGTTGACCCACGAAGTGGAGACCGTGGAAGGCGTATTCAAGAGTGACGCCAACGGCTTGTCGACGAAATTCGGCCAGTACATGTTCCAGATTCAGAACGGCAAGCGTTTCTTGATCTGGCCCATATCCCAGGCCGAGGCCAAAACGCAGATTCCCTATACCGGCCAATAAACCGAACCACCACGGACGCGGAAAGACGATGAGCGGCGGGGTGGTCGGGTGATCATATTACAGTTGGTCGTCAACGGCGTGCTCCTGGGCGGGACCTACATTCTTCTCGCCCAGGGGCTCAATCTTATTTTCGGCGTCATGGGCATCGTTAACCTCGCCCATGGCGCCATCATAACCTTGGCCGGGCTCTTCACCTTCTGGTTCGCGACCAAAACCCACCAAAGCCCGCTCCTCCTGCTTCCACCCGTCTTCATCGTCATGCTGGTGGTGGGCGGCGTGCTGCAGCGGCTGCTGCTGGAGCCGCTGGCCCGGCTCGGTCGCAGGGGCGAGCTGCTCAACCTGATGGTGACGTTCGGTCTGTCCTACGTCATCATCGAAACCGGCCTCAATCTTTTCGGCTCGCAATACGTGTCGTTGCCCGATCTTCAGACAACCTGGGCGGTCGGAGGATTGGCGATCAACGAGGCGCTAGTCGCGGCGGGCGTTCTCGGCGCGCTGATCTCGGGAGGCCTTCACCTCTGGCTGCATCACACCGAATCGGGAAAGGCGCTGATGGCCACCGCGCAAAACCCGACCGGCGCCGTCACCTGCGGAATCGACGTGCGGCGCATGCGCGGCATTGCCTTCGCGATCGGCTCGGCGTTAGCCGCCTCCGCCGGTGTGTTGCTGATCCTCGTTATTCCGCTGTCGGCGCCGACGGCGGATACGCTGACCATCCTCTCCTTCGTGATCGTCGCCTTGGGCGGTCTCGGCGATTACCGGGGTGCCGTGATGGCGGCGATCATATTGGGCCTGGTGCAATCGGCGGTTGGCTATTACCTGAGCGGTGACGCCGAGGTCGTGGTTCCCTATCTGCTGCTCATCGTGTTCATGGTGGTCCGGCCGCAGGGCCTGGGCCGCGCGACCCGCTGATCGGTCTGGCCCATGAATCTTGACGCGCGACGGCTGGGGCGTTGGATAGAGCGGCGTCTTGGCAACCCCACATCGGCGGCCGCGCCCGTACCCGCGCCCGGCCGCGAACGCATCGCTATTGCTGTGCTGGCCGTGCTGGTTTTATGCGCGGCGGTGGCGCCACTGTTCGCTACCGCCTATGTCCTTCAGCTCGCAACCGACGTCCTCACCTTTGCGGCGCTGGCTTACTCTTGGAACATCATCAGCGGCTGCACCGGTTATCTCTCCTTCGGACAGGTTTCCTTTTTCGGCATCGGCGCCTACGCCACATCGGTGCTGGTGCTTCGCGCCGGACTGCCATGGTACGTGGGAGCACTGCTCGGCAGTGGACTCGCCGGGCTTGCCGCCGCGCTACTCGGCACTGTGATGTTGCGGCTGCGCGGCATCATGTTCGCACTCGGCATGCTCGGTCTCGCCCGCATCCTCATGGTGGTTGCGGGGAACTGGGATTACATCGGCGCGGCGTCGGGATTGACCCTGCCGGCTGAGCTCACGCCCATTGCCGTTTATCTCGCGACATGGGTCGCGGTTCTTGCCGCCTTCGGGCTTAACGCCTTCATTCTCCATTCGGGGTGGGGGCTGTCGGTCACCGGCGTACGTGATGACGAGGTCGCCGCTGCGGCGATCGGCGTTCCCACCGCGCGAATCAAGGTCATTACCTTCGTCATGAGCGCGCTTGCCCCCGCCGCCGTCGGCGGCATAGTGGCGTGGAATCGCAGCTTCCTCGATCCGCCCAGCGCGTTCGATCCGACTCTCGATCTTCAAGTCATCGTTTTCGCGTTGTTCGGCGGCATCGGCACCCTCTGGGGACCAGCATTAGGGACCGTGATCCTGGTCTTCGTCGGCGAACAGTTCTGGGCCTATCTGCCGGATCTTCAACTCGCGCTTTATGGCGTGCTGGTCATCGCCGTCGTGCTCGCCTTTCCGGGCGGCATTGTCGGCATCGCAAACCGGCTCGGTTGGTTGCGGCGCCGACCGGTTCTGGCACCGGCGGTGTTTCCCGTGGTCGCAAGGTTACCGCGTCCGGCGCTACAAGGCGGCGAGACCATCATCGAGGTGCGCGATCTGATCGTGCGGTTCGGCGGCCTGATCGCGCTCAACGGCGTTTCGCTCAGCATTCGCCGCGGTGAAATGGTCAGCATCATCGGCGCAAACGGCGCCGGGAAGACTACCCTATTCAACGCCATCACCGGCTTCGTTAAGCCGAGCGGAGGCGGCGTCTTCTATCAGGGCAAATCGGTTTCTGACATTCCGGCCTTCCAGCGCGCACGTCAGGGAATCGCGCGCACGTTCCAGATTCCTCGGCTCATGGAATCCATGACGGTTTGGGAAAACACCTTGCTCGCCGCCCGATACGGAAAGCGCGCCGATCAGGCCGTCGATCAGGCGGCATGGGCGTTGCAGACCGTGAAATTGGACGGATTGTGGCTTGAGCCTTCGACCAAATTGACACCCGGACAGCAGCGACGCCTCGAGATGGCGCGTGCCCTCGCGCTCGATCCGACCGTGATCCTGCTCGATGAGGTGATGGCCGGAATGACCCGCAATGAGCAGGGCGAGATTCGCGCGGTTTTACGCCAGCTTCGCGGTTTCGGCATTGCCGGCGTCGCCGGAGTCGAACACGTTATTTCCGCTATTGCGGACATCTCCGACCGTATGATCGTTCTCGATCGTGGCAGCAAGATCGCCGAAGGCCCCCCGGACGCGGTGTTGCGCGACCCCTTGGTCATCGAATCCTATCTCGGCAAGGTCTCATGAACACCCCCGCCCCAGATGCGGCGGCTCCGGCCGCGCTCAAGGTGGAAGACGTGGTCGCCGGCTTCGGCGAGCTCACCATCTTGCACGGCGTTTCTCTGGAAGTCGCTGCCGGCAAGGTCACCGTGCTGTTGGGCGCCAACGGCGCCGGCAAGACGACGCTATTCCGCGCCATCACGGGTTTGTTGCCGCCACGGGCGGGTCGAATCTCGTTATTTGGGGAACCGATTGCCGGCCGTGCGCCACATCTGATCGCCCGGGCTGGTATCGGCCATGTTCCGAGCGGCCGCGAGTTGTTTCCCCGGATGCCGGTCGGGGTGCATCTCGATCTCGGCGCGCGCCTTTGCCCGCCGGAGCTTCGCGCGACGTTACGGGAGCGGGTCCTCAAGCTCTTTCCCGAGATCGCCGGCCGGCTCAATCAACTAGCCGGGACATTGTCCGGCGGCGAACAGCAAATGGTCGCGATCGCACGCGCGCTCATGACCAATCCGCGCGTCCTGCTCCTCGACGAGCCCTCGGCCGGCCTAGCGCCGAAAGTCGTCATGTCGGTCTTTCAAGCTTTGTCGAAGCTCCAAAACCAGGGCATGAGCGTGCTGCTCGCCGAGCAAAGCCTCACCTTCGGCCTGTCGGTCGCGCACCGCGCCTACATCATCCGCGAGGGACAGATCGTGCTCTCGGGCACGCCCGCCGAGCTCATGGCCGACCGCAGCATGGTGCAGACCTATCTTGGTGCCTGACGCCTGCGCTCCGGTCGGTTTTCAGAACCCGTTCAATCCCAAGCGTTTCGCCGCCAGTTTCGTGGCTGCCAGCCGCTGGTTTTGGCGATTCATGGCCGCCTTGGTCGCCTGGGCGACCAGCACCTGGCCGGCGCTTTCGGGTGAACCGGCGTTGAAAGGCGGCCTGGGATCGTATTCAAGCCTGAGCTGAATCGCTTTGGCGATTTCAGTGCCGCACAGTTCAGCGACGACGGTCAGCCCGAAGTCGATTCCGGCGGTGACGCCGCCTCCGGTGATGCGATTACGGTCCTTCACGACGCGTTCCGCGACCGGAATGGCGCCCAGCAGCGCGAGTTGGTCCCTTGACATCCAGTGACATGTGGCGCGATAGCCTTTGAGCAAACCCGCGGCGCCGAGGACCAGCGAGCCGGTGCAGACCGACGTGACATAACGCGCATTGGTGGCTTGTCGTCGCAGAAACTCGAGAACCTCGGCGTCATCCATTACCGCGATCTGGCCGGTGCCGCCCGGCACACAGATCACGTCGAGCGGTGGACAGGTCGAAAGCGCCGTGGTCGGCGTAATTTTCCATCCGCTCCCAGTTCTGACGGGCTCGGTGTTCTTCCAAATCAGATGAACGTTCGCGTTCGGCACGCTGCCAAAAACCTCGGCCGGTATGGTCAGGTCGAGCTGGGTTAAATCGGGGAAGAGCAAGATGCCGAATTGCAACGATTTACTCATCCGATGCTTCTCCGCGAAATCTCCGCGATCATGGGTGAAATTGGCGCAATTATCCCATTTCCAGACTTGGTTTCCAATTCACGCGAATGGTCGATGGCGGGTCGGATCAATCGGCCGGGCGCCGCCAATCCACGCCGAATCGCTTGCGATTCCGACGGCTTTCGCCGATTGATGGGGATCGATGATCGATCTTGCCAGGCCCTACGATGTACTCGTGGTCGGCGGCGGCAACGCCGCGCTCTGCGCCGCCATAACGGCGCGCGAGGAGGGCGCCAGCGTGCTGCTGCTCGAGCATGCGCCGCGCGATTTCCGAGGCGGCAACAGCCGCCATACCCGGAATTTGCGCACCATGCATGATGCGCCCACGGCCACGCTTACCGAGGCCTATCGCGAGGACGAATACTGGGACGATCTGAAACGCGTGACCGGCGGCAAGACCAATGAAGATCTTGCCCTGCTGACGATTCGCGAATCGGCCCGCACGATGCCGTGGATGGAAACGCACGGCGTGCGCTTCCAGCCGTCCTTGAGCGGAACGCTGAGCCTATCGCGCACCAACGCCTTCTTCCTGGGCGGCGGCAAGGCGTTGGTCAACGCGTTCTATCGGGAAGCCGAACGTCTTGGCGTGGACATCCTCTATGACACTGAGGTTGTCGCGCTGCGCCTGAAGTCGGGCGTCGTGAATGAGGTGGAAGCGAAGCGCACCGGCGCACCCGTCACGGTCCACGCCAAGATCGTTATTGTGGCCAGCGGCGGCTTTCAGGCAAATATCGAATGGCTCAAGCAATATTGGGGCCCGGCCGCGGAGAACTTCCTCATTCGTGGCACGCCCTATGCGCAAGGCCGCGTGCTGCGCAATCTGCTCGACCAGGATGTGATGCCGGTCGGAGATCCGACCCAGTGTCATGCCGTGGCCATTGATGCGCGTGCGCCGAAATATGACGGCGGCATCGTGACGCGTCTCGATTGCCTGCCCTTCGGCATCGTCGTCAACCGCGATGCGTGCCGCTTCTACGACGAGGGTGAAGACCTTTGGCCCAAGCGCTATGCCATTTGGGGCAGGCTGGTGGCACAGCAGCCGGGCCAAATCGCGTATTGCATCGTGGACGCCAAGATGCTGAATCTCTTCATACCGTCGATGTTCTCGGCGATCGAGGCGCAGGATATCGGCGAACTCGCGGCGAAACTCGGCCTCGATCCAAGCACGCTCAATGCTACGGTACATGACTTCAACGCGGCGGTGCGGCCGGGCACCTTCAACGGCAAGGCGCTTGACGATTGCCGCACCGAAGGACTGACACCGCCCAAGACGCATTGGGCGCAACGTATCGATACGCCGCCCTTCTCCGCCTATCCGCTGCGGCCCGGCATTACCTTTACCTATCTCGGCGTGACGGTCGACTCGCAGGGGCGCGTCATGATGAAGAGCGGAAATCCGGCACGCAATCTTTTTGCCGCCGGCGAAATCATGGCCGGCAACATCCTCGGCCAGGGCTATCTGGCGGGAATTGGCATGACGATCGGCGCGGTATTCGGCCGCATCGCCGGACGGGAGGCTGCGCATCATGCACGCCAGTGATGCCGTCGCCGAGGCGCGACGCGTTCTCGAAATCTGCAACGCCTGCCGCTATTGCGAGGGGTATTGCGCGGTCTTTCCGGCGATGGAATTGCGCCGCGCGTTTTCCGATGCCGAGATCGACTATCTCGCCAATCTCTGCCACGACTGCCGCGCCTGCTATTACGCCTGCCAGTTTGCGCCACCGCACGAATTCGGCGTCAATTTGCCGAAAACCTTCGCTCAGATCCGTGCCGAGACCTACGAGGATTATGCCTGGCCGCGGCCGTTGGCTCGGTTGTTTCGGCGCAACGGGCTCGTTCTCTCTTTGATCACGGCGGTGGCGATAGCATCCGTTGTCGCGCTGACCATGGGGCTAGGGGCGCCGAAGGCGCTTTACATCCCGCACACGGGTTCCGGCGCGTTTTATGCCGTGATTCCCCACGCGGCTATGGTGCTGCTCGGCGCCGCGACCTTCGGTTATGCGCTGCTCGCGCTGGCAATGAGCTTCGCCGGGTTCTGGCGTGAAACGGGCGCGTCGAGCCAGCCTGTCGGCATGCGCGAGATTGCACGGGCGCTGGGCGACGTCCTTACGCTGCGGAATCTCGGCGGGGGCGGCGAGGGCTGCAACGATCGCGACGAAGCGTTCTCCCAGACGCGGCGGTGGCTGCATCACGCCATGTTTTATGGCTTTTTCGCCTGCTTCGCGGCGACCTGTAGCGCGACCATCGACCATTATCTAGGCTGGGTCGCGCCTTATCCGCTGCTCAGCGCGCCGGTCATTCTGGGAACCGCCGGCGGTATCGCGCTGCTCGCGGGCACAGCCGGATTCTTGTGGGTAAAAATAGGCGCCGATCCCGCGCCAGCCGCGCAGGAATTGCTTGGCGCCGGAACCGGCTTGCTGGTCCTACTCGGATTGGCATCACTCACCGGGCTGGCGCTGCTCGCTTTGCGCGAGACCGGCGCGATGGGGATTCTTCTCGCCATCCATCTGGGCACCGTCCTTGCGCTGTTCATCGTGCTGCCTTACAGCAAGTTCGTGCATGGGATATACCGCCTTGCGGCACTCATCCGCTATGCGATGGAACAATCGATATCCGCCACTACGGAACGGGAATAGGCAGGAGAGATCAATGACGCTCAAGCTTCGCCGGGTCGTGACCGGCCATGACGAGAACGGACGCGCCATTGTCAAGATCGACGAGGTAGCGAAGAATATTACCGCGAGCCGGCCCGGCGTGTCGGCTTGCGTCATCTGGTCGACCGATACCAGTCCGGCGGACAATACCGGCGATTTCGACGGGTCGCTGCGCAAGCTCGGCACCACGATCAAGAACGGCTCGGTCTTCCGCATCCTCGAAATCGCGCCGGGCGCCGCGCCGCGCAATCATCGAACCGATTCTATCGATTACGCGATCGTCTTGTCCGGCGAAATCGACATGCCACTCGATGATACCGAGGTCCATCTCAAGGCCGGCGACGTCCTGGTCCAGCGTGGCACGATCCACAACTGGATCAATCGCGGCACGCAGCCCTGCGTCATCGCTTTCGTCCTAATCGACGCAAAACCGGTCACGGCCGGTGGCAAAACGCTCCAGGCCGCCGGCTGACGCTCCCCGCCGGAGGTCACTCGAACTATTACGAGAGATAGACGAGCGCGACCGCTGCAATCGTTGAAACCACAACCGCCAAAACCTGCCATTTCAGGCAATTGCGGAAGATTTCTCCGTCTTTCCCCTTCACATTCGCCAGCGACTGCGCGTAAGCGATCTGCGTCGGCTTCAGCGGATTCGGCGGTGCTTCCGACATGACCGTCACGATGCCGACGAGCACCGCGAGCGGGATTCCGAGCTCCGGCGCGATCGGGACCTGCATCGCACAGAGGAGAAAATCAGCCGGCAAGCCTTGCCCGAAAGCCATGCCGCCCAGGGTCTCCATGAGCGGAGAGAGCGCGGCGTAGACGAGCTTGCCGCCATTGGCAAGAACCCGGGCAAGGAGTTGGATCTGACCGGTGTCGACGAGCAGATAGACCAATGCGCTGCCGACGGCGAGCGTCGACAAGCTCGTGCGGGCCCGCAAGGTGCAGGCATAGAGGTCCTTTGCCACGTTGGTTCGCTTCAATCGGAAGGGATAACAGGCCGCCGCCGTGATGAAGACAAAGAAACCGGCGGAGGTGAAGATATTGATCGAGATGGCGTGATATCCCCAAGCCGCAACCCTGAAACTAAGGTGCTCAACCTCCTCTTTGACGACGGGAATCTTGGTCAAGAGAACGATAACGACACCGAGGAGGAGCGGCGCGTAAGCTCTGAAGTACGTCGCGCGGGAATGGGTGGGCGACTCTACGATCGGCGTTGCGGCAGCAGAAACGTCGAGGGGCGCAAAGGTCTTGGCGATGCGTCCGTAGACATAAAGCACTCCCAGCGAGATTGTCGCCCCCGCGATCAGAATCAGAATGCCGTATTCAGGCCAGACTTGGGTGAACAGGAGGAGGGCAGCGGTATTGCTCAGGCCTAGGCTCCAGAAAAGGAACTGCGTTTGCGCGGTGAAGAAGCGGAATCCAAGAAGCTTCAGGAAGCCCAGCAGCGAGACGAATACGAGCGGGATGGCCACCAACCCGGCCGCACGGACGATGTCGGGGATCGGCACGTGAGTCGCCACATTCGAGATGTTGGGCACGATGAGCAGGCTGACGAAGGGTTGGGGCCAGGCGAAATACACAAGGAAGCTCGTGATCGCTTCAACGCTGTCGAAGCCCAACGCAACGAGGCCGGGAATGGCCACGGGATAGACCGCGAAACCATTGAACGCGCCGATGAAGCCGCCGATGACGACAACGAGAGAGAGTGCCTGAGCTTGCTTATCGTGCGCCGGGAGGATTGATACGACCGATTCGAGCAAGACTGCCAGCAATCCGGTGCTGCGATAGGCTTGTCCAAAAATCTGCCCGGTATAGAGAACAAGGAAGCCAGACCATATCGTCACAATGCCCCAAAGCGATGCCTCGATAACCTTCAACGGCGGCTGTTGGTAGTAGGCGAGCACCACCACGAGTTCGAGTATCCAGGCGTAAAAACTCGCTTTGAACGCAGTCAGCCTAAAAACCAGAAAGCCTATAAACAGCGCTGCGATCGGCAGTAGCGCGATGATGACATCGATCGTCGTTTTCACGAATGACCTCCCATGCGTTCAGTGCGCCGGCAGCACGTGGCGGTAGGGGTGATAGACCGGGTTCCAGATCTTGGCGCGGAGGCGGAGTTCAAGCGTGACTTCGTCGCAGGACGCCGCGAGCCCCTCGGCCTGAGCTTGCTTGGCGACGGCGCGTGCCACACCGAGCGAGATCGCGCGCGAGTCCCCGATCGGCGGCAGCAGATTAGCGCGCGGATCGCGCCGCGCCGGCGAGGCTGCGGCCAGGGCGTGGGCCGCGGCCATGAACATGCCGTCGCTGATATGCCGCGCCTGCACGGCGAGTGCGCCTAGTCCGATGCCCGGATAGACATAGGCGTTGTTGGTCTGGTCGATGCGGAACGTCTTGCCCTCGCGCATCACCGGCGGAAAAGGGCTGCCGGTGCCGATCACGGCGCGGCCCTCGGTCCAGGCGAGGAGATCGAGCGGCGTCGCCTCGCTCAGCAGCGTCGGGTTCGACAGCGGGAAGATCACCGGCCGCTTGGCATGGGCCGCCATAGTGGTGACGATATCGCGGGTGAAGGCGCCCGGTTGGCCCGAGCAGCCGATCAGCACGGTGGGGCGGGCATTGGATACAACCTCGGCAAGGCCGATGCGGTTCGCGTTCGGGAGATTCCAATTCGCGAGATCCGCCGGCTTCCGCAGAAAAGGCGCCTGGAAAGACCGGATGCCCGTGATGCCTTCGACCAGCAAACCTTCGTGATCGACCAGAAAGAAGCGCTGTCTCGCCTCGGCTTCGGACAGACCGTCTTCCATCATTGCCCGCAGGATGAGGGCGCTGATGCCGGAACCCGCCGAGCCCGCGCCGAATACGGCGATGCGCTGCTGCGACAGGGGCACGCCGGTGACGTTGACGGCCGAAAGCAGCGTGCCGACCGCGACCGCGGCGGTGCCTTGGATATCGTCGTTGAAGGTGCACAGCCGGCCACGATAGCGGGCCAGCAGGTTATTGGCGTTGGCTGTCGCGAAATCCTCCCAATGGAGCAGGATATGCGGCCAGCGTTCAGCCACTGCCGCAACGAACTCTTCGATGAAGGCGTCATACTCGGCGCCACGTACCCGGCCGTGGCGCCAGCCGACATAGATCGGATCGGCGAGCCGTTCGGAATTGTCGGTACCGACATCGAGCAACACGGGCAATGTCTTGGCCGGGTGGAGCCCGGCGCAGGCAGTGTAGAGCGACAGCTTGCCGATCGATATGCCCATGCCGCCAGCGCCCTGATCGCCCAGGCCGAGGATACGTTCGCCGTCGGTGACGACGATGGCCTCGACGCCGTCGAATTGCGGACGCGCCAGGATGCGGCGGATACGATCCTTGTAGGGAATGCTGAGGAACAGGCCGCGCGACTTGTGAAAGATGCGGCTGAATTGCTGGCAGCCGCGCCCCACCGTCGGTGTGTAGACGATGGGCATCATATCCTCGAGATTAGCCAAGAGCAGGGCGTAGAACAGGGTCTCGTTGGTATCCTGCAGGCCGCGCAGGAAGATGTAACGGTCGAGATCGTCCTGGATCGCACGGTATTCCGCCAGGCGCCTTGAAACCTGCTCTTCGAGCGTGGCGACGGTGGGCGGCAGCAGCCCATAGAGGCCGAAGGCGTCGCGCTCGGCCTCGGTAAAGGCCGTACCCTTGTTAAGCAGCGGCGTGTTCAATAGATCGTAACCGGAACGGGAAACCTCCATGGTTTCCTTCTCCGGCGTCGCTTGGCTTTTCACTTTCGGGGTCATGGGGCGTCGGGTTGGCCGCTCAGTTGCCTCTTCAGATTAAGCGTTTTTCAACCCGCCAAAGATGACGGGTCGAGCCGCTCAAGTCCACCGCGGGGTTGCCCCGCTTGCCGATATATTGTTCACTCACAATCATCCAGGAAGCAAAGGGTCTGCGATGACGGAATCCTCCGGCGAGCGGCGCGGGCTGAAGAAGGCGGCAGCCAAGGCGGCGCGCCTCGATTTCCAGGAGCATCTGGCCGATCTCGAAGCCGCCGGGCTGCTGCTGCGCATCGACCGGCCGATCGACAAGGATCGCACGTTGCATCCACTGGCGCGCTGGCAGTTCCTGGGATTGCCCGAGGACGAGCGCCGCGCCATTCTGTTCACCAACGTGGTCGACGGCAGCGGCCGCAAATACGGCATGCCGGTGGTGGTGGGTGCGCTCGCCGCCTCGGCGCGAATCTATGCCATGGGCATGGGCCGCCCGGTGGAGGAGGTCGGCGCCGCCTGGCTCGACGCGATCGCCCATCCGGTGGCGCCGGTCGCGGTCAATGCGGCGCCGTGCCAGGAGGTGGTCGTCACCGGCGAGGAATTGCGCAAGCCCGGCGGCGGGCTGGCGCTGCTACCGGTGCCGGTCTCGACTCCCGGCTTCGATTCCGCGCCTTATCTCACCGCCACGCTGTGCATCACGCGCGATCCCGACAACGGCATCCAGAACATGGGCACCTACCGGGCGGCGTTGAAAGCCACCGACCGGCTGGGTGTGCGCATGTCGTCACGCATCGGCGGCGCCGGCGGCTATCTGCACTGGCGCAAATATCAGGCGCGCAAGGTGCCGATGCCCTGCGCCATAGTTGTCGGCTGCGCGCCGGTCGCGGTCTTCACCGGTGCACAGAAGCTCGCCATCGACCAGGACGAAATGGCGGTGGCCGGCGGTCTGGCCGGCCGGCCGATCGGCAAGATCAAGGGCGTGACGGTCGATCTCGACGTGCCGGCTAACGCCGAGATCGTGATAGAGGGGCTGATCGATACGGAACAATTGGAGCCGGAAGGGCCCTTTGGCGAAAGTCACGGCTACGTCGCGCTCGAGGATTACAATATGTCGATGCGCGTCACCGCGATCACGCATAAGCGCAAGCCGGTTTTTGCCTCGATCCTGAGTCAGGTCACGCCCAGCGAATCGAGCACCATCAAGCGCGTTGCCTATGAACCGCGTTTTCTTTCCCACCTGCGCGACGGGTTGCTGATCAAGAGCGTCCGCCGCGTCACGTTGCACGAGCCCTTGAGTAATCTGCGCCCGATCATTTTCGTGCAATTCGCCAAGGACGCGCCGCGCACCGAGGTGTGGCGTGGCCTGCGCGGCGCGGCGACGTTGCAGGCCGATTGCGGCAAGATCGTGATCGCGGTGAGCGAGGACATCGAACTCACCAACGCCGATGCGATATTCTGGTCGCTCGCCTATCGCGCAAGCCCAGCCGATGACATGGAGATCGAACTTCATCGTTCGATCGGGCACGGGCCGAAATCCGGCCGGCGGCCTGAGGATTCGACGCTGCTGATCGACGCCACCCAGAAATATCCCATGCCGCCGCTGGCGCTGCCGGCCGAGCCCTTCATGACGGAAGCGCGGCGCATCTGGGAGGAACTCGGCCTGCCGGAGCTTTCCGCCCGCCCTCCCTGGCACGGCTATTCGCTCGGCGAGTGGCATGAGAGCTGGGAGGTTTTCGCCCGCCGTGCAGCATCCGGCGAATGGGAGAAGAATGGCGCCGACACCTTCGGCCGCCGCCGTTCCGGTCTTAAGCCGGAAACGCCGGTAAGCGCCGCCGAAAAACGCGTCGAGATCGAGGACTGAGACCGTGAGTGCCGTATTGAACCGTTCCAATCATAAACAAGTTCACCAAGGGGAAAATCGCCATGGCCGCCAACGCATCGCAGAGAACCGCCGGTAAGATCTTCGAGGTCGGCGTCGACGAAAAATTGCCGCCGGCACAGCTCTTAGTGCTGGGTCTGCAGAACATTTTCGGCATGACCGGCATGTTCGTGTTTCCCGGCATCCTCGGCCGCTCCTTCAACTTGCCCCCAGAGCAGATCGCCTATCTTTACGGCATGACCTTCGCGGTTTGCGGCATCGTCACCATCCTACAATCGACGCTGCTGCTGCGGCTGCCGATCATCCAGGGTCCTTATGCCGGCTGCTTCGCCAGCCTGCTCGCGGCCGGCCATCTCGGCGGCGGCCTCGGCGCCGCCTACGGCTCGTTCTTCTTCGCGGCGCTGATCTGGTGCGTGCTCACTGTGCCGGTGAAGGGCTTCAGCGTCATCGGATTGTTCGCTCGTTTCCTGCGCGCGCCGGTCATCGCGGGCATGATCGTCATCTTTATCATGATCCAGGTCGCCAATGTCGCGTTGCCGGGCTGGATCGGGCGGGCGGACAGCCCCGGCTTCCCCCTGGTCAATTTCGGCGCCGGTGCAGTCGCCGTGGCCGTGCTGATCGCCGTCAGCCTGTGGGGCGGCCGTTTCCGTCGCGCCGCGATCCTGATCGGGCTGGCCTGCGGCACCGTCGCCTATGCGATCTTCCGGCCGGTCTCGCTCGCCGCCGTCGCCAATGCGCCGCTGCTGGTCACGCCGCAAATTTTCCCCTTCGGCTTTGCGGTGCAGGCCGATCTGGTCATCGTGTTCCTGCTAGTGCTGCTGCCAGCGAGCATCGGCTCGATGGCGCTCTATCAGATGGTGGGCGGCTGGGGCGGCCAGAACGTCACTCCCGCGCGCATGTCGCAGGGCATCTTCGCTATCGGCTTGGGCGGTGTGCTGGCCGGCTTGGTTGGCGGCTTCAGTACCATCGTCTACCCCGACAATATCGGCATGCTGCGCACGACGCGCGTGGGCTCGCGCTACGCCACGCTGGCGGCCGGCGTGTTGCTGATCGTGCTTGGCGGCTGCGTCAAGTTCGACCTGCTGCTGGTGGTTGTGCCGTTGCCGGTGCTGGCGGCGGCGGCGACGCTGCTGTTCGGCATCGTCTTCATGCACGGCGTCCATATTTTAGCCAATGTCGCGTGGGACGATCGCTTGTTCATCGTCGCCGGGTTGGCGATGCTAGTGGCGCTCGGCGGCATGTTCCTCTCGCCCGAGGTGCTGGGGGAAATGCCGCTGCTGGTGAAGCTGCTCATCACCCAGCCGGTGATTTCCGGTGGACTCACCCTGGTGATCCTGCACTCGCTGCTCTGCGGCGCGCCGCCGGCGGAAAAATAGCGCCAAAAAGCGGAGGCTAGCGGCCGGTCATGGCGGAAGGACGAACGACGGAGTTTCACGCCATCGGCCAGCCGATTCGGCGCAAGGAGGATCGCCGATTCCTGACTGGTAACGGCCGATACACAGACGATTTCCAAGTATCCGGCCAGGTCTATGCCGTCATGGTGCGCTCGCCCCATCCGCATGCGCGGATCAAGACGGTCGACACGGCGGCCGCGCGCGCCATGCCCGGCGTGCTCGGAGCCTATAGCGGCGCCGATATCCGCGCCGCGGGCTTAAAGCCCATTCCACATGAGGCGGTGCCCGCGACCAAATACGACATGAAATTAACCGCGCCGGGCGGGGGCAAAGTCTTCATCGGCCCGCATTGGCTTCTTGCCTGGGATAAAGCGCGCCACGTTGGCGAGGCGGTGGCGATGGTCGTGGCTGAAACCCGCGAGCAGGCGCTCGACGCCGCCGAGGCGGTTAATGTGGATTACGAGGAATTGCCCTTCGTCCTCGACGCCGAAGCCGCGCTCGCACCGGGTGCGATCAGCATCTGGGACGAGATTCCGGACAATGCCCCGGTCGACACGTATTTCGGCGATGCGAAGGCTACCGATGCGGCCTTCGCCCGCGCCGATCATGTCGTCCGCATGGATTTCCACGTCGGTCGCGTTACCGCCGCGGCGCTCGAACCGCGCGCTGCGCTGGGCGAATACGACGCCAAGACCGGGCGTTACACGCTCCATGCTGGCACCGGCGGCGCGGTGCGGCAAAAGCGCGAGCTCGCCAGCGTGCTCGGCATCCCCCCCGAAAATCTCCGCGTCGTCACCGCCGATGTCGGCGGCAATTTCGGCTCCAAGAATCGGCCCTATGTCGAATACGGGCTGGTGTTGTGGGCCGCGCGATTGCTCGGCCGGCCGGTCAAGTTCACCGCGACCCGCTCCGAGGCATTCCTTTCCGACACCCAGGGACGCGATTTGGTGACCAAGGTCGAGCTCGCGCTGCGCAAGGACGGGAAATTTCTCGGGATGCGCGCCGACAATATCAGCAATGTCGGCGCTCGCTGCATCTCGCTTTCGCCCTTAAGCAAAGGCTCGGCGCTGATCACCGGTTCCTACGACATCCCGGCGGCAGCCTTGCGTTCGCGTGCGGTGTTCACCAACACGATGATGACGCAGCCCTATCGCAGCTCGGGCCGACCCGAGGTCACCTACGCGATCGAGCGGCTGGTCGACCGCGCGGCGTTGGAGCTTGGCATCGACCGCCTGGCGCTACGGCGCATGAATTTGGTGCGGCCTGAACAGATGCCCTACGTCAACGCCGTGGGCGCGCGCTACGATAGCGGCACCTACGAATCCAACATGGATCTGGCGCTGCGCATCGCCGATTCAGACGGGTTTGCGGCGCGCAAGCGCTTGGCGGAAGCGCGCGGCAAGCTGTTAGGCCTCGGTGTCGCCCATTACGTCGAATCCTCGATCGGCTCACCGCGCGAGCGCGCCGAGATTACAATCCTGCCTGAAGGCCGTGTCCGTTTGGTGATCGGCACGCAGCCCGCCGGCCAGGGCCAGGAAACCAGCTTCGCCCAGGTCTTGTCGGATCTGCTGTCGGTGCCGGTCGACAGCATCGACGTGGTCATGGGCGATACCGACGTGGTCAGCGTCGGCGGCGGCTCGCATTCCGGCCGCTCGATGCGCCATGCCGCCACAGTGATCGGGATGGCAAGCCGGACTCTGATCGAGCGCGGCAAGGCGATCGCGGCACTCGTCCTCGATGCAGGCCCGACCGACATCGCCTTTGCCGACGGGCGCTTCGCTACGCCGGGCAGCAATCGCAGCTTCGATTTTCTGGAACTGGCGCGCGAGGGAGCGCGGCTGCAATTGCCTAAGGATCTGGCGGGCGGCCTGGCCGTCGCAACGGAAAACGAAATGCACGATCCGGTTTTCCCCAATGGATGCGCGGTATGCGAGATCGAGATCGATCCCGAGACATGCGGGCTTTCGCTCATCCGTTACGCCTCGGTCGACGATGTCGGCCGCTGTATCAACCCGCTGATCGTTGACGGCCAGACGCATGGCGCCATTGCGCAAGGCGTCGGCGAGGCGATGTGGGAGGATTGCTATATCGACCCGCGCTCGGGCCAGCCGCTCGCCGGCTCGTTCATGGATTACGGCGTGCCGCGCGCCGACACTCTGCCTTCCTTCGCCACCGAAATCGTCGAGGTGTTGTCGCCGACCAACCCGTTCGGCATCAAGGCGGGCGGCGAGGGCGGCACCACCCCGGCGCTGGCGGTCATCCACAGCGCCATCCTCGACGCGCTACGGCCGTTGGGCGTGCGCGACATTGCCATGCCGGCCACGCCCCTCGCGGTGTGGCAGGCGATCCAGGCCGCCAAATCCGCCAAGCCGTGATTCGGGTTTATCGGCTAACCCCTTGTGCTATAAAGATTCATGACGGTTTCTGCAGCCGGCCCCGGCAAAAACGAATCGCCGTTCTGGCGCTTCTCCTTGCGCTTCTACGCGCTGCCCGGCGTGGCACCCGCCTGCCTCGTCTTGCAAGACGAGGCCAAGGCCGACGTCAATCTGATGCTTTATCTTTTCTTCCTGGCCACGCAGAAACGGGCGCTCGGCCGCGACGAGATCGCATCTCTCGATAAGATCATATCGTCATGGCGCGTGGAGGTGGTGCAGCCCTTGCGCGAGCTGCGCCGCCGTCTCAAGCGCGGCATCAGCGACATCGATAGCCGCGCCAACGACGCGTTCCGTGAACACGTGAAGGGGATCGAACTCGAATCCGAGCGCATCGCCCATGACGAACTGATGCGCGCGGCGCCACCCTTGAGCTTCCGCGCCGACGCCGCTTCACCGCAGGATGCTGCGCAAGCGAGTCTCGATGCCTACGGGAAATTTCTGGGATTCCTGCCAGCCGAGCCGGTCCAGACCTTGCTCAGCGCTTTCGCCAAGCTTTAGTCGCGTCCCTGGCCGTCTTTCTTGTCGAGCTGGTCGGGGCGGAACTTGGTCTCGGGCTTGACGCCCTTGCGCCTCAACTGCGCGCTGATCTTGCCGTTATCGAGATAGCGGCCCTCGGCGGCGCGCTTCGCCGCATCGTCCCATACCGGCAGCCAGTCACCGAGCGAATAGCCGTGCCAGGGCGGTTGCGGATGGAGGCACTGCAGCCCGAGCTCCTCCCAGATCTTCCTGGCGCGGTCCATGTATTCGCGCTTGGGCAACGCCAAAGGCGGCATGTCGCCCTTCATGGTCGCGTCCATCAGCAGCGTCGAGTCTTCTTCGCCGTCATGTTCGCGTTTGGGTCCGTGGCCCTGGCCGCGATGCGGCACCAGCTGGACATCCGCGACCGGGTTCATGCGATAGGCCATCGCCCAGAGCAGCGCATTAGCATTGGCCGGGTCGATGTCGTCGTTGACCGCGATGCAGATCTTGCCGGTGTCGCCCTTGAAGAAGGCGGCGCCGTAAAGCGCACGCCACACCTCGGTGCGCGGCATGCCCTTCTCCACGGTCACGATCAGCACGCGCAACAATCCGGTCAGCGGCTCGTGGAGCGACACCCGCTTGACGCCGCGGATACCGAGTGCGTTCCGAAGATGCGCCAGGAACAGCGGCTCATAGGCGATGCGCTTGATGACGCTCGATTCGCTCGGCGCCACTTGGCTGATATAGGAAGGAATGATCGGGTGCTTGCGGTGCGTGATCGCGGTCACCCGCATCGGCATGTTGTATTCCTCGAGCGCGACATGACCGTGCGATTCGCCGAACGGTGCCTCGGGCTCGACATAGTCGGTGTCGATCACACCCTCGATCACCAGCTCGGCCTCGGCCGGCACCAGCAAATCGACGCTGATCGTGCGCACCACGTTGATCGGTGCCCCGGCTAGGCCCCCGGCAACCGTAAATTCGTCGACGCCAATCGGCAGCTTCTGCGGCCCCATGAAGGCGACATAAGGCGGGCAACCGAGCACGATCGCGCAGGGCATGGTGGAATCGCCGCGCTTCTGGTGCTTGACGTAATGGAGATAGCCCTCGGCGCCGCCGACCCGCGTCGCCATGCGCACCACCAGCCGATCGGAAGCTTTCAAAGCAGCCCTATAGGTCCCCATGTTCTGCACGCCGGTTTCGGGGTCCTTGGTGATGACGTTGGTCGCGGTCAGAGTCGGCGCGCTGTCGAAGCCGGGGGTCGAGACCGGGATCGGAAGAGCATCGAGACCCTTGCCCTCGCCTTGGAGATCCTTGCCTTCGATCACCACCTCTTGGCATACCGCCTTGTTGACGATGCGCGGCGGGATCGGGTTGGCGATGGCGTTATCCCACTTGGCCTGGATCTGTTCGACCGGCGCGCCCATGCCGACGCTGTAGATCGCCGGGTTGGCGGCGATAGCGCCGACCACAACCGGCATGCCGTATTTCCGGCCCTTGGCGTCGACGATGTTGGTGAAGAGAAAGGCCTTACGCTCGGATTCGTCGATTCCGCCGACGAATTGCCAGCGCACGAGCGGATGCAATTCCGAATCCTTATCGATCGGCCGGTTGATGGTGAGCAGCAGGTTGCGCTGCTTGAGCGCCTCCAGATGTTCGTGCAGATCGGGATAGGAGCGGCCTGAATCCGGCATGGCGGTCAGATGGCCTGCGCCTTGGCCATTGCCATCACCTTGGCGCGGTCGAAGTTGTTGGCCTCGTCGATCAGCGAGTTGGTGTAAAGCGGCTTGAGGTCGGGAATTTGGAGATTGATGAAATCGGCCTCGCGCCGCAATTCGGCCTCCTGGATCGCACCCATCTTAAGGCCGGGATAGGGCGGCCGGTAGAGCAGGATGCGCCGTTTCATGGCGTTGGCGGTCTTAATCGCGGCCTCGGTGGGACTCAAGCCTTCCGGCGCTTGGCCGGGATAGAGCTCAAGGAACGCCTTGGCCCCGGCCGGTGGATTGGCGAGGATGTATTCCGAGGACATGGCGATGGTGCGCGCGAAGGCGGCGCACAGCGCATGATTTTTTTCGATGAAATCCCGGCGCGCGCCGATGAAGAAACCGCCGATGAACGGTATCTTGGGCGGGCGCGGCAGATAGCGCATGGCGATGCCGGCGTTCTCGATCAGGCCGAAGCCGGTGTCGAAATACGCCAGCGCGTCGATGTCGCCGCGATCGAGCGCCACGCCTGCGGTCACGCCTTCGCCTACCACGACCCAGGACACGTCGTTGTCGGGATCGATACTGAGGTTTTTCAGCACCTCGCGGGTCACCGGGTAATCGGTTGCGCCCAAATTGGAGACGCCGATCTTCTTGCCGCGTAAATCCTGATAGCTCTGGATCGGCGAGTTGGGTTTGACCGTGACGTCCCATTTGTAGGGATAGCTATATTCATACATGCAGCGGATCGGCGGCAATTCGCCCTTGGCGAAAAGCGGTAGCGCCACCGATGGGCTGATTACGCCGAACTCGATGTCGCCGCGGTCGAGCGCGATGAAGGTCGCGCTCAACGAGCCCAAGGACAGGCCCTGAAGCTGGAAGCCTTGCTGGTGAGTGAAGCCCAGCGGCTCGCCAATCATCACGTTCATGAAGGTGATATTGAGCAGCTTGAGGCCGACGCCGAAACGGACTTGGCGCAGATCGGCCGCCAGCGACCGACCAGGGCCCAGCGCGGCCAGCGCGCTTCCGGCCAAGCCCGACAGGATCAGATCGCGGCGGTTCAAATTCATGCGGTTCTCCCTTTGTCTTCAGTCTTTTTTTCGGTTCGCCCAGTGGATGGTGCGGCGCTCGAACACGCGGATGGCCAGGTGAAAGACAATGCCGACGACACCCAGCAGAATCAGCGCAGCAAACACCGTCGACACATTGGTTGCGGTCTGAGCCTCGACGATGGTAACGCCGATGCCCTGCTGCGCACCAAGGAATTCCGCGACGATAGTGCCAAGCAGCGCATAGACCATGGCCATGTCCAGGCCGGCAAATATATAGGGCGCGGCCGAGGGCAGCTTAACGATCCGATAGGTTTCGAACCGCGAGGCCGAAAGCGCGTACATCAAGTCGAGCCGCTCGCGCTCGGTGCCGCGCAGGCCGGTGAAGGTGTTGACCATCATCGGGAAAAAGGCGAGTAGCGCCGCCATGGTGATCTTCGAGCCGTCGCCGAAGCCGCACCAGATCACGATCAGCGGTGCGATAGCCACCTTGGGCAGCACTTGGAAAGCGAAGGCGTATGGCATGAGCACGGTCTCGATAGGGCGAAATTCGGCCATCAGCGAGCCGCAGGCGATGCCGAGCACGACACCGATCAGGAATCCGATGACGGCATTGAGGACGGTGCTGGCGAGCGGCAGGTAGAACCCGACCTTGCTGGTCAGCGGCACGTCGAGTCCGGCCCACAGCGCCATCAGCACCCGCCAGGGCGGCGGCAGGATATAGGGCGGCACGTCGAGCCAGAGCACCGCCTCCTGCCACAGCGCGATCAACACCACGACGCCGCTGAGGGTCAGCAGAATCTTGCCGGCGCTGCGGCCGAATCCGGTGTCGAGCGCCAGATCGGTTTCGGGCTTGACCGGCAACAGATCGGACTCATTGGCACTCATGGCGTCTCTCTCGTGCCGCGGTCAAGCAAACCGCGGATCTCGCGCGTCAGGCGCAGATATTCGGGGTCGCCAGGCGTGGTATCGAAGCGGCGCGGGCGCGGCAGGTTGATCGCGAAATCGCCCATCACCCGGCCCGGGCGCGGCGACATCACCACCACGCGGTCGCCCAGGAACACGGATTCGGCGATGCTGTGGGTGATGAGCAGGATGGTCTTGCCGGTGGCCTGCCAGATATCCTGGAGCTCGAGATTCATGCGTTCGCGCGTCAGCGCATCGAGCGCACCGAAAGGCTCGTCCATCAGCAGCACCTTAGGATCACGCGCCAGCGCGCGGCAGATCGCGGCGCGCTGCTGCATGCCGCCCGAAAGCTCGTAAGGATATTTGTCCTCGAAACCGCCGAGCCCGGTCTTGGCCAGTAATTCGCGCACCTTGCCGTCGCGATCCGCTTGCCGCCATCCGACGCGCAGCGGCAGAAGCGCATTCTCTAGGATGGTGAGCCAGGGCAGCAGCGTCGCGTTCTGGAAGATGACGCCGACTTCGCGCGACGGGCCGCGCACCGGGGATCCTGCCAGCCTCAGACGTCCGGCGCTGACCGAATCGAGTCCGGCGATAAGCCGGAGAAAGGTGCTCTTGCCGCAACCCGAAGGACCGACGACGCAGACGAAATCGCCGTCGCCGATGGCGAGGCTGATTCCCGCCAGCGCCTTGATCGCGTCACCCGAGGTGGTGCGGTAGGTCTTGGCGACATCCTCGGCGGCGATCAGCGGCGCCGCGGCCTCGCGATCTCGCGCCCGGACTTCAGGCCGCGCCATGGCCACAGCCGCAATCGATATGAAACAGCTGGATGGCGGTCTCGCCGAGAATCTTTTTCTTCGCCGCTGCGTCGAGAGACGAGGCCTCGACCACTTTCGCGGGTTCGGGGTCGCCGATGGGGAAGGGATGGTCGGAGCCGAGCATCACCTTCTCCGCTCCGGCGACTTCGCACAGGAATTCGAGCGCGCGCGGATCGAATAGCACGGTGTCGAAATAGAGCCGGCGCAAGGATTCCACCGGATCGGCGTAATCCTTGGAATGGATGTCGAAATTACGTTTCAGCCGGCCCAGGGCATAGGGCAGCGCCGCGCCGCCATGCGAAATCACCAGCTTGACCCCCGGGTAGCGCGTCAAATGCCCCGAGAACAGTAGCCGCGCGACGGCGATGGTCGTGTCGGTCAACCGCCCGGCGGCGTTGACCAGGTCGTAATCGTTCAGGCGGTCGTCGCCGCAGGCGAACATGGGGTGGAGGAACAGTGTCGCCTGGCGTGCATGGGCGAGCTCCCAGAACGGCTCGAGGTCGGGGCCGTCGAGCGCGCCGCCGACGCCCTTGGGCTGGGTCCCGATCATGGCGCCGGAAAAGCCCTGGCCCAGCGCCTCGTCGAGGATCGCGGCGGCGAGCTTGCCGTTTTGCAACGGGACGCAGGCGAGCGGCACGAAAGCCTCGAATCCGGCGGCGCCCTTGCGCATGTGCTCGTTCAGGAACCGGCACCAGGCGGCGCCTTCCTCGGCCGGCAGTTCATAACCGAACATGTCGAGCCATCCGCCCACCACCTGGCGGTCGATGCGCTGGCGCTCGAGCCATTCCTTGCGCTGCGCCAGGTCGCTGAGGCGCGGCATCACTGGTCTGGTCGGCGGTTGCTTGACGAAGGACAGGCGCACCGCGCCACGCTCGCCCAGCACCTCGACCGAGGGAAATCGGCGCCGTTCGGCGCAAAGCGCGTCGAGCAGGCTCGCCGGGACATAATGGGCATGGGTATCGACGATCATTCCGCCTCCTCAAGCCTCCTGTTCGGTCGCCAGCGCGCGCAGGATAGACGAGCGGATATCGTTGCGCTGAGGTTCACTCGTGGCCTTGTCGAACGATGCCTCATAGGCGATAGCGGCCGGCCGGTGGAAGACCAGGATGCGCCGTCCCAATTGCAGCGCTTCGGTGATCGAATGGGTAATGAAGATGCCGGTGGCGCCTGTCTCGCGGACGAGATCGAGGAATTCGGCGCGCAGGCCATTGGCGGTGACCTCGTCGAGCGCCGAGAACAGCTCGTCGCAGAGCAGGATATCGGGCTTGACGGCGAAAGCGCGGGCGATGCTGACGCGCTGGCGCATTCCGCCCGACAGCGCATGGGGATAATCCTGGGCGTGGGCGGAAAGGCCCAACCGGTCGAGCCACTTCGCCGCGGTCTCCATGCGCTCGGCCAAAGGCGCATGGTTCAATTCCAGTCCCAAGGCCACGTTCTCGATCGCGCTGCGCCAGGGCATCAGCCGGTCGTTTTGGAACACGATGCCGATCTTGCCGCGGAACCAGGCGAAGTCGCGGAATGGGTCGCGGCCCTGCACCGTAACCTTGCCGGATGAGGGTTCGATCAAGCCGGCAACGAGATTGAAGGTAGTCGATTTGCCGCAGCCGGTCTTGCCCAGGATCGCGACCAGTTCGCCGCGATTTACCGAAAAGCTCAGATCGCGCACCGCATAGCCGCCGTCACCGCGCCCGAACATCTTGCTGACGTGCTCGAATGCGATCTCGGTCGCGGTCACAGCGAACGCTCTGTCGCCGGACGGTAGCGCAGGACGGAATTCTCGATTGCCGTGATGATCCATTGCA
>Ga0187847_10001006_pt1 | contig 27196 bp, 26 predicted proteins | sample June2016WEW_4_10_FD_132458 | JGI IMG/M metagenome (GOLD analysis project Ga0187847, IMG submission 132458) | Peatland microbial communities from SPRUCE experiment site at the Marcell Experimental Forest, Minnesota, USA - June2016WEW_4_10 | ecosystem: Environmental > Terrestrial > Soil >...
CCACCCTGCTTTCAACCGCAGTGCCAGCCCACAGCGCCAGAGCCAGAATGCCGCCGTGCGCGGCAATGGAGAGCAACACGCCGCCAAAGCGACGCTTGACCGGCGGACTTCCAGCCAGTGAGGTTGGGACCAAATGAGTATGCTCCGGTTCAGTTGGCGACTGCATGGTGACCTCCACTAGGCGCTTGCAACATCCGGTGCATCGATTGTCGCACAGGCAGTGATGTCGAGCTGCTGGACGAGAAGGCTGGCTAAGGTTACGTCAACCAGCTCTCGTCACCTAGATACAGTCTATTTTGAGCACAGTACGACAACTGGACCCATTGATAGGGTAGGAGTTGCAGCAAGTGTCGATAGGGCTCCGTTCCGCGTTGTGAGCGGAAAGCGAGTTGTCCAGTCCGCTCCCAGAGGCGCATGCCCCGCACCAATTGTGGGAACTTCCTTAAGTTCGAACTTTGCGCAAGCGTGCTGCACCATCTGAACGATGCGGGGGACAAGCGGGAGGCCATCGTCGCACCCCATCAAGGCCTTAAACTGCATGTCCGCTATTTCCCTGTCGAGCCTGCTAATCTCAGCGACGATTCCCGCTGAGACGGTTCTCACCTCGGTCGCAGGAAGGCACCGCTTGGCTCTTTCGAATGCGAGTTGGAGCCCAGCCCGATATTCTCGCGATGCTTGCAGATCGGTCATAGAATTAGCCCCTCAAATCGTTCTAGATCGATTTTAACAATACCACGCCTTTTCGTCCTCTGTTTATTCATCCGCCAACCGTCGAGCAGGTAGGCTACTGCATTCGGGTCATCAGAGCAACACCACATGTCCCAGCCACAACGGGCCCTCATCTTCTCATAGTTGAGCAGTTCTTTGCACTCCGGGCCTAATGACTCAAATGCTGCACCTCGATACACCCACATGAGATCGATATCCCCTGGCTCATTCTTCCCGCTGATAAAAGAGCCAAACATGTAGACAGACCGAAATCCGCATCCACGGGCTGTTTGGATGAATTTGCTCATTTGTTGACAGAGATCCATCCTGTACTGCCCAGAACCAAACCTCTGCTGAACTTCAATCCATGTGGCGTCATGGTCACCATCGGGGAGAAATTGACCGTCATAAAAATCGGGAATCATACCTTAGTCGACCGGGATCATCGTCTCGTCGGAACTGATGCGAATCACTTTTTGGGTCTTTCGCAACTGGGCCTGTAAACACAGCTCCGGGCGCAGGAAATCAATAAGCAATGGCTGCCGTGGTTGTAGCAAGACCCCCGGCGCAAATACCGGGTACGGCGAGCTCATAAACGGAATTGGTGAGGTTTCCTTGACATAGACACAAGGGACCTCTTTCAGACCAAGCTGGGCAAGGAGGTACGCCCGATGGATTCCATTACGGAGCACAAGCCTACCAGCAACATCCGATACGACGATTCCTGAAGCATTCCCGGAAATCACGTAGCTAACCTCCGTGCCCTCTGGGGTCGACCGAAGGCGAACTGGGCTGACGGCCATTGCTTTTTGGCGAGACACGAACGACACCGTCTGCTGACTTGGATCTCCCACAACAGTTATCGGAAATGAGACCTGTTCAGGAAACGCAAATCTAGCGACTTCCATTGGAGAGGTTCCTTCGATTTCGGGCTTTAAGTCCTCAAGCAATTCATAGTCTATGAAAACCAAGGGGTTCGTCAGAGCCTCGATCGACACATACCCGACACTCATCTCCAATCGCTCTTCTGCACCCCTTGACTCTTGAACCTTGCCGAGTGTGGTGTTCAGATACTCACTCAAGTCCTTCGGCAAATCTGGCAATTCGGCAAGGGCTGTAAACGGACGCTCTGACGTCAGAGGCCAAGCCGTGGTTTCAAGTCGCTTTCTCGATTCTTTCCAAGCTTCTTCGAGCTCTGCAATTTGCTCGCTCGAAAGGGGGGTAACAGCATTAAGGAAGTTCCGCGCATCTTCCCAGCGCAGGAACGCCCACATCACAAGTCCGGTGGGTTTCAGCTGTTCTCTCACGAGGTCCTCGAAATCCTTGTCTGTGTACTTGATGTACGCGGCAGTTGACCAGTTCTTCTTGAGCCCAAGGGCGTCCACATACCCGGTACGATAGTCCGATTCTGACGGCACATGCCGACAGTCTCGGAGAATGTGGATGAGTGCGGCGATTGCGCCCTTGTCACCGAATTTTTCTCGAACTTCACGTATTCCCCGGTCATGGTGCCTCACACGCCGATGGTATGGTCCAAATTGGGTGAAACACGCATCCAGCCAGCGATGCACATCCTCGAAATCGTTCCCGAGAAATTGGATGCAATCTCTCTTGTGCTGGGCCAAAGATGCCATATAGAGCCGCGCATAGAATAGCAGTTTCAATAAGAGCAAGTGCACAGTTTCTCGCACCGACGGCCACACACGCCCGAGCCCATCCGGAATTCAAATCTTCTCTCTGTATGCCCACTCGTGGCGTACCGTTCCCGATTCAAATACCGAGCGAATCACACATGTCTGCTCCTGGTGAGCAACCAGCCGCCTACACGCCGCTGACCACCGCCATCTGTCTGACGTCCTTCGTCAGCATATGTTTAATCCCCCGCAGCGCCTGCCGCGTCCGTTCCTCATTCTCAATCAGAGAGAAGCGCACGTGTCCATCGCCATAGTCCCCAAATCCGATCCCCGGCGACACAGCAACCTTAGCCTCGTTCAGCAGCAGCTTTGAAAATTCCAGCGACCCCATCTTGCGATACTGCTCCGGAATCTGCGCCCACACAAACATGGTCGCCTTGGGCAGCGCCACCGGCCAGCCCAGCTTGTTCAGCCCTTCAACCAGCACATTGCGCCGGCTGCGATAGATCTCGCAAATCTCGTGCACGCAATCCTGCGGCCCTTCCAGCGCGGCAATCGACGCCACCTGGATCGGCGTAAATGTCCCATAGTCGAAGTAGCTCTTCAGCCGCGCCAGCGCCGACACCAGCACCTTGTTGCCCACCATGAAGCCCACGCGCCATCCCGGCATGTTGTACGACTTGGAAAGGGTAAAGAACTCGACAGCCACATCCTTTGCCCCCGGAACCTCAAGCACGCTTGGCGGCTTGTATCCGTCGAAGGCAATATCCGCATATGCTAGGTCCTGAATCAGGTAGAACCCGTACTCGCGTGCCAACTCCACAAGCCGCGCCAGAAACGGCAGTTCCACGCATTCGGTGGTCGGGTTCGATGGGAAATTCACAATCAGCGCCTTCGGCCGCGGCACCATTCGCGGAATCAGGTCCTCCAACTGGGCGAGGAACTTGCCTTGGTCGTGCACCGGCACACTCACCACATGCGCCCCGGCAATCACCGGCCCGTAAATGTGGATGGGATAACTCGGGTTGGGCACCAGCACCGTGTCCCGCGAATCCAGAATCGCCAGGCACAGGTGCGCAATCCCTTCTTTTGACCCGATGGTGACGATCGTCTCGCTCTCCGGATCGAGGTCCACGTTGTAGCGCGTCTTATACCAGGTTGCAATCGCCCGGCGCAGTCGCGGCAATCCCCGCGAAACCGAATAGCGGTGCGTCGCGGGCTTCAGTGCCGCCTCCACCAGCTTGTCTACGATATGCCTGGGCGTCGCCCCGTCGGGGTTACCCATGCCGAAGTCGATAATGTCCTCGCCAAGCCGGCGAGCCGATACCTTCATCTCCCCCGTAATGTTGAACACATACGGCGGGAGCCGCTGAATACGACTGAACTCTTCCATCCGACAAGTTTAAGGCAAAGCGCGCGATTGCGCAGCGAGGAGCACCGAAGAGGTTACAGGTTATTTGCCAATTTCACTGAGCGAGCCGCGAACGACCTCATTGGTTTCTACTGAGACAACGAAAAATGGACATGACAGCCATAGCGAGGAAATTGACGCGTCTGGCTCAACTCCCGCACCTGTTTCATTCGGCTGAGTGCATCGCCGCCGCGGCCCTCGCAGGCCGCACAGCGCGAGAATTCCACTGCCTATCCCGCCGAGAATCGCCGCTCTTGGTGGATATTTGGTGGATTTGAGAAGGAGTTTGAAAACATTTCTAAAAAGTGTTCGATATTGCACAGTTCTTTCTCTCCGGGAAATGAGATACATAAGGTTGCACTCCATAACATCGTGGGTTTTCGTGTGTCTTGTTGAACTTGTTGTCACTCGGTTCTCTTCCTGAAGCTATTCCCCCTACGCTTCGGGACAGAGATTTTTTCTGGTCGTCTGTTTGCAAGAGGAGGGGAAAGCTGTGTCTAGCGAAATCGAACGCATTGCCAATGAAGTCATGAGCCGGCCCGACTTCGATTGGTTGTATGAGACTTTCGGCAAGGCTCCCGCGGGGCAGCCGGAAAGCCCCTATATATCTGGAAACGCCGCGTTTTCCGTTAACATACGTCCCGCAAGAAAGGTTCCGCGGCCTACAAGATTCCTCATCGATGAGTGATCCAGGTTCACGACACCTCTCTGCAGTCTCAACCATGCCTGTCTTTCATGGGCAAGCGGGTTGGCACGTCTGTGTGGGATGGATAACCGAGAGCGTCTCCGGGGCTATAGCTTCGGGGACCTCGTTAGCTATGCCCCTACCTTCAGCATCACCCGGAACAGCACCTTCCCGCTCATCATGTGGCCAAACGTTTCTTCGGCCTGTGGGAGCGGATACGTCTCGATCATCGGCGTCACGTCCGCCAGCGCGCTGAATCCTGCTGATCCCTGTCGGCCACCTTACACGTGTAAGCCGAAGACAGCACACTGGGCTACGGCGATGCCCGCACCGAATCGGCTAAGGGAAGATATTTTCGTCAAAGTTGTATAATTGTGAACAGTTTTTCTCCTTGAGAAATGAAACGACCAACGAAACGCGAGTCAAAAATGAGCGCAGAAGCCCGATCCTGCCTCCTTTACGGGAAACATGACCCTATCTTCCCGAATATGCTCGCGGCTCCATTTCCCCCAAAAAATCAATCATCGCCACACAGAGCGTCAAGGGAGAAAATACACGATGGCCAGTGAAACGGAGCGCATCACCAACGAAGTCCTGAATCGGCACCCATGGGACAAGTTGGAAGAGCGTCTTGGCGAAGTCTGCCTTGGCGATGCGGAAGGCGACTTGCGCACGACCGATGAACTTCGCGACTCCAACGGAGGCTTCGCCGGAACCGACGAAGCCCTCCTCTAATTTCCCCAATAATCAGGTCGGAATTGCACGGCAGGGCATCGAGCAGGTGGCTCGCGCCAGACGGGCAAGCGCAAATTACGCTCCCGTCGTCAGCACCACGCGGAACCGCGCCTTCCCGCTCATCATGCGGTCAAATGCCTCTTCGGCCTGTGGGAGCGGATACACCTCGGTCATCGGCTTCACGTCCGCCAGCGCGCTGAAGTTCAGCGTATCTTCTGAATCCATCCCCGTGCCCGACGCCCAGCCGGCAATCGTCCGGTTTCCCATCACCAGCGGGATCGCGTTTGCCTCAAACGGCTTGTCCGGAACGCCTACAACGATCAGCTTTCCGTTCGGTCCAAGCCCATTCACTGCCTGCGTCAGGCTCTCGGCGTTAGTCAGGGTGGAAAGAATCACCGCCGCTCCGCCCAGCTTCTGCAGTTCCGCCGCAAAATCGTGCGCGGTGCTGTCGATGTAGATGTGCGCGCCCAAATCCTTTGCCAGCGGAGCCTTGCCCGCTCCGCGCGCAATGGCCACTGTGCGGTAGCCGCTCTTTGCCGCGTACTGCACTCCCAGGTGCCCCAGCCCGCCAATGCCCAGGATCGCCACCAGGTCGCCCGCCTTCGCTCCGCTGTGGCGCAGGCTGTTGTACGTGGTCACGCCCGCGCACAACAGCGGCGCCGCGTCCACGTCCGATAGATCGTCGGGAATCAGCGCCAGCGCGTTCGCCGGAGCAATCACGTAATCGGCATAACCACCGTCGAAGGTGATTCCGGAGATCTGCGCGTTCTCGCACAAAATAAAGTCGCCGCGCCGGCAGGGCGTGCAATAGTTGCAGTGGCCGCCATGCCATCCCAGCCCCACACGCTGCCCCGCCTTAAAGAGCGGCACATCGGCGCCCACGGCATCCACTACACCGGCGACCTCATGCCCCGGCACGCGAGGAAACGCAATGGGGAAGATGCCAAACTTGGTAATCGAATCGCTGTGGCAAACGCCGCAAGCCTGCACGCGTATGCGCACGTGGCCCGGCCCGGGCTCGGGATATTCTTTCTGCACCAATTCAAAGGCTCCGCCTTTGGCGGGAACCTGCATTGCTCGGCCAGTTACGGAAGGCATAAGGGTAGTTTTCTCCTCTGGCTTGGATGAAATGGTGCGACACGGAGTTTCATGAAGAAATCAAGAAGGCACCAGGTACCGGACAGCCGAAATGATCCCTATTGCTCAGTTTTTCTCCACGCCAGTGCCACAATGGTTGTGGGAGAAGGAAGCCTGCGTGAGCTGGCCGCACTTGTTTCCGTCGGTGGGGAACACGGCCCGGATCTTCGTCATCAAACTCACCCGCTTCCTTCTTCCGCTAGAGCCTTTAGCGCTTCCAGGCTCTAAAGGGACTGAATGAACGCCCTCCTCATCTACCCGGAGTTCCCAGATACCTACTGGAGCTTTAAACATGCCTTGGCTTTCCTGGGCAAACGCGCCGCGCAGCCGCCCCTCGGACTCATGACCGTCGCCGCGTTGCTTCCTTCCACCTGGAACAAGCGCCTGGTCGACACCAACGTCGAGCGTCTTCGCGACCACGACCTGGCCTGGGCAGACGTTGTTCTGCTCAGCGGCATGCACATCCAGCGCGACTCGTTGGTCGCCATGGTGGACCGCTGCCACGCGCGCGGCCTGCGCACCGTGGTCGGCGGACCCATAGCCAGCAGCCTCTCGCCCACGGAACTCAAGGCCGACCATATTGTCATCGGCGAATCCGAAGCGCTCATCGCCACACTCGCGCTCGACCTTGAGCAGGGCACCGCCAAACCCATCTATCAAGCCGCGGAACGGCCTGAGATGAGCTTGAGTCCGCCGCCCGACCTCAGCCTCATCAAGATGCACCGTTACTCCACCATGGCCGTGCAATACTCGCGCGGGTGCCCCTTCAACTGCGAGTTCTGCGACATCATTGAAATCTACGGTCGCCGCCCGCGCACCAAGGTCGTCTCTCAGGTCCTGGCCGAACTTGACCAGTTGCGCGACGCCGGATGGCGCGAATCCGTGTTCATCGTTGACGACAACTTCATCGGTAACAAGGCGCGCGCCAAAGAGTTATGCACTGCGCTCGCCCAGTGGCGCAGGCAACACAAGACCTGCTTCGACTTCAATACCGAGGCTTCGCTCAACCTCGCCGATGATCCTGAGCTGATGCAACTGATGAAAGACGCCGGCTTCACGTCCGTCTTTCTCGGCATTGAGACCCCCGATGAATCCGGTCTCATCGCCAGCAACAAGCTGCAAAACACGCGGCGCAGCCTGCTTGACAGCGTGGCCACCATCCAGAGCTACGGTTTACAGGTCATGGGCGGTTTCATCCTCGGCTTCGATACCGATCGCGACGACATCTTCGACCGCATGGTTGAGTTCATTCAGAAAAGCGGCATTCCCGTCGCCATGGTAGGGCTTCTTCAAGCCATGCCCGGCACCCAGCTCTTCCGCCGCCTCCGCAAGGAAGGCCGCATTCTCGATGCCGGCCACGGTGATAACACCAGCGACCATTTGAATTTTCTTCCCAACATGGACGCGGCCAAACTCATCGAGGGCTACCGCTCGGTGCTCAAGCGCATTTACTCCAACGCCGCTTACTTCGAGCGCGTCAAGCTCTACCTGAGCCGCACACATCCGCCTTCCGAAGTGCGATCGTCGCGGCAGCAATGGCTCACCCGCGGAAACGTGCGCGCCTTCGTCACGTCCATCCTCCGTCAGGGAGTCTTCGGCCGCCAGCGCTGGAGCTATTGGAAGTTTCTGCTCGCGGTCGCTACACGCTATCGCCATTGCGTAGGGCCGGCCATGACGCTGGCCGTCATGGGCTATCACTTCCAGGTCATGACCCGCAGGCTCTCCAAAGCAGTGCATTCCTCAGCACAGCCATCGGAACTCGAAGGGACCCTGCCGCCGAGGCGCGCAGGTGTTTAAACAAGAACCGGAGTAGCACAGAAACGTCTGAGGGTCTGGAACTTTATACTTGTTCTTGCCATGCAAGAATTTCTACCCGTCGACGAACAACTAGACCTGCTCGAAAAAGGCGCTGCCGAGATCATCCGCCTCAGCGACCTGCGCGAGCGCCTTGAAGAAAGCCGCAAAACCAGACGCCCATTGCGCGTGAAGGCTGGCTTCGACCCCACCGCTCCCGACCTGCATCTAGGCCACACCGTGCTGCTGCGCAAGCTGCGCCACTTCCAGCAACTCGGGCACACGGTCATCTTTCTCGTCGGCGACTTTACCTCGCTCATCGGCGACCCGTCCGGCAAGAGCGTAACGCGCAAGGCCCTGAGCCGGGAGCAGATTAACGAATTCGCCAAGACCTACCAGGAGCAGGTCTTCAAAGTCCTCAACCCAACAGTCACCGAGGTTCGCTACAACTCCGAGTGGCTTGGCAAGCTGGGCTATGAGCAGACCATCCGCCTTGCGTCCCACTTCACTGTGTCGCAAATGCTGGAGCGCGACGAGTTCCACAAGCGCTTCCAGGCCGAGCAGCCCATCAGCCTCCACGAGCTGCTCTATCCCCTCATGCAGGCCTACGATTCGGTGGCTTTGGAAGCCGATGTGGAGTTGGGCGGCACCGACCAGCGCTTCAACCTCGGCGCCGGACGCGAACTGCAGCGCCATTACGGCCAGAAGCCGCAGATCATCCTCATGACGCCAATTATCGAAGGCCTCGATGGCGTGCAGAAGATGTCGAAGTCGCTCGGCAACGCCATCGGCATCAATGAGCCTCCGGCTGAAATGTATGGCAAGCTCATGAGCATCAACGACGACCTGATGTGGAAGTATTATGTCTTCCTCACAGACCTGCGCCAGTCGGAAGTTGACGCGCTGCAGGCAGAAGTTGCCGCCGCCAAGCTTCATCCCATGGAGGCGAAAAAGCGCCTCGCCCGCTCCATTGTCGCTGACTTCCACGGCAAAGCCGCCGCGCTTATCGCCGATGAAAATTGGGCTCGGATGTTCCAGCAGAAGGAAACGGTCGAGGACCTCGAAGAAGTCGCCGTTGCTTACGCCGATCTGGTTGGACCGTCCGGCGCGCCTGGCACTCTCGCGATTCGATTGCCCAAGCTTTTAGTGGCCGTTGGGTTAGCCGCGAGCGGCGCTGAGGCCAGCCGCAAAATCGCTGAGAACGCAGTGAAACTGAATGGGGAGCCCACTTCCAGCGCACTCATCCCGTTGCCGTCGCTTCCTGCGCGGCTCGTCGTTCGACTCGGCAAACGCGCCAAAGTCGCCGTCATCGCATAGCAACGCCTACTGCATCCGAACCGATACCGCGCCGAAGGGGGCGACGCCTGAGGCCGTCTAACAGGTCCTAGGACCCACCCAGCGAGAAAACCACATTCACCGTGGTTTGCATTTCAATCGGCTGGTTGTCGAGCATATAGGGTTTGTAGCGCCAGGAGCGCACGGCATCAACAGCAGCTTGCCGCAACATCTCCGGTCCGCTCACCGCCTTCACCGATTCGATTGTTCCGGTCTTTGAAATCGTTGCCTCGAGGACCACCGTCCCAGCTACCCGGGCTGTCTTGGCGATAGCCGGATAATTGGGCGTTGACCTCTGAATCAGCATGCCTTGAGCAACGCCGGAAGAGATCGTCACGAATTTGGGCTGCGCGAACTTCACGTTCGGAGCGGTATGACTTCCAATAGCTGCTCCCATCGCACTACTCGCACCACCCAGGCCTTCCAGGCCTCCGGCCGCAAAGCTGGTCGGCGCCGCCTCCTTGTCAGGAGACTTGATTGAAATCCGGGAAGGCTCATTCAGCTGCTTGGCCATCAAATCCGACGGCACCGGCGCCTGCGCGGTCTGCGCAGGCGTGGCTGTTGCGGCCGTTGAGGCGGCCGCTTGTTGCTGTTGCTGCAGAGGTGTTGCCGCAGCCGGCTTCGTCGCCGGCTGATCCAGCGGCGCTTCCGCCCCAGGTTGTGTCACTACCGGTTGCGACACAACCACCACATTGTTCTTCGACGCCGGCTTGGAGCGCATCATGGGAATCAGAACGGCCAGCAGCACGATCACAAGAACGACAGCCCCAATGCCGGCCATCATCATCGTCTTCTTGCTCTTGCCCGTTTCAGCCACTACTACCGGCTCGGGCTTTGCCTGCGGAACCGCACGGGGTGCTGGGATCGCCTCCGCTCTCTCTGCTCGGGCAATCGGAGTTGGCTGTGGTCTCGGAGCAGCCCTTTCAGGTCTCCTGTTCGACGGGAGGGGCTTAGGGCCTGGTGCCGGCTTCACTGCCGGCGAACGCATGGCAGGAAAGTCTGGCTCCCTGTTCGCTGCAGGCGGCAAGGCGACCGCCTTCGGTGCCAGAGGCTCTAGGATGGGCGCGGGGCCCGAATCGAATCCTTCGAAATCGTCCGGCAGTGTCGTGGGAGGTGTTGTGGGAGGTGCCGCTCCGCCATCCCATTCGCCAAAATCATCGGGAAGCGTGCTTGGTACCGTCTCCTCTATTCTTTGAGGTGCCATTGGCCGTCTGTTCCTTTCACATAGGTTGAACCACGATAAGTGCGCGTTTCGAGCTCTGCCGGCTGATTATTCGTGTTTCCGGATTGCACTGGTCGTGAATTCGAATCCCCGTGTTCATTGCGAATCGATTTTTCAACTTGGCCGAACCGCATGGCCATTGCCGCGGCAACTGGTGTTTCTTCAAAAGCGGAGTTCCCCTGAACCTTCCGCGTTTCTCCACCAGTCCCACGGTTTGCATAGTAGCCCATTTTAGAAACTTCGTCCCTACCCCTTTCGTTGGATATGGGCGTAACCGATTCCATTTGAGCCAAAGATGTCACCAGAAGCGATACGCTGGCTCGCGCCGTGTCGTAGTTTCCGGTGTCCTCAGGTGTGAAACTTGCTTCCAGGGTTTGAGTCCCGATAGTCAGCACTGTGCCCTTCGCCGGGGTGAATACGAAAGTCCCTGGAACTGAAGCCTTGGCATTGAACTCAGTATCGCCAAGCGGGGTGCCGTAAGTAATGGGAGACGGCGCCGGCCATGAGATCATCGGCTTCGCCCGGGTCACTGTCAGTTTGACTTCGGCCGCCGCCGTTGTATAGTTTTCGCTCTCTTGGGGAGTGAATGTGGCCCGGAGCGTCTGAATGCCCGCCCTGGGAACATCGCCCGCCGGAGGGTTATAGATGAAGGTGCCCGGCACAGATGCCGTGGCATTGAGTTCGGCTGCGCCAAGCGCCGTGCCGCACGGAATCGGAGCGGGCGCGGGCCATTCGATGGCCGGCGTCGCTTTCCTCACCGCCAGAGTCACTGAGGCCTCCGATGCCGGAAAATTGGTGTCCGTCGGAGTAAACACGACCGAGAGCGCATGCGTTCCCGGGGTAAGCACATCGCCTTCCGATGGACTGTATTTGAATGTTCCCGGTTCCGATGCCGTGGCATTGAGTTCAGCGCCGCTCAGTCGGGTACCGTAGGTAATTTCGGATGGCGTCGGCCACGTGATCCTCGTTGGCGTTCCCTGGGTGACGGAGAGCGGCACAGTGGCTGTTGCTGTTGTGTAATCGACAGTATCGGCGGGCGTGAAAGTTACCGAGAGCGAATGCATTCCCGCTTTAAGTACTTCCCCGTGCGTAGGCGAGTAGGTGAATGTTCCCGAAACCGATGCGGTGGCATTCAGCTCGGCATCGCTCAGCGCCGTACCGTAGGCGATCGGATCAGGTGGACCCCATTGAATGGAGGGCTCTGCCTTGGCTACCGTGAGCGATATTGAGGCTTGCGCGGTAGTAAACTTGTCGGCCTCTGTCGGAATGAATAGTGCCGAAGGCATGTGTGTGCCCGCCGAGAGCACGGCGCCGATTCCAGGAGTGTAGGTGAAACTTCCCGGAACGGAACACGTCGCGTTCAGCACGTTGGCGCTGAGCGGGGTGCCGAAGCTGATCGAATCGGGTGAGTGCCAGGTAATGACCGGCGTTCCCTTCCGGACATTCACCAGAACAGAAGCCTGCTTGGTGGTGTACTTTTTGCCGTCCGCGGGGGTGAAGTTGACCGTGAGCGTGTGGATCCCCGGTGGAAGTATCTCGCCGGCGCCGGGTGAATACCTGAAGACTCCTGGAACCAGGGAAGTGGCATTCAGTTCAGCGGCTCCCAACGGCGTGCCGTAGGGCATCGCAGAAGGCGTCGGCCACATAATGATGGGCGTCGCCATGGTCACGGTGACCGACACGAAAGCCTGAACGGTAGCGTACTTTTCGGTGTCCACAGGAACGAATGTTACCCAGATGGTGTGCGTTCCGGTGGGCAGCGCGAAGCCCTTGGCCGGTGCATACTCAAATCTTCCCGGAACCTTCGAAGTGGCGTTCAGCTGAGCTGCACCGAGCACGGTGCCATAGGCAATGGGGGCGGGCGTCGGCCATTGGATCTCAGGTGTTTCGAGAACGGGCTCTTTGGCCTGTTCCTGAACAGGCTCCACAGCCTCCTCATTTTGGAGGTGCCATTGCCCGTCGGCGCCCTTTACATAGGTCACACCTTTGTAAATGCGCGTTTGAGGTCCGTTCTGTTGGTTAGTGTTGCTATTACTCTGCAAGGGATCCCCCTTTGGGTCATCAAAGTCGGCGTCTTCGGAGCTTTCCTCGAAGTCGGGAATTTCTGAAAACGTCAACGGTTCAGCCGGGATGAGTGTCCGCGAGGGAGGGGTTACGAACACTTCCGGTTCCTTCAAATTTGAATCCGGCCGCGATGATTCTGACGTGCTCGCAGCGCCGTTGTATCGGGGTATCAGCCTTGGAATCGGCGATACATCCTCGGTGGTTTCATTCTTCGTCGAATCGCCATTCTTTGTCGAATCGCCGCGTCCGAGAGATCTAAAACTGAAGCCTTTCTTCTTTGCCTGAGGTACGGGTTGTCCGGTAATAACTGCGGCCATCTCCCGAATGCGGAGCGACAGAGCAGAATCGCCGAGAACAATGGGAGTCGCGGTGTTCTGCATTTGCCGAACCGCAGCATAATCGTTCGGGATTTTCCATTGTACCGGACGTGTCAATGCTTTTGTAATATGTTCGTCGCTCACCCCCAGGCTGTGGGGCTGATACCGGTTGATCACAATCTCCAGACCCGGGCCGCCGGAGCTGAAGTACTGGTTGATCAGACGGTGCGAATTGCGCAGTTCGGGGACCGATGCCTGGGTAATAAGATAGATCGTTTTCGCGTCTCTGAGCATTGCCGTACCGGCAAAATCAAGCTTCGACCCGATGTCGATCACCACGTTATCGAAGTTCTGCCGCGCAACCGTCAACAACTTGTCGACGGATTCGCTGGATGCCGCGTATTGCGGAAACTTGCCCGGCGCCGCCAGAACCTTCAATCCCGAACTATGCTCCACAAGCAGCTTCGAGAGAAAACTCCGGTCCAGCCGTGCGTATTCCTGAAGAGCGCTGATCGTCGAGTATTCCGCCTCAAGACCCAAATTCAGCGCGGCATCTCCCAGCGGCAGGTCGAGATCGATCAGAAGCGTGGTTTGTGAACTGTCCTGAGCAAGCGCCACTGCGAAATTGCAGGCGATCGTCGTCACGCCCGCTCCGCCCTTCGAGCCCAGGAATCCAAACATCCTGCCGCTCGTCTCTTTGCGAGGGGCGACTGCCGGACGGCGCGCGGCGGCCCGAATCAGCGCCGCTGCTACCGTGCTCTGCGTGAATGGAAGCGTCAGAATATCCCGGACACCCGAACGCATGCACTGCAGAATCAGCTCCGGATCTTCCTTCGCCGTGTAAACCATCACCGTCGCTACGCCGTTCGCGCAGATGTTTTCCACCAGCTCAAGGGCGTATTCCCGGTTGCTCTCCAGATCAATAATGATGACGTTATAACGCTCGTCAAGCAGCCTCGGAACATCGTCAAGACTCGGCGGATAGGAAGAGAATTCACGCACCTCTCCCCCGGATCGGCAGTCGACAAGAGCTCGAGCCACTTCTTTGCGAAGTGATTCGTCAGGGCCGATCAGTGCGATCGACAACTTCCCGACATCAAAGAAGTCGGGGTAGTCGGGATACCTCGTGTCGACATTCGGTGATGAGTCTGAGATCATGACAACGCCTTCCGCCGCTGACTCCAGCAATCTTGCCGGTCTGGCGCAACTTTTGTGGCCATCTGGGAGTTGAGCATGGCAACCTCACTCCCTATATACAAAGAAGTGTACGTTTCGCAGCTCGAAAAATCTTGCCAAAGCGTAAAGTGTGCCAAGTTCGTCTACCACCCGTCCGGTCAGAGAGATGATCGTTATTTCTTATTACAGACGATCTTTCTCCTGAAAATGGTGATAGTGAATGATTTTATCCGCTTTTTTGCACAATGCAAGAACTTTAGTAACATCCAGGTAATCTTCGCCAGAGATTCGCCTTTTGCCGGCAGCTCCCTTCTTTCTCTTATTGACTCCTTAATCAACAAAAGAAAGGGGATGGGCCAGCGCTAAACCCGAAGTGCAAATTGCGGGGAAAGTTCTGCGAAAAACCGTCTGTCCATCCCTCCCAAGATGGAGTGTCTTTTTCATCGGCCGGAATAATCGCCGACATTAGGGATTTCTCTCCGAATTGCGTCGGAGATTCCGTAAACAAATTTGAGCCTGAGAGACAGACTATTCTGAGAAGGATTGATCGACTATCACCAAAAAGGCACATCCCAATGACCATTTCCGGGCAACTCGCCCCCGTAAATCGCACTCACGAACAAAAACTCGACCTCCTCGCCGAAGTTGCCGTCAAAGTCGGCCTCGGCCTCCAGTCCGGCCAGGAGCTGGTCATGACCGCCTCGCTCGACGCGCTCCCGCTCGCCCGCCGCATCACCGAGCAGGCCTACCGCGCTGGCGCGTCGCTCGTCACCACCCTCTACGCCGACGACGAAGCCGCCCTCATGCGCTACCGTTACGCAGATGACGCCAGCTTCGACCACGCCGCCAAGTGGCTCTATGACGGCATGGGCGCGGCCTTCAAAAGCGGCGCCGCCCGCCTCGCCATCGCCGGCGGAAATCCCGCCCTGCTCTCCAATGAAGACCCTGGTAAAGTCGGCCGGGCCAACAGCGCCGTCTCCAAGGCCTACCGCCCCGCCCTCGAGCTCATCACCCGCCACGCCATCAACTGGACCATCGTCGCCTCCGCCACTCCCGCCTGGGCCGCGTCCGTGTTCCCGAACGAGACCCCCGAAGCCGCCCTCGCCAACCTGTGGGAAGCCATCTTCCAAACCACGCGCATCAACACCCCCGATCCTGTCGCTGCATGGAAGTCCCACGACGCCGGCCTGCACCAGAGAGCCGCCTATATGAATGAAAGGCGCTTTTCTTACCTGCAATACCGCGGCCCCGGCACCGACTTCAAACTCGGCCTTTCCGACGACCATCTCTGGCTCGGCGGCGGCACAACAGCCGGCAACGGTTTTTATTGCATCCCCAACATGCCCACCGAAGAGGTCTTCACCACGCCCCACAAGGACCGCGCCGAAGGCACCATCACCGCCACCAAGCCGCTCTCCCACCAGGGCACCATGATTGAAGGCATCCAGGTGCGCTTTGAAAACGGCCGCATCGTCGACGCAAAAGCAAGCCGCGGTCAGGAAGTGCTGCAACGCCTCATCGACACCGACGACGGCGCGCGCCGCCTCGGCGAAGTTGCGCTTGTCCCCCACTCCTCGCCCATCGCCGCCAGCGGCATGCTCTTCTTCAATACGCTATTTGATGAGAACGCCGCCTCGCACATCGCCCTCGGCCAGGCCTACAGCTCCTGCCTCAAAGACGGCGACACCATGACACCTGAAGAACTAGCCGCCAAAGGCGCCAACGACAGCCTCATCCACGTCGACTGGATGATCGGCTCCGGCCAACTCGACATCGACGGCATCACCGCCACCGGTGCAGTAGAACCCCTGATGCGCCAGGGAGAGTGGGTCTAAGGATTCTCTGCGCTGCGGGCTTTGTAATAAGGGCACGGCTTCAGCCGGGCCGATAGAGTCGATTAGAAGGGGCTGGGCTTCAGCCCCTGTAGAGTTCCCGTTCCATCATTCCGTCTTTCCGTGCCAATGCGAAGCGTTTATCCCTCCGCCTCCATATCCGGCTCTGTCCACAGGAGAATCGCCTGCGGCAGCGTCAAGAATGGGACATACGAAATTTGCAACAGATAATAAATAATGCGGTTCGCAGAGTTGGAGGACAACCCAATACTTTCGAGCCCGCCCCCTACACTAGAAGAATTGCTGCAGAATTCGAGGATGAATCCGACGCTCACCAAGGCGCCAAGAAATCTATAGGCAAGAGAGTGAGCGTAATCTCGGCGGCGCAGGGTGCGCTCGTCGACGCGTAGCTGGGGGTCATTATCAACCACAGGATAAAGCAGGGTTGAAGGCTTCAGAATGCTCACTGATTCCGGGTACTTCAGGACTCTTTCCGCCTTAAACGGCTCAACCAAGCCTCTTCTTCCAAGGTTCCCAACGTGGGAAAAATACCCGCCCAGAATTGGCCCTACAAGAAGAGTGAACATTACTGTCCAATACGCGCCATCTGAATGCAACCCCATGAACCAATTCGCAAGTAAGAGCGCGCCGAAAATTCCGTAGAACAGCACCACCAAACGCCGGCGATTTACGCGCGGAGCCATGTTGATGTGCTGCCCGAAGAGAACAAGCTCGCTCTTCATCCCTCCCCCTCCATATCCGGCTCCGTCCACAACAGGATCGCCTGCGGCAGCGTAAGGGACACGACGATCAGAGCCATCACCAGACCATAGAGAAGCATATTGGCAGGAATCAAACCGATGGCTGGCGGGTTCGGCTCCAAGAGTGCCCAGATGCAAAGAAACCAAAGCAGAAAGAGCCCGGCAATCAGCGCTCTGTATGCCTGGTAATGGACGCGGTCGCGCTGCTGTAGTTCACGCTCGTCGTTGCGTAAATCGCTCGCGCTCGCCTCGCGAATCGGTCGAAGCCCCCATCGCAGGAGCCGCACGGCAGGCGCGGGCATTCGAAATGTCGGCCGATTGATGAAAGGCCTGATCAAGCCGCCGAACCCAATACCGCCGAAAAAGATGCTGTTAGCTAGGCTAGCGGCACAAAACAGAAAGACCATGCTCTGGCCTTTCCAGTGGTCGAAATACCAGAAGCCAGTCATCAGGGCGGTTAAGCCGGTATAGACCAGCACCACCAGCCAGCGACGCCGACGGCGAGAGGACATGTCAACTGCTCTGCCAAAGAGAAAAAACTCTGCTTTCATCCAGATTCCTCCGCTCCAACTCGGACTTTAGCGCGGCTTTATCCTTGACTGCCCCATACATCTACCCACTCATAGGCTGAAACCGCAGCTTTGCGAAAAACGCCCGCACCGGCAGGCCCAAGTACCCCCCGGTCAGCGCCCGCCGCGCCATATCCACCCGCGTGCCCATCAACACAAGTTCAGCCCTCATGGCAGTTCCTCCACGTCGGGCATAAACCAGAGAACGATGGAGTCCGGAAGCGTCAGAGCCGCGAACAACAAAATGGCAGCAAAGCCGAAGAGAAAGTTATCGTTGATCCACGGATGCCGAACGGCCAATACCGGCCATGCCCGTTCGTGAATCTGGGTCTGCCGTTGCTGAAAGATCAGAATCCAAATCCATAAAATCCCCAGGTTGAGTATGTGGTAACTCCAGAAATGTGCCTGGTTGCGCCAGCGCAATTCCCGTTCATCCGGCATATCGCGCAAATCCGCATCCTCTGGAAACAGAAATCTCCCGATCCACGATTTGGGTGGGGCCTTGATCCTCCACAGAATCCTCTTGCTTCGGTACCGTCCCGTCAGTCGGGCAAAAATAAGCGCGGGCACTCCCATCAGAAACGGGATCCAAATCATCGTTGAGAAGCCCCATTGATCGACGAACCACGAGGCCGCCAGATACGCGACGAATCCAGCGTGGATCAGAGCAACCAGCCAACGACGCCGCGCGCGGGAAGCAAAGTTTGTGTGCATACCAAACAACTCAAGTTCAGCCCTCATTGCGGCTCCTCCATATCCGGCTCACTCCACAGATAAACGGCGTTCGGCAGATTCAAGATCACGAAGAAGACAAACCAGATGAGAAGTTCGCGAGAAACACGCGAGCGAGGCATCCATCCGAAGTAGTGGATGGAAAGGAAGAGCAAGCACCCCAGTAACAGGAACCCGTATGCCACTCGGGTTGATTTGCCCAATTGGCGTTCTTCCCGTTCGTCGGTTGCGGGGTTCCTCTTCAGCTCTGCGCGAAATGCGGCGTCAAACAGCGTTCGTATGCCCGCTGAGAATTTCGCTGGATCGGGCCTCGGCACCCACACGAACCACCCAAGTGAGTTCATCGCGAAAAACGCAAAGAAGAAGCTGTATCCAAACAGAAACGATTGCGGCCAACCACCATGCGTGTTCAGCAGGAAGGCCGCCAAAGCAAACAGCAGCGCAACAGCGAGCCACCACCCCGTCACCAGCCAGCGCCGGTGAACGCGCCGGTTCAGACGTATTCCAAGAAAACTTTGCCTGTAGATCACGGCTGTTTGTCCCCCTCGCCGCTTCTCATCCCATACACCTGCTGGCTCAACGGCTGAAACGGCTGCCGCGAGAAAATCGCCTCCACCGGCAACCCGAAATACTCCCCCAGCGCCAGCGCCAGCTTCAAACTCGGCGAGTAGTCCCCGCGCTCCAGAAACCCAATCGTCTGGTAGTTCACATCCATCGCGTCGGCTAGGTCTTGACGGCTGATCCCACGCTCGGCCCGCAACACCGCAATGCGGTTATACAAACCGCTCTCACCGGAACCCTTCTGGTTCTGAGGATTCATTTACGAAACTAATTGTTATGTAATTCAAACATTATGTCAAGATATAAAACAACTATGGCCGCACAACCCCCGCACTAAAACTCAACCTCTAATCGGTAGACCCGGCGAATCTCTATTCCACTTCCAGGACCACCGTCGACGACGTCGTGTAGTATCGTTTGGAATCCAACGGAAAGAACGTCGTGGTGAGTGTGCACGTTCCCCGCGGAGGAACGTATCCGGCGGCCGGGGTGAAGACAAACGTTCCCAGCACATCCGAAAACGCGTCCAGTTCCCTTCTCGTCAAGGGCTGTCCCTGTTTGATCGGAGCAGGATCGACCCATGTCCCAACGGGCATCCGTTGCAACAGCGGCAATACCTGCTCCAGCTCCTGCTCCCGTTCTCTCCTGGCCGCCAAGGTTTTTGGCGAAACCTCGCCTTCCTTCAGCGGCTTCAGCTCGCGCGGTCCGGGGTCCCTGATGGGACGCGGCGGCAAGTGAACCACAGGTGCCGATACTCCACTCCCGCCAAATTTGGGAACCTCAGTTTTCGATGGGCTTTGCACCGGGCCAGGCGCAGTGGGTGCCGGTGTTGCTGGATGCGCGGCTTTGGAGGCATTACTTGCGAGCGTTTGACCCCAAACCCGGCTCCCAGCTGCAGCCAGAGCCATCAGGGCAATTGCGACAATCAAACGGTTCGCCATAGTCCACTGTTCCTTCCGGCAATACGCTTTATTGATCCCTTAGACAAGTTCGGAGAGAATTCGTCTCCTAAATTCTCGCACCAAAGCTAGTGCGAACCTCCCGCGAGCGACTGCCGCATCGCAAGGTGCCGAGCGTCAACCCCACCGCAGAGTCCCGAGGATGCCCCATCTGAACCCGCAAAAGAACCACCCGACGCCCGCCCTCGGCGTTACTTCAGCAGAACATCCGCTGGCTTTCGATCCGGTGAGACCAGCAGCTCATCAAGGAAGTTGGGGTCAAAATATGCGTTCCAGGGCAGAAGCCGGTGGTAGGCGCTGAGAAAATCAGCCACAATTCTGGACCCATAACATTTGGCGCCGACAAATCCTTTCCTGCGCAACCCTTCCAAGTCGAGGAACCTTTGCCCTTGAACTACGATGGGACCATTGCTCAGAATCTTCCAGTATCCGCGATCCAGCAGGTCCCGCGTCACAAAGAGCACTGCAATTAGATTAGGCTCCGTAATCGGGACGAGGCTATCCGGACTGGTTTCAAAACGCCGCGAAGAGAATGCGCACACGGCGCTGTCAAGGGCGTGCAGTTCATAGCCGAGGACCTGGCCTTGGCCAAAGGTGCCATCCTCGAGGGGGACAAGGAAGTTGTCGCCGGCCTTCCATGCAATTCTTTTTCTTCCCATCGCTTACTCCATTCTAGGGAACGCAGGAACCACAATTGCTGGACACACCGCGGGTGGTTATTCGCCCAGCGCAAACTTCCGCGCCGCCTCCAGCAGCTTGGCCACCGATTCCTTCGAGCAGCTCTCCGTATAAATCCGCAGCAGCGGCTCAGTCCCGCTGGCCCGCAGCAGCAGCCATGTCTCCGCGGCCTTTGACTTGGTATACGATTCCGGGTTGTCCAGGTAGAACTTCACTCCGTCCAGATTCTCCTGGCAATGGATCGCCATGTCCGCAAAGACCGTATCGCCCGGTTCCAGCGCTTTGGCCCGCGCAATGGCCGCGTTCTTCAAATCGTCCGCGATATGCAGGTCGATACGCCCGTACTGGTGCTCGCCGTACTCTTCCTGCAGATCGGCCACCAACTGCCCCAGCGTCTTGCCTTCTTCCGCCATCACGTTGGCCAGAAGCAGAGCATTTAGCAACCCATCCCGTTCCGGCAAATGCCGCTGAAACCCGATCCCGCCTGACTCCTCGCCGCCCATCAGGATCTCCCGTTCCAGCATCAGGTCGCACACATATTTGAATCCGATTCCGTGCTCAATCAACTCCCGCCCATGCTTCTGGCAAATGCGATCCAGCATCTTGGTCGTATTGAATGCCCTGGTCACCGCGCCCGGCCAATGCTTGCGCCGCAAAACCCAGCTCAGAAGCACGGAGAAGATCTTGTGCGGATCAACGAACTCGCCGTTCTCATCCGTCGCGCCAATCCGGTCCGCGTCTCCATCGGTACACAGCCCTGCCTCGCATTTGTTGGCCACCACAGCCTCACCCAATGCTCGGATATGCGGTTCGATCGGTTCCGGATTGATGCCCGGGAACAGTGGATCGGCGTTCGCGCGAATCTGCACATGCCGCACGCCGAGGCGCTTAAAAATATCGGAGAGTATCGTCCCTCCCGCGCCGTACATGGAGTCGATGGCCACGCTCATCCCTTCCGCGCCAACCTCCGCAATCAGCTTCAGGTCTGCAAATTCCTCGATGGCCTTCAAATAAGTCGGAAGAAAATCGACCTCGGTAATCGGCGCAGGCCTTTCGCTCTTCGCCACGGGCTGGCCCAGAAAGTTTTCAATCTCCGCAATGATCGATGGCTTGCCCGAACCTCCATACCACGCCTTGTACTTCACGCCATTCCACTGCGCTGGGTTATGCGACGAGGTGATCATGATGCCGCCGGCCGCCCTGCGCTCCCGCACCCCGAAGCTCAGCGCCGGCGTGGGCGTAATTGCATTGGCCAGCATCACCGGAATCCCGGTAGCCGCCACTACCTCCGCGCAGGTCCGTGCAAACGCCTTTGACCCAAACCGCGTGTCGTAGCCGACGCAAAGCCCCTTCGCAGCGTCTTCCCGCGCATGTATGTATGCGGCCACCGCCTCGGCGGCAATGCGAACGTTGGCAAATGTAAAATCGTCGGCGATGAGACCCCGCCAGCCGTCAGTGCCGAACTTGATTGCGGAATAAGCCATTTAGATAAATCCCTTTTCCTTTGCAAATGAGTGTAAACAATTGCGCTAACCCATGTCCTTCGACCCATCTGCGCCTTGCGCCGGGCAGTCAGCAACACCACTCACCCGCACCGTCCACTCTGGTGGTACCATCTCCGTAACGGCAGTTCCCCACTGCCGGCCCGCACAGCAATCGGAGGTCCTCATGAGCCCGTTCAATCGCCGCGAATTCCTCAAAACCTCGCTCGCCGTCGGAACCGTCGCCAGTGTCACCAACCTGCACGCCACTCCCCGCACCGCCACTGACATGGTTACGCTCGGCAATTCAGGCATGAAAGTCACGCGTCTCGCATTTGGCACCGGCAGCGCAAATGGCCATGTGCAGGCCTCGCTCGGGCAAAAGGAATTCTCCCGGCTCATTGCCTACGCCTACGACCGGGGCATTCGCTTCTTTGAGACCGCCGAGTCCTACATGACTCCCGCCATGCTCGGCGAGGCCCTCAAGCCCTTTCCGCGCGACAGCTATCAACTTATGAACAAGGTCACCACCGACCAGGGTGTCGATCCGCACCAGCGCTTCGACGAAATGCGCCGCATCTCGCAGACTGAATACTTTGACATCATGCTGCTGCACTGGCAGCACACCGACGATTGGGTCAGCGAGACCCGCCGCTGGCAGGATGGCATTCTCGAAGCCCAGGCCAAAAAGACCATCCGCACCCGCGGCGCATCGGTTCACGGCCTGCCCGCGCTCCGCCAGATGCCTGGCAACAAATGGCTTGAAGTGGCTATGATTCGCATGAACCACAATGGCACGCGCATGGACGGGCCCACCGGAGCCGACAACAACAACCCCGATCACCGCGACGAAGTAGTAGCGCACGTCAAGCAGGTGAAGAGCGAAGGCATGGGCGTCATCAGCATGAAGTTAGTCGGCGACGCCGCCTTCACCCGCCACGAAGACCGTCGCGACGCCATGCGCTTCGCCTTCAGGAACGCGGGCATCGATTGCGCCACCGTGGGCTTCAAAAGCACACAGGAAATCGACGAAGCCATTGACAACATGAACCTCGCATTGGCCTAGATTCTCCAGTCTCTGTCTCTGAAGTTTCCTGAAAACAGACGCTATCATTCTGAGCGAACGGGGCCCCGAACGTCTTTCAGTTCGGGGGTGGTGAGTCGAAGAATCTGCTTCTGTTATTCGGGCGTTTTACAAAGGACCCTAACCGCAGGATTCCAAGCTCCATGTTGAATCAGCGCTTCACCGCAAAGCTGCAAAAGAGCCCTGCAAAGGGAGGCTGGACCTACGTCGTCTGGCCCTCCTCAGCGGAATTCTTTCGCACTCGCGGCCTGGTCAAAGTCGAAGGCAAAATCGACGGCGTCTCGTTTCGAAGCTCTTTCATGGCCATGGGCGACGGCACCCACAAGCTCCCGGTGAAGGCAGACATTCGACGCGCCATCGGCAAAGATGTCGGCGATACCGTAGACGTGCTGTTGGAAAGAAAGATCTCTTGATCCTCCCATCTCCACTACAAGAAACGAGCGCATAGAAAACCATCCATGAACAACACTGAGACCCAGCCAGAGAAGCGCATGCCCTCGCGGACTTCCATCATGGTAGCCGCGGCACGCGCCTTCGGTTCGCGCGAACCGGACGAGTCTGTGCGCAATCCCGACATGCTTGCCGATCACCTGATTGGCGACGAGGAACTCGCTCTCATCGCCGGCCACCCGCTTAGCCAGGGCTTGCGGCAGGACTACCACGAAGCCAGCCAGAACCCCGCTATCGTAGGCCTCGCCTGGATGATGCTCCTGCGCACCCGCTTCATCGACGATGCGCTGTGTTGCGCCGTAAAGAAAGGCGCGACTCAGATAGTCCTTCTCGGAGCCGGCTTCGACACCCGCGCTCATCGCTTTCGTGAACTGCTGAAGGATTGCCTGGTGATCGAAGTGGATGCCGCGCCGACCCAGCATCACAAGCGGCGCCGCCTCGCATCCGTCGTGAGCGATGAGCCCCCGAATCTCATCTACCTGACGATCGACTTCGCGACCGGAGATCTTGGTGACGCCCTTCGCTCCGCGGGGCTCCGTAGCGACGAAAAGACGTTCTATATCTGGGAAGGCGTCAGCATGTACCTTACCGAGGAGGGCATTCGCAAGACGCTCGCCTTCATCGCCTCACATTCGGCTCCGGGCAGCTCGGTTGTATTGGATTACTTCAACAGCCTTGGAATCGAATACATGAAGCTGGCGCCCCCGGGGGCTGGCGGTGGAGACCCGTCAGGCTGGGGCGAGCCATGGCTCTTCGGCGCGCCGGCTCCAGACGGCGCGGAATTCTTTCGCGAACTTGGATTCGATCCGGGCCAGCCCGTCTCCATGTACAACCCGGAACTCGTCAAGCGATATACGATCGGCAAGAATGGCATCGGCTACGGCGCGAATGTCTTCGAAAAAACCAGAGCGGCAGCGATTGAAGCCCGAGCCCGCACGGAAGCGGAGCCGGACACTCCCGAGAAAAAGGCTGCCGCCGATTTCCAGAAGGCCATCGCAGCGGCCGGCGGCACCTATTGGCTTGCAGAACTCACTGTCCCGGCGCATTGAACCACCGGGCGCACCTTGGTCAACAGCTCTTGCAGGAACTGCTCCGGTTGCGTGAAAGCTGCAAAGTGTCCGGCATTTTGAATCAAGGTCATACCTTTCACCGGCGCAATTATGTCGTCGAAATAAGCGTTGGCAAGATTGGGCGGCGTAAGCACGTCATCCGCCCCTTGAATGATGAAGAAAGGAACCTCGATTCGAATGCCCTCTTGCCACGCGTCATAGCCCCTTATGTCGTTCATAAGCCGGTCCAGGGAAAAATGCATTCCCGTGATGAAATGTCGGATGTCGAGCAGTGAATGCGCGGGAGAAAACCAGATCGAATCTTTCAAAAGCGCCATCGTCTTCTTGAAGAATTCCGGGTCTGACTTCATTGTCCATCTCGCGACAGCCATGAAATCATCCGCAGTCCAGCGCGATGGATCCCAGCCAATCCTTTCGAGCTCTGCAACGCCTTTTCGTAGTCCGATGGTGCGCAGGCGGTCAACAACGGAGTCGTGGATTCTGTTGCGGTCCTTCGCCATTCCAACGTTCTGATCCGTGCCCACGTAGGCGCTGAATAAATCCGGTCTGCGCCGGACCATGGACAAGCCGAATGTACTGCCCAAAGAGCATGCCAGCAATATCACCTTGTCCTTGCGCAGCCGGGCGCGGACAAGCTCTGCTACTTCAATGCCATCTTTAGTAAGCCTATCCATAGTCAGCTCGCCCGTTCCATGCCGTCTGGTTCTTCCCAGCGTCTTCCCGCTCCCGCGCTGGTCCCACTGGACCACGGTGAAGTGAGTCTCCCAGGAGCGAATAACAGGTGTGAAGATGCTGCACGACGACCCGGGACCGCCATGCACGATCAACAGCACTGGGTTCTCAATATTGCCGCCGCGAATCCCGATCCACTGCTCAATCCCGCCGATAGCGAAATACCCCTCCTCTGCCAAGCCATGAGGTCCATGAATTCGAAGCGTCGCGGCAATTCTTCGCCGCCGCAGTCTGCGTTGAAGCAGAACACTCGCCGCCAGAACCACCAGCACAAAGACCGAATCCGCCAGCAAAGCCCAAAACATCTTCGCTCTCCTTCTAATTGCGTATAGTATACACAATTAACAATCCAACTCTGAAGAAATGTAAGATCAAGGCAGTCCCTGACGGAAGCGGGAGTCCAGATTGGCAAAGAAAACGACATCCAGCGTGTTGAATAAGGCGGGAAGAAAGAAGCCTGTTCAGCCTTCGCAAGCCGCAAAGACGCCGCCTTCCAGCACAGGCCGCACGGGTCCTAAGCCAACCTTGACCAAGGATCAGATTGCCTGCGCCGCCATCGCAATCGCAGACTCTGACGGCCTTGAAGGGATATCAATGCAGAGAGTAGCCCGCGCGGTTGGTGTAACCACCATGGCGCTCTATCGCTATTTCTCCAGTAAGACTGAGCTGATTGAACTCATGATCGAAATAGCTGGCGGCCCCGAACCGAATCTCGATACAATCGCGCCCGGATGGAGTTCCAGTCTCGCGGAATGGGCTCATCAATGTTCAGCAATCTATCGCAGACGCCCGTGGTTTCTTCAGGCCACCATGACTCCCGGACGGAAGATGGGGCCAAACGAACTTGGCTGGCTGAATGCCGCATTCCTTGTGCTCGGCCGCACTCGATTGGAAGCTCGCGAACAGCACCAGGCGTTCCTTGCGCTCATTGGCCACGTTCGCAGCAGCGCCGAATTCGCCGCTGCCTGGAAACAGCGCAAGCCAGGATCATTGGAACTGGCGACATTGCTCCTGCAGTGCCTGGAACGCTACCCAGCCTTGGCGTCTGCTATCGAATCAGGTGCATTCGCCGAATCGACAGACGACGACCTGGATTTCGGCCTGGAGTGCATTCTCAGCGGAATCAAAACAATGACCCGTGGTCGAAAACAAGCCGGAAAACTCACCCCGGCGCCAATCCGGCGCAGATCACTGACAACTGAAAGCTGACAGCTGTCAGCTGTTTCTAAATCAGCTGCGTCCGTCCCGACAGTCCCAGTTCCTTCACAATCTTGCCCACATCCTGTGAGTGATCCCGGTGCGCAATCAGCAGTGCGTCTTCGGTATCCACAATCACCAGGTTCTCCACGCCCACCAGAGCCACAAACTTCTTCGGGCTGAAGATATAGTTATTCGCCGAGTCAAGGGCCATGTGCCCGTCGGTCTCGGAAACGTTTCCTTCCCCATCGCCGCGCAACCGGCTTTCCATTTGGTACTCGTATAACGAAGCCCACGACCCCAGGTCGTTCCAGCTGAACTCCGCCGGAAGGCAATAGAGGTGCGACAAATGCTCGCCCTTCGCCGACCGCGGCTCCAGCACTGCGTAATCCACTGAGATGTTCTCGCACTTGGGATACAGTTCGTGAAACACCTCTTCGAACTTCGGTGTCCCGTAAGCCGCCGCAATCTTTTCGAGCAACGGCGCCGTCTCCGGCAAATGCTCGCGCACCGCGTTCGCCAGCGTCTTCGCCGACCACAGAAACATTCCCGAATTCCAGTAGTAATTACCCGCTGCCACAAACTCTTCAGCGCGGTTCTGGTTGGGCTTTTCGGTAAACCGCCGCACGTGCAGCGCGGTGTCGTCCGCCGTGTAGTCGCCCGTCTCAATGTAGCCGTAACCGGTTTCCGCGCGCGTAGGCTCAATGCCCAGCACCACCATGTTGTCGCCGGCCGTGGCCACGGCAATACCCTTCTGCAGCGCCTTCAGAAACCGTGGTTCATCAGCAATCACGTGATCCGATGGAAAGATTCCCAGCACGGCCTTCGGATTCTCCCGCTCAATCAGGAACGCAGCCAGCCCGCACGCCGGC
>Ga0187847_10001007_pt1 | contig 27191 bp, 16 predicted proteins | sample June2016WEW_4_10_FD_132458 | JGI IMG/M metagenome (GOLD analysis project Ga0187847, IMG submission 132458) | Peatland microbial communities from SPRUCE experiment site at the Marcell Experimental Forest, Minnesota, USA - June2016WEW_4_10 | ecosystem: Environmental > Terrestrial > Soil >...
CAGGCTGCGGAACCGGTCCGGCTGGCAGCGTGGTGCGTTCTGGGGAGTACATTCCGGGGCAAACCTCTATTGTATCCGGGACGCCGCTGGGTGATTGAACCGAGGTGAGGGTGTTGGCGAGACTTCCTGGGGCTAATGTGCGTCAAAGAGAGAGGAGCCTGTGGAGCAGGGGTTTCTTTTGTAGAATGATGGGTGGGGCCAGAAGCCGTGCGCCGCATGAAACAAACCCGGCACAAGACCGGCGATGCAGTTGGAAGTAGAGACGCGCGTAATCCGATAGGGAAGGCAGAGAGGCTGCGGCCAAGCTCTGCGGTTGAGGCGAATCGACTTGTCTGAATATGGGTTTGTACCGAAGGACGATCCAAACAAACCGGCTCCTGTGTTGCGGGCTGGAGTGGAGTCTTCGCTGGGCGAAGGCGACATCATGCAGCACGAACCGGGTACGTTCGCCTCCTTGTGGAGCAATCTGCGGGACGTATTTTTTCCGGTAAAGTTGCCACCGCTGGTTCTGGAGTCGAAGCCGATTCCGGTAATCGACCGGATGGCGACCAAGCAGGACCCGAGGGCTACGGCGGGCGCGTTTGCCATCTATGCGATTGTGCTGCTGCTGTTCGCATTGGGGGCGAACAAGCTGCATCAGATGGCGGTGCAGAAGGCGATGCAGGTGACGCAGTTGACTCCTCCTCCGATTGACCCAGCGTTGAACAAGATGGGCGGCGGCGGCGGGCAGAGGGGGCCTGCACCGGTGTCCAAGGGCCGGCTGCCGGAGTTTGCCAAGATACAGATCACGCCGCCGGCTGCTCCTCCGCTGGAGGAGCCGAAGATCCGGATGCCGGACCCGACCATCGAGGTGCAGAAAGACCTGAAGATGGCCAACAACAGTATGCCGAACTTTGGCGATCCGAACTCACCTCTGTTTGGCAACTCGATGGGCAACGGACGCGGCACAGGGATCGGCAACGGCAACGGCACGGGGCTTGGGCCGGGGTCTGGGGGCGGCTATGGCGGCGGAGCGAAGCAGATTGGCGGGGGAGTCAAGGGGCCGGTGATTATCTACCAGCCGGAACCGGAGTTCAGCGAAGAGGCGCGCAAGGCGAAGTTCCAGGGCGTGGTGACCGTCAGCATCGTCGTGGATGCGCAGGGCCGGCCGCAGAATGTGCATGTGACGCGGGGCGTGGGCATGGGACTGGACGAGAAGGCGATGGAGGCGGTGCGACAGTACCGGTTCAAGCCGGGGACGGAGAATGGCAAACCGGTAGCGACGTATCTGAACGTCGAGGTCAACTTCGAAATCTTCTAAGAGCAGCGAGATAGCGAGTCAGGGAAAGACCTGGCGCTGATTGAGCTGGTGCCGCAGAACTGTGTCACTGGTTGCGAACGGGAAGATTGCTCGGTTCAGGCGGCGGTGGAACGAGGGAGTGCACGGTGGATGGGTGGGGTGGGGTGGGTGGAGGGTGAGCGTCTGGTCTCGAAGGTTGCCTGAGGGGCCTGGAGGCGGAAGCGGTCGACCTGGCGTTCGAGAGCGTTAGCGGTGGCGCGGAGGCTCTCGATACCAGAGGTGGTAGTGGCCATCTCGGTGAGGTTTTCGTAGCTGAGGTTGTGGATGGAGTGGAGCGAGGCGCTGGACTGGTCCGCGGAGGCGGCCTGCTGGGAGGCTGCGATGGCGATCTGGGCGATCATGCGGTCGACGCGCTCGGCCATTTCAATAATGTGTTCGAGGGCCTGGCCGGCCTGATTGGTAGTGACGACGCCCTGCTCTACGGTGAGGTTTCCCGAGGCCATGCTGGCGATTGCGGTGCGGGTGCGGTTCTGGATGCCCTGGATCATGGAGGAAATTTCGCTTGTGGCCTGAGCGGTGGATTCGGCGAGGCGTCGGACTTCTCCGGCGACGACGGCGAAGCCGCGGCCCTGTTCTCCGGCGCGGGCGGCCTCGATGGCGGCGTTGAGGGCGAGCAGGTTGGTCTTGCGGGCGATCTCGTCGATGACAGTGACGATCTGGGAGATGCGGCGGGAGTCATCCCCGAGCAGGCCGACGGCGGAGGAGGTGTCGCTGACGGCAGTGGCGATGGAGCGCATGGAGACGAGCATCTGCTTGACGATGGCGTCGCCCTCGTGAGCGGTCTGGGCGGCGGAGCGGGCGGTCTGGGCGGCGGACTGGGAGTGGCGGGAGACTTCGGCGATGGAGGCGGACATCTGCTGCATGGCTGTGGCAGCCTGCTGTGTCTGCTGGGCCTGCTCGTCCACGCGGCGGTGGATTTTGTCGGTGGTGGCACTCATGGTGGCGGCGCTTGCGGTAAGCGAACCGGCGGTGTCTGAGACGGTGCCGAGGATGCTTCCCAGGCCGCTCTGCATCTGTTGCATGGCGTGGGCGAGCGAGCCGATCTGGTCGGAGGAATGGATGTCGAGTTCGGATCCGGTGAGGTCACCGGAGGCGATGGCGTCGGCGCGGTCGGCGACCAGGCCGATGCAGCGGGTGATGCGCCGGGCGAGAAGAAACGAGAGGATGCCTCCGATGAGCGCGCCGAAGAGAGTGACGGTCCACAGGGTGATGAGGACGGAGCGATTGGCTTGTTGCAGAGCGTCCATATCGGCATCGCACTTCTTCTCCTGGGACTCGATGAGGACTCCCATGGAGGCGAACAAGGTGGAGTCCAGGGAAAGGATCTGCGTTTGCAGGAGATTGCGAGCCTGACTTGAGGCGGCTGGGGTGTGCAGCTCGTTGAGCCGCTCCACCTCTTCTTCCACGGGGCGGAGCTGGGCCAAGCCTGGCCGAATCTGCTGAATGATGGGCGCATCGGAGCCGAGATCGAAGCGGCTGCTCAGTTCGAGGAGTTGGGCGAGGGGACGGTCCGCCGCAGCCAAGTTGTCCGCGCGCTGGCGGCGAAGCTGCTGTGAGGAAGCGCTGTCGACGCCCAGGAGCATGTAGGTCTCAAGCGAGCGTACGCTGGTCATCATAGCGGAGCGGACCTCGCGGGCCCTGCAGATGATGGGGATTCGACCGTCGGCAACGGAGTTGGCGAGGCGGTTGGCCTCCTGTACGCGAATGTGCGCGACCAGGGCGCTGGCGAGCATGGCCAGGATGAGTACACCGGTGCTGATGCCGAGCTTGGATTCGAGTTTCATGCGGTCCTCTGAATCAGGATGGCCCGGAGAGGGCTTCAGAGGGTGTATCGGCTCGGCTGGGGGGATGCGTTAGGGAAATCTGGGCAGGAGGACGGCGGGTGTAAGGATTTCGTCGAAGGTAAGATTTTCGGCGGGGCTTCCGGTGCGCTGCTTCCAAGCGAGGAAGAGGCTTCCGTAGCTGTCTGTGAGGCAGGTGGCGGGGTCGACGCCGAGACGGGCCAGGGTGCGGTCGATCCATGCGGGCGGGCCCTCCAGTTCTGCGTAGTCGCCGATGGGGGTTTCGTCGAGGACGAGGTGACGACCGATGGGGAGTTCGGCGGGAAGAGCTGGGTCGGTAAAGAGCGGGCCGTCGATGGTGGGGGTGGCATGGGACCACTCGGTGCGGAACTTCTCGTAGCGGAAGACGGGCTCGAATCCGAGCTGATGGAAGATGGCGGCGAGGGCTGGGCCGTCGTCGAGGAGGGTCTCGGTCTCGATGCGGACTTTATAGCTGGCCGCGGCGCTGTAGCCAGCCGCATCACTGGAGCTGAGCCGATCGCCGGAGCGTGCCGGATCGCCGTCCGCGGCGGGGTCTGCCGGACGCTTGTGGGTGACGATCCAGAGATCGCCGTAGTGGCGAATACGAAGGATTTGCTTGACGGCCCGGAGCGTGCGGGAGGGGGTGTCGTAGAGGGTGTTCTGCTCGAAGGTGCGGGGCGTATCGAGCTGGAAGCCGAGGCCGGGAAGACGCGATTGCAGGCCGGCGAGATCGTGGATGGGGAACTTGAGCTCGATCTCGGCGGTCTGCATTGGTTGAGTATACGGCGCGGGCGGTAGGATGAAAGAAGAGATGACGACGATTTCGATGGATGAAGAGAAGTGTTGCGAGCGTGAAAATGCGGGTTGTCTGGAGCTGGAGGCGGGCTTGAAGACCGAGCGGCTGCGGGCCGGGGATGCAGGCGGAGTGGAGCGGGCGGCTGAGCTGCTGCGCGCGGGCGGGACGGTCGCGTTTCCCACCGAGACGGTGTATGGACTGGGAGCGAATGCTATGGATTCCGCGGCAGTTGCGAAGATTTACGCGGCAAAGCAGCGACCGAGTTGGGACCCGATGATCGTCCATGTGGTGGGGCGGGAGATGCTGGAGCGGGTGGCTGTAGTTCCGGCAGGAGACGAGGGGCGGGTGGTGGCGAAGCTGATGAAGGCCTTCTGGCCGGGGCCGCTGACGCTGCTGCTGCCGAGGACGGCTGCGGTGCCAGACGCTGTGACTGCGGGGCGTGCGCTGGTGGGCGTGCGCATGCCGGCGCATCCCGTGGCACTGGAGCTGATCCGGCAGGCGGGCGTTCCGGTGGCCGCGCCCAGCGCCAACCGCTTCGGGGGAACAAGCCCAACGACGGCGGCGCATGTTCTGGCCGATCTGGACGGGCGGATCGTCGCGGTGCTGGACGGCGGGGCGACGAGTGTTGGGGTGGAATCAACGGTGCTGGATGTGGGCGCGCGGGCGATCTACAGGCCGGGCGCGGTGACGGCAGCGATGATTGCGCAGGTGATTGGGGAGGAGGTGCGCGTGGTTTCGGGAGTGGTAGGAGAAGAAGCAGATCCCTCCGCTTCGCTACGGGATGACAAACAAGAACGGCAGAATGACAAGGGGATGGGATTGGCTTCGCCGGGGATGGGGATGCGGCACTACGCGCCACGGGCGCGGCTGGTGCTTGTAGCAGGGCAGAAGGAGTTGCTGCGGGAGGTTGCGAATTATCCCGCCACGGAGGTTGGAGTGATGCTGCCGGATGAGTGGGATGCGGGCGGCGCGGGAGCGGTGTGGCGATGGGGCGCCTGGGGAGACGTTGAGGTTTTGGCGCGACTTTTGTTTGCCGGGCTGCGGATGCTGGACGGGCGCGGAGTGAAGGTGATTGTGTGCCCCATGCCGAGGATGGGTGGGCTGGGCGAGGCGCTAAGGGACCGGTTGGAGAAGGCTGCGCGGGCGAAGTAGAGCAGGCAACAACAAAAGCGAAATGCGGGGGTCCCTCCACTCCGCAACGGACGATAAAACAGTCCGTTGCTCCGGTCGGGATGACGAAAGTATTGGGTGAGTCTTATGCGGGGGTGGTGAGCTGGGCGGCGAAGGCGTCGAGGGAGAGGGAGCGGAGGAGGTTGCGGCGCAGGCCGGAGTGGACCTGGTCGAGGGCGTGGCTGGCGGATTCGATCCAGGCGAAGGGAAGGGCGGCGGCGAGGCGGTCCAGCTCGGCGCAGAGGTCGGTGTTGCGCAGGAGTTCGGGTGTGCCGCTGTCGATCAGGAGAAGGTCTTCGAGGAGAATCGCGAGAGCGCGGAGCAGGGCTGTAGTCTTGGTCTGGCCATCGGCCCCGGCGCGGTATGTTTCGGTCATCTTGAAGAGGGCGGTGTGGTCGGGTTCGGATTGGCTCGCAATGTTGGCGGCGTTGCGAAGGAAGATGAGGGCGTCGGCGCGGGCGGCGGTGTAGCTGTCGAGGTCGAAGCCGAGGGCGCGACCGGCTGCTCCCTGCGCGAGGCGGGCGATCAGCGTGCGCTGTTTGGCGGGGACGTCGGGGCGGCGCGCGGCGATGAGGGCTTCGATCTCTTCGACCGGAAGCGCGCCGAGGCGTACGTTGGCGCAGCGCGAGCGGATGGTAGGAAGCAGTTCGCCGGGATTCTCGGCGAGGATGATGATGTGGACGGAGTCGGGCGGCTCCTCGAGGACCTTGAGCAGGGAGTTGGCGGCCTCCTTCATCATGCTGGCGGAGGTGAGGATGAAGATCTTGCGCGGCGCCTCGCTGGGCAGGTAGTGGGCGCGCTGGATGAGGGTGCGGACCTGGCCGAGCTTGATGAGGAGCTGCGGCGGGTCGGGCGGAAGGATGAGGACGTCGGGGTGGGGCTGGATGAGGACGCGGGTCTCTTTCTTGTCGGTCTCACGGAGCTCCTCGCGGGCTAGGACGGCGGCGGCGACCTGCTCTTCGAGGTCGGCGGCGGCAGCGATTCGGGTGCAGTTGTGGCATGTGCCGCAGAAACTGGCGAGGGGCTGGCCAGTTGACGCAGGCTCGCGGGGCTGAGCTTCACACTCGACGGCCATGGCGAGCATGAGGGCGAGGGTGTACTTTCCTGCCCCGGCTGGACCGGAGAGGATGAGCGAGTGGGGAAGGCGGCCGACACTGATGGCGGCGCGGAGACTCTCGACGGCGGGAGCGTTGCCGAGGAAGTGGTGGAAGCCGGCGGGGAGCGTGGGTGCGGGGTTCATGGTTCGCTTGATCTCTCTTCGAGCATAAATGGCTCAGGGGCTATCGACATAGTACGGCTGGGCGATTCCTTGCGGCGAATTTCTGAAGCGATTAGGCGAGCGATTCCCCAATTACTGGAAGTGTTTATGATAATTGGTAGGAATCGCCATACAGAAGGGCGGCATCTCATGGAATCTGCGATATTCCGTTTGGTGACCTATGTGCTTAATAAGATTTAGTTAAGCGTATGTGCGGGGGAGTTGGACTGCGCTGTTGAGCATTTGCAGGTGCCACTCGCAGTTTGTTGAGCCTCTAGTTTGTTGTGACCATGATGAGAGACGCCTTCCAGACGCGAATTCTCGCCGTCGCCCTTGCAGTTGCGACGCTGGGGGTGTGCGTTCTGGCGGGGATCAACCTGTCGCAGGAGCTGGGCGTCGAGTTTCCCACGGATGGGGTGGTGTGGGTGGAGGCGCAGGGCGGGTTGCGCGCGGAGAAGGTTCCCGCGGACTCGCCGGGCAACCGGGCTGGGATTCGGACCGGGGACATTCTGGAATCGATCAACGGCGAGCCTACACCACGTCTGGCATCGCACGAGCGCGCGATATCAAACAATGGCATCTACGACCACGCGGCGATGTACTCGATCGTTCGCCCGCTTGCGGGGGCCCAGGGCCCTGAGATTGGGGGTGCGTACCCGGTCCAGGTTTATCTTGAGGCGGCTGACCGGAGCACGGACCAGGGCTCGCGGCTGATTTCGGTGGTGTATCTGCTGATTGGGCTGTATGTGCTGTTCCGGCGCTGGACGGCGCCGAAGTCGCTGCATTTTTATGTTTTCTGCCTGGTGTCGTTTGTGCTGTATGCGTTCCGGTCGACGGGCGAGCCGGGGCTGTTCGACCGGGTGATCTACTGGGGCAACTTAGTCGCAACCATGTTGCAGCCAGCGCTGTTCCTGCACTTCGCGGTGAGCTTCTCTGACGCGGGCGGGGCCGACGAGGAGGCAACGGAGAAGGTACGCAACAGGCTTGGACGGCGTCTGCTGCCCGCGCTGCTGTACGTTCCGGGAGCCTATCTGGCGGGCTTGCAGGTGTGGGCGATCGAGCGCTGGTCCGCGACCGGGGTGTTGAGCCACCGGCTGGACCAGATCGGCGTGGGCTACATGGCGAGCTACTACGTGATTGCGGCGGTGTTCTTCTACTCGAAGTATGTGCGTGCGGGTTCCGGGCTGGAGCGGCAGCAACTGAAGTGGCTGACGCGTGGGACGATGCTGGCGGTGGGGCCGTTTACGCTGTATGCGGTCCTGTTTCTGTGCGGTGTGACCGTGCCGGCGCTGCTGGTGAAGGTGGTGCTGCTGTTTCTGGCCCTGCTGCCTCTGACCTTCAGTTGGGCGATTGTGCGCTACCGGCTGATGGACGTCGACCTGATCTTCAAGCGTGGCGTGTCGTATACGCTGGCGACAGCGGCCCTGGTCGGATTTTATTTTCTGGCGGTGGGGACCGCGTCGGAGATGGTGCATGCGCGGTTCCCGTCGTTCGGCTACATGGGGCCGATTGTGGCCATTCTTGTGGTGGGTCTGTCGTTCGATCCGCTGAAGCGGATGATCCAGGCGTGGGTGGACCGCGCCTTCGACCAGAAGAGCTTCGACTATCGGGAGACGCTGATCGACTTTGGGCGAAGCCTGAACTCGCAGACCGATCTCGGCGCCCTGGTGGAGTCAATTGTGGAGCGGCTGCCGGAGACACTGCTGTTGACACGCGTCGCGGTCTTTCTGGCGGCGGAGAATGACTCGGATTCGGCCGGAGCCGGCGGTGGATTGTTGCCACAGGTGAGGCAGGACCGGTGCTTTGAGCTGGCGGCCTCGCATGGGCTGGCGAATCTGGATGAGGCCGAGCTGCGCGGGCTCGATGTGCGCTTTCTGGACTTCGATCGCTGGGACGCCGACGACCACATTTTTCTGGAGAACCCGCAGCAGGCGCTGCGTCTGCCCGACGAGCAAAAGAAGAGCGCGGCTCTGCTGGACTTGAACTACTACCTGCCATGCCGGGTGGCCAACCGCGAGGGCGGCGGCACGCGCACGGTGGCGGTGCTGGGGCTGGGACGCACGGATGCCGGGGATTTTCTGTCCAGCGAGGACATGGAGGTTCTGGGGTCTCTGGCGGGGTACATCGGGATCGCGATCCAGAATGCGCAGCTCTACCGGCGGCTGGAGCAGAAGATCGGGGAGTTCGAGCGGCTGAAGGAGTTCCACGAGAACATTGTGGAGTCGATCCACATTGGGGTGTTTGCGGTGGACCTGGAGGACCGGATCGAGAGCTGGAACACGCAGATGGAGGCGATGTATGCGCGCTCGCGGAGCGAGGCGCTGCAGCAGCCGCTGGCGACGATCTTTCCGCCGGAGTTCATGGCGTGCTTCGACAGCGTGCGCGGCGAGCAGGGGACGCATACCTTCTACAAGCTCCGCCTGCTTCTGCCGACGGGCGAGACGCGGGTGGCAAATGTAGCGATTGCTCCGCTGTTGACGCGGGATTTTGCTGTTGTCGGGCGGATTGTGCTGGTCGACGACATTACGGACCGGATGGAGCTGGAGGCACAACTGACGCAGGCGGAGAAGCTCTCGTCGATTGGGCTGCTGGCCGCGGGCGTGGCGCATGAGGTGAACACTCCGCTGGCGGTAATCAGCAGCTATACGCAGATGCTGGCCAAGCAGATGCGTCCGATGATGGAGCAGGATTCGCGGATCGGTCCTGTGCTGGAGAAGATTACGCAGCAGACCTTCCGCGCGTCGGAGATAGTGAATGGGCTGCTGAACTTCTCGCGCACGGGAAGCAGCGAGTTCAGCTCGGTCGATCTGAACCGGCTGCTGGGCGACACGCTGACGCTGGTCGATCATCAGTTCAAGACGGCGAATATTCGCGTGGAGACGGAGCTGGACGCGGAGCTGCCACGCATCCAGGGCAACGAGGGCAAGCTGCAACAGGTGGTTCTGAACCTGCTGCTGAACGCTCGCGACGCCATGCATGGCTCGGCTGACGGGCGGATACGGATTACCACCCAGCAGAGGGCGGGACGCGTCACTGTGGTGGTGGAGGACTTCGGTGCAGGGATCGAGCCGGAGCATCTGCATCGCATCTTCGACCCGTTCTTTACCACCAAGGCGAAGCCGCGCACGGGGCAGCACAAGGGCACCGGGCTGGGCCTGGCGGTGAGCTACGGCATCATGCAGGAGCACGGCGGCAAGATGCAGGTGGAGAGCGTGGTGGGTGTGGGAACGACCTTCCGGCTGGAGTTTCCAGTGACAGCGGCGGCTGGCGCGGGCATGAGTGTTGCGGGCCCGTCCGCGGAGGTTCCGGCGGCGGAGAGCACTGCAACCGCGGCGGCAGAGAGCACGGATGCTGACACTGGAAAGCCACGGAGCGTGGTCCATGTGTAGAGCGGCGTTTCGATCGATGTATGGAGTTGAGGCTGGGGCCGTGATCCGAATCGGCTGTCCAAGCAGAGGGTTGAGAACCGATGTCTGAAGCGACTGTTTCCATGAACACTGAAGCGACTGCTGCCGTGAACGCGGAGGCTATTGAGCCACGCCTGATGGGAACGGACGCGCGCGTGGTTGGCCCGGCGCGCATCCTGATCGTGGACGACGAGCTGGCGATCCGCGAATCGCTTGACGCTCTGCTCAGCATGGAGGGCTTCGAGGTGACGCTGGCGGTGGACGGGCCGACGGGCCTGGAACAACTGGCGGCCAGCGAGTTCGACCTGCTGCTGCTGGATCTGGCGCTGCCGGGGGAGAGCGGCATCGATCTGCTGCCGCGCATTCTGGAGATGCAGCCACAGCTGCCGGTGATCATGATTACGGCGTATGGCAAGGTCTCGAATGTGGTGGACGCGATCCGTGCGGGCGCGGAGAACTTCGTCCAGAAGCCGTGGGACAACGAGAAGCTGCTGGCAGACATTCGCGCGGCCATCGGGCGGCATCGGGCGGAAGAAGAGCTGGTGCAGTTGAAGCGCGCGCTGAAGCAGCGCTACAACTTCGAGAACATCGTGGGCAAGAGCGAGCCGATGCTGCACCTTTTCGATCTGGTGGCACAGGTAGCACCCAGCCGCTCGACCGTTCTGGTGCAGGGCGAGAGCGGCACAGGCAAGGAGCTGATCGCCAAGGCGCTTCATGCGAATTCGCCGCGCCGCAACAAGCCGTTTGTGCCGGTGAACACCGGCTCGGTACCGTCGGAGCTGCTGGAATCGACGCTCTTCGGCCATGTACGGGGCGCGTTCACATCGGCTGTGGCGGCGAAGAAGGGACTCTTCGAAGTGGCCAACGGGGGTACGCTGTTTCTGGATGAGATCGGCACGATGGGCATGGACATGCAGGCCAAGATCCTGCGCGTGTTGCAGGACCGGCGCTTCATGCATCTGGGCGGCACCGAGGAGATTCAGGTGGACGTGCGCATCATCGCGGCCACCAACGTCGACTTGCAGGCAGCGGTGCGCGAGGGACGCTTCCGCGAAGACCTCTACTACCGGCTGAATGTGATCTGCCTGGAGCTGCCGCCGCTGCGCGCGCGCAGGCAGGACATTCCCCTGCTGGCCTCGCACTTCCTGAAATTCTATGCGGACGAGAACGATGTTCCGGTGCCGACGCTGGCGCCCGACGCGATGCGCATCCTGATGGACTACGAGTGGCCGGGCAACGTGAGGGAACTGGAGAATGCGATCGAACGCGGCGTGGTGCTGACGACCACGCGGACGATTACGCCCGACCTGCTGCCGGCGTCGCTGACCGGCAATACCTACTCGGCAAGCCTGCTGGACCATCGGCCGGACACGAGCCTCTTCGATCTGATGGAGGAGATCGAACGGCGCATCATTGCGGACCGGCTGGAACGCTGCCACTGGAACCAGACCGAGGCGGCCGAGTACTTCAAGATTCCGCTGAGCACGCTGAACCAGAAGATCAAGCGGCTGAATGTGGAGATAAAGAAGCGCGTGCGGGATTAGAGCGCAGCGCATTCCATCATGACCAGGTCAGACTAGTGAAGCCGTGCCCATAAGCAAGACGGGGTGCATCCGTAGTCTGCCTCAATGGCGCAACACAACAGCAGGAATCAACTTTGTGGCCTGGAATCAAACCACTTCGAGTGCTGGCCGGACTTTTGGCACTGATACAATCGAGGTGCGCCGGGATGGCGGAACTGGCAGACGCAGCGGACTCAAAATCCGCCGATCGCAAGGTCATGGGGGTTCGACCCCCCCTCCCGGCACCAACTAATTTATATTAAATAGCTTATAGATGTTTCATGAATGCAGAAAACGCATGATAATGGTCAGTTCCTTTATCGGGGCGTATATCCATAGCCACCGCTCTCAAGCGTTACTCATCGCAGTTGAGGAATTTTGTGCCCTTGACACTAACTAATTGCTAACCTTGCCATACTCTTTCAGGGAATATAGAGGCAATTGGGCGCCCTTAACATTTTGAGAACGGGCTATTCCTTGAAGGGCCCGATGTTCGTTTTGCCTGTCACTCCCCCACAATATTCAGATCAATCCTCCTAATAGCATCCTGTGATGTATGTCACAGCGAAAGGTTGCGTTCATGGTAGGCTGGTAGCATGTTGCTTGGACTCAGCCAACGGACAGCGGTTGCAGTCGCCCTGATGGGCGTGCTGCTGTTTTCGGTTGGGACGTGCGTGCTTCCGGCCCAGCACATGGCGCATAGCTGCTGCTCGCATATGAGTATGCCGTGCGCACCGGCTAATGCAAGCTGCTGCGCTACCAGCCCGCAGGCTCCTCCTGCGGTTGTGACATCGACGCACTCTGGGACAACACAGATGGCTGCCACGCAGGTCTCTCTGCCGGCCAATGACAGCTCTGTCTCGCGCTTGGGTGTGATCGCCGCTGCACCACCTTCGCAGTCTCCCCCACCTGGCATCTTCAACTTAAGAATCTAAAACTTCATTCTTCTCCGTGATCCTCCGGTGTGCGCGTTTCTGCGTCCCGGACCATCTCCTCCTGTCTAGTTGCGCGGAGTTGAAGAGTGAAGAATATCTATGTGTTGGTGCCGGCTGTGCTGGCGCTGTCGATCGCATCGTCTACCGGATGCTGGGGGCAGCCTGCTCCGGTTTCCGGTCCCAGTTCCGTTCGTCCTGCCGTTTCTGATCCTGTTCCGGGTGCTGTGCCTGTGACGTCACAACTCACGGTGGAGCAGGCGGTTGAGGATGCGCTAACGGGCAACCCTGAGATTCGCGCCGCGGTGCGACGCCTGTCGCTGGCGCAGATGAAGACTACGACTGCACGCAGCCTGGACGATCCCATGCTGATGGTGCGCGATTGGGACACTCCGCTCCGCAAGCCATGGGACCTGAATCAGGCACAGTTGATGGTCTCGCTGCAGCAGACCATTCCCGGCAAGCAGAAGCGAGAGTTGCGCGGGAAGATTGCCGGGGACGACGTGGAGGTTTCCTCGGATGAGTTGGAGAGCCTGCGGCAGGAGGTTGCGGCCAGTGTGCGCGAGGCCTGTGCCGCGCTGCTGCGCAATGCCGATGAGATGAGGCTGCACAACGAGCAGGCTGCGGTATTGAACCACGCGCTTTCTGCGGTGCTGGCGGAGTACACCACCGGCAAAGTCCCGCAGGCCGATGTGTTGCGCGCGCAGATGGCCCTGACCCGGCTGAGCGAACATCTGATCGAACTGGAAGAGGAGCGCGATGGCTCGCGTGCGCAGTTGAATGCGCTGATGGGCCGTTCGCCGGATGAGGCGGTGGAGATCGCGGGCAGCTATCGTAGCCCAGAGACGCTGCCTCCCATCGAGGAGTTGGAGCGGTTGGCTGTTGAGCATCGCCCCGAGCTTGCCGCTCTGCGCAAACAGATTGCGAAGTCCGGCGACGAGAGCCGATTGGCGCGGCTTGCGATGAAGCCCGACCTCACGGTTGCCGCTGGATATATGTTGATGCCGACGGGCTCTTTCTCTCGCAGCGCGTACATGGCCGAACTCACAATGAACCTTCCGTCGCTGAACCGCGCGCGGCATGACGGCGAGACCAAGCAGGCCGACGCGGCGACCGATGTGGCCCAGGCCGAACTCGATGCGCGCACGTCTTCCGTCTTTCTTGAAATACGCCAGGCAGAGATTGCCGTGCAATCCGCGCAACGCCGCGTGAAGCTCTATCGCGACACGCTGCTGCCGCAGGCCGAGGCTGCCTTCAAGGCATCGACGGCCGCGTACCAGAACAATCGCGGCGAGTTCACGAACCTGATCGACAGCCAGAATCTGTTACTCGACATTCGCAGCGACACCTACAAGGCGCTCTCGGGTGAAGACGCGGGCAGCGCACAACTAGAGCGCGCGATTGGCGCGGCTTTGCCCGATATTCACCCGGCTCAATCCAACACTGTCATCCCCAACTTCAACATCGAGAGGACAAGCAAATGACTGCCAATGAAAAGAAACTATTCGTAATTGGAACCGGCACGGGGCTTGTTGTTGCCGTACTGGCTGCTGTCATCCTGATCGTCAGTGGACACCACACGTACGCTGCGGAGACGACTTCTTCGGCTTCGATGACTTTGAAACAGCCTGTGGCAACAGCACAACCAAATGCAGACCAAGGGACTCAGCCGGGCACGACGCTGGAGTTGACTCCGGCGGAGATTACGGCGGCTGGAGTCCAGGTGGCCGAGGTCCGCACGGCGGCGTTGAAGACGGACATCGACGCGTTTGGCCGCGTGGAGCAGCCGGAGGCGCAGCTTGCCGCGGTGAGCGCGCGCATCAGCGGACGTGTGGACAAGCTCTACGTGCAGTACACCGGCGAGAGCGTGCGGCGCGGCCAGGCGGTGGCGGATGTCTACAGCCCGGAGGTGGCGACGGCGGTCGAGGACTACCGGCTGGCCAAAGAGAACCGTAAGCAGATGCGAGACTCCGACGAAGCCGATGCACGCGCACAGGCGGACGCTCTTGTGAGCGCGAGCCAACGCAAGCTGGAGCTGTGGGGCGTCAACAAAGAGCAGATCGACGCACCCGAGACGGCAGGCGTGCCGCACACGACGCTCTATGCCTCTGCGTCGGGCAGCGTGGTGGAACGCAAAGTGACGCAGGGGCAGTACGTCAACGCGGGCGACACGCTCTTCACCGTCGCCGACCTCAGCCAGGTGTGGAACAAGGCTGATGTCTACGAGGACCAACTGCCGCAGATTCGTCGCGGACAGGAGGTGGATATCACCTCGGAGGCGCTGCCCAATCGCACGCTGCATGGGCACGTGGACTTCATTGAACCGGAGGCCAACCCGCAGACGCGCACCGTCCCTGTGCATGTGCATGTTGCCAATCCGGGGATGAGGTTGCTGCCGGGAATGTTTATCAACGCGACGTTTATCAGCCGAGCGGCGAGTGAATCAATCGTCGTGCCTCGCTCTGCCGTGCTCGACACGGGTACGCGAAAGATCGTCTATGTTGCGCATCCCAACGGAGTCTTCGAAGCGCGCGAAGTGGCTGTTGGCGCACCTTCCGACGATCTCTTCCCGGTGACGAGCGGCCTGGCGCGCGGCGACAAAGTTGTGCTCAGCGGAAACTTCCTGATCGATTCGCAGGCACACCTCAGCTCTGGCATGTCGGGAATGTATGGCGGGTCAAAGGAGTTCACTGCGAATAACCCTCCCGTAGCAGGAGGCGCAGGAAACAGCGCCGCCGCGGCTACCGCAAAGATCAATCTGCAAATCGACAATCCGCTGAAGGCTGGCGCAGACAACGTCTTCAACGTCACCGTCGCCGGTCCCGATGGAAAGCCAATTACCGACGCGCATGTCACCGTTACGCTGGTGATGCCAGCGATGCCTGCGATGGGCATGCCGGAGATGAGGAGCACGTTTGAGCTGCCGTGGTCGGCCAGTAAGCAGATGTATGCGGGTAAGGGGCAGGCGGGGATGTCGGGCTCGTGGAGTGTGACCGTCGAGGCGAGCAGAAACGGCGCAGTGATCGCAACGTTCCGCACACACCTGAGCGCGAGGTAGGAGGGAGCATGATTAACCGCATGATCGAGTTCTCGCTGAAGAACCGCTGGCTGGTATTGCTCGCTTATGCGGTACTGGCGGGCTGTGGCTACTGGGCGCTGCTGCGCACTCCCATCGACGCAATCCCCGACCTCAGCGAGAACCAGGTGATCGTCTTCACCGACTGGGCTGGCCGCAGTCCTCAGGAGGTCGAGGACCAGATCACCTATCCGTTGACGGTGAACCTGCAAGGCCTGCCGCATGTACGCACGGTGCGTTCGGAGTCGGCCTTCGGATTTTCGATGGTGAATGTCATCTTCGAGGACTCGGTGGACATCTACTTCGCGCGCACACGCGTGCTGGAACGGCTTAGTCTCGCAGGGAGTTTTCTGCCCGCAGGGGTGACGCCGATGATGGGGCCGGATGCAACCGGCGTGGGCCAGGTCTTCTGGTACACGGTCGAAGGCCCGTACGACAGCGGTACGTTGCACTCGCTGCAGGACTGGTTCATCAAGTATCAGCTCAACTCCGTACCCGGTGTCGCTGAGGTGGCCAGCGTCGGCGGCTTTGTGAAGCAGTACCAGATCGACCTCGACCCCATCAAACTGCGCGCCTACAACATGGCGCTGAAGGACGTGGTTGGCGCGGTGGAGCGCAGCAACAACAACGTTGGCGCAAAGGTAATGGAGGTGGGCAGCACCGAAGATATTGTGCGCGGCATCGGTCTGATCGGCGGGCTGAAGGACATCGAAGATATCTCGCTTGGGGCGTATAACGGCACGCCCGTCACGGTGGGCAATGTCGCAAGCGTGCAGCTTGGGCCGGAGTTTCGTCGCGGCGTGCTCGATAAGGATGGCAAGGAGGCGGTTGGCGGAGTGGTTGTCATCCGCTACGGGGCCAACGCGCGTGAGGTGATCGCGGCGGTCAAGCAGAAGATTGACGAGATCCAGCCCGGCCTTCCTGCAGGCGTCAAGATCGTCCCCTTCTATGACCGCGGCCTCCTCATCGACCACGCCGTGGACACGCTGCGCCACGCGTTGATCGAGGAGATCCTTCTGGTCACGCTGGCACACATTCTCTTTCTCTGGCACTTTCGCAGCATTCTTGTGGTCACTATTCCTCTGCCGCTCGCGGTACTCGGCGCGTTTCTGTTCATGAGGGGTATGGATATCTCGTCGAACATTATGTCGCTAGGCGGTATCGCCATCGCCATAGGAGTGTTGGTGGACGCGGGCATTGTGATGACGGAGAACGTCATCCGCCAGGCGGAACAGTACGAGCATGAGCACGGCAACTATCGCGAGCATATCTGGGAGATCACGCTGAATGCCGCGCGCCTGGTGGGCCGGCCCATCTCCTTTGCCATGGTCATTATCATTCTGGCCTTCGTGCCGGTGTTCGCGCTCACCGGGATGGAAGGCAAGATGTTTCACCCGCTGGCGTTCACAAAGACATTCGCGATGCTGTGCTCCACCATCATGGCCATCACACTGGTGCCCGTGCTATGCACATTTCTGATTCGCGGCAAGCTGCATCGTGAGGAGGAGAACCCGATCATGCGCGTGTTGCGCGCCCTCTACCGGCCCACGTTGAGCTGGGCGCTGCGTCATCGCGCCATCACGCTGACGGCCGCGCTGGCCCTCTTCTGTGCCGCGGTCTATACGGCCACGACGATCGGCTCGGAGTTCATGCCGCCGCTCGATGAGGAGACGGCGCTGTTCATGCCCATCACTGATCCGCGCATCTCGCTGACCAAAGCGACGGAGATCCTTCGCCAGCAGGACGCGATCATCTCCGCCGACCCACAGGTTGCGATGGTGGTCGGCAAGGTGGGCCGCGCCGAGACATCGACCGATCCTGCACCGGTCAACATGAGCGAAACCACCATCACCTTCAAGCCAAAGGACCAGTGGCCGAAGGGGTTGACGAAAGATGCAATTCTCGCGCGGCTTGACGACGAGCTGCAGATACCAGGCGTCACTAACATCTGGACGCAGCCCATTCGCAATCGCATCGACATGCTCTCCACCGGCATTCGCACGCAGATCGGTATCAAGGTCTTTGGTCCCGACCTGCGCGTGATCGAGCAGAAGTCGGAGGAGATCAAGGAGATTGTGCAACAGATTCCCGGGGCAGTCGATATGTATGCCGAACGCACAACTGGCGCGCCGTATCTGGAGATGACGGTGGACCGCGCGGCGGCGGACCGCTACGGCTTGAATGTGGCCGATGTGGAGGACGTGATCGAAACCGCCATCGGGGGCAAGAATTTGACCACCACCATCGAAGGCCGACAACGATTTCCCGTACGCGTCCGCTACGCTCGCGACTTTCGCGAGAACCCGCAGCAGCTTGGCGAAGTCCTCGTCACGGGAAGCAACGGCGCGCAGGTTCCGCTCAGCGAAGTAGTGAAGATCAAGACCGCCAGCGGGCCGTCGATGATCAGCAGCGAAAATGGTTTGCTGCGCGGAGCCGTGCTTCTGAATGTGCGAGGCCGAGATGTGGGCGGCTTCGTCGATCAGGCCAAGCGTGCAGTGGCCCAGCAGGTACAGATGCCGCCGGGCTACTTCGTTGAGTGGAGCGGCCAGTATGAGAACCAGATCAGTGCGCGCAAGCGGCTGGAGCTGGTGATCCCCATGGTTCTGCTTGTGATCTTCGCGCTGCTCTACCGCACCTACAACTCCGCGAAGGAGGCCGCGCACGTTCTGCTGGCCGTTCCGTTCGCACTCAGCGGCGGAGTATTTTTGGTCAAGCTGTTAGGTCTGAACTTCTCAGTCGCTGTATGGGTCGGCTTTATCGCGCTCTTCGGAACTGCCGTGCAGACCGGGGTCGTGATGGTTATATATCTCAAGGAGGCGGTCGCACGGCGCATCGCCGCAGAGGGTCAACTTACAATCGCTGGCCTGCACACGGCAGTTATGGAGGGCGCGCTGCTGCGCCTTCGCCCGAAGGTGATGACCGTGGCAACCGTGGTGGCGGGCCTGTTGCCGCTTCTCTGGTCCACGCGCACCGGCGCGGAGTTCATGCGTCCGCTGGCCGCACCTGTACTGGGAGGAATGCTCAGCTCACTGGTTCATGTGCTCATCGTGACCCCAGTCATCTTCACCTGGCTACGCGAGCGTGAGTTGCGCGGGGAGCAGCAAGCATGACAGAAAGTGCCAAGGATCAAGATGACCGAATACAAATCCTATTCGGCTCAAATCTCGTGTACTTGCAGCGTACTCAGAAACCGCGTTTGCTGAGTATTAAACGATTCGTACGTCGATAGATTTCAATAACTTATTTAGAATCGATATATGGAGGCAATCCGCCCCCCCCTTCCGGCGCCACCTATATTTGTTTTATTATGAACGATTTAAACCATTACAGCGCCTCGGGCATAGCCCGTGGTGTGTGTTTTGTGCATTCGATTTAGGTCAGAATCGCTGTCGTTTCCGAAAAGCAGAGCTTCAGGCATATCGGCACCGAATCACGTATTTGGGCTTGTCGATCAATCTTGAATCACATTTTATTGTCTGTTGAAACGTCTGATACGTCCGTTCAGCAAGGCATTCAAAGTTACATATGAAACAGGAAGAACAATCCCAGACAGGTCAACATAAGTCCATACCAGCGTTCGAGCTTTGCCGACCGAGTCTTGATCGCAAGGCGCGCTCCCAGGAACGAGAATGGGATCGATCCCATGGCTACCAGAGACGTAACCAGCCATGAAATGTGTCCGAGGTAGGCGTGGACTGCGGTGCCAGGTAATGCGAGTGCAGCGGAGACCGCCAGGGAGCAAGCGAAGGCTATCTTCATGGGCTGTCTAAGGAGCACCGTGTAACAGGGAACAAGCAGGAATCCTCCGGCGTTGGCCAGCAGCCCCGAGATCAATCCCACGCCAACTGCGACCGCAACAAGTCGCACTCTCCAGTAAGCCGGGCGTAGCCCCTCTGGGTTGTCCTTGGCTTCTGTGGCCAGCGACCGATCCTTGGGAAAAAACAGAAAGGAGACTCCGAAGGCGAGCACTAAAAGGCCCGTGGCGACGAGCAGAGGCCTGGCTCCGACAAAGCGAGTAAGGAAGGAGCCAGCCACGATCGCAGGGCTTCCGATACCTATACTCCACCACACAATCTCCCAATCCAGAAGATGGGAGCGCCAATATTCCGCGGAGGCAACCAAAGTGCTCGGTACGGCCGCGGGAAGAGGAGATGCAATCGCAACGAATCCGGGAAAACCCAGCAGGCTGAGTAGCGGAGTGGCAATCGCGCTGCCTCCCTTGCCAAACAGGCCGCCCAGAAAGCCAATCGCAACGCCCGTCAGAACAGTTCCCAGATGTTGCCAGGTCAACAGAATCTCCTCTTTACGATGATCTTTACCGTCGGGCAAGTGCGCTGCGCAGTTTCAGTCTACCTGCCTCAGCATGAGGCTGCTTTGCAGCCTACTTGCCCTCGGCATCGTAGCTGATCCCGGCTCGTAGGAGGCTGTTGACAGTGTCACAAGTCCGAGCATGGAAATGCATACTTCAAGGAGATTGACTGTGGAGCGAGAGCGGTGGATTATCAAGCCACGGTCCAACGCAAGGCGCATGGCATTGCGGGAGAGTAACACATGGCGACGAATCAGCAAGAGAATAATCAGGACGAACGCAGTTTACCGTGGCTTGGATTTGCAAGGTTCTTGTTTATAGTGGTCCTGACCGTTCTGCTCTTCGTGCTCGTCAACAGCATGGTGCGCCACCACTTTTTTAGCGGCGGCCAGCAAAACCGGCATGACGTCACCGGACCATAGCAGAGCTTGAGATCAACGGCGGAGTGATGGGACGGTCCGTTTTGGGCATCACCGTGAACCGGGCATAATCGTTGTTGAATCAGCCTGTCAGCAACCGAATGGTCTGATTCTGCGTCTAAAGGTTAGCTAGGGCGCGATGAGTTGCAAACGGGTGTTCGCTATTCGCTTGGCCCGGCTCAGGGTATTCTGAAGACGATGCGCATCTCGTATCATCCCGAACGCAAGACAGCCCTGATGGTTCTGTTGGGGGCGATGTTCTGTGGCCTGTTGGTGGCCTTCGCGGTTACATCGAAGGTGGCTGCGTACTATCCCCACACAGACGCAGCGCGTCCGATTGCAGCAGCCAAGATGTGGCAGCAGCAGGGTGTGGGCGTAACGTATGCGCCGCCGGTGCAAGCGGCTGCGGCGTCTCTTCTCTTTGTCTTTGTTCTGATCGCTGCGACAGAAGCTGCGCGCTCCTATGCGTGGATGAAGACTGCCGCTGAATTTCCTTCCACATCACAACTCTGCTTCCGCAGAGCGCACTCCATTCGTCCCCCTCCACGCAGCTAGAGAACGCCTCCGGCATTCATTATGCCGGTTCATGCACCGCTTCTGTTGCGGTGTTGCTGTGTCTCTAGCCTAAGCGAGCCCACCATGAAACCAGTTGCCTCCGTCCGGAGTGCTGAACTCGGACGACTCTCTCTGCTCTGTTTAACTCTGATCGCCCTGTGCGGATGCAACCATGCCGCCCAGCAATCCGCCGTGGCAATGAATCCGATTGCTCCGGTGGTTCCCGCATCACGCGCGACACTGGCCAACACGCTCACGGTTGCCGGCGAATTTATTCCCTATCAGGAAGTTGAGTTACACGCGAAAGTTGCGGGCTATATTCGCAGCATCCACGTCGACATTGGTGACAAGGTAAAGCAAGGCGAGGTGCTGGCTGTACTCGATGTACCTGAGTTACAGGCGCAGGTGCAGGGCGCGCAGGCGGGCGTGCGCCAGTCGCAGGCAGAGATTCTGCAAGCGACCAATGAGGTGGTGCGAGACGAGGCAAACTATGCGGCGCTGCACGCTGCGGCGGTGAGGCTGCAGCAGGCCTCCGACGCGCGCCCCGGCTTGATTGCGCAGCAGGAATTGGACGATGCGCACGCCAAGGACCATGCAGCGGCGGCGCAGGTGGATGCGGCAAAGTCTGCGCTGAGCGCGATGCAACAGCAGCTAGGAGTCTCGCAGGCACAGAAACAGCAGGTCTCGACGATGGAGGACTACTCGCGCATCGTCGCTCCATTCACCGGCGCCGTGACGTGTCGTTATGCCGATACGGGCGCGCTGATCCAGGCGGGGACGTCCAATGCCGCTTCTGCACCTGTGGTCAAGGTGGCGCAGACCAGCACGCTGCGCCTGCGGCTTCCGGTGCCGGAGGCGATCGCCCCCCTATGTACATGATGGCGATGCCGCAACGATTCGCGTTGACGCGCTGGGCCGCACCATCAGCGGCAAGGTTACGCGCAGCACCGGCGAGCTGGATATGTCTACGCGTTCGATGCAGGTGGAGGTGGACGTGCCCAATGCAGACGGATCGCTCACGCCGGGGATGTATGCGCAGGTGACGTTGGATGTAAAGCGCGCTGGCGATGCTCTGGTCGTGCCAATCCAGGCGGTCGACACCGGCGGGCCGCAGCCGATTGTGCTTGTGGTCAACGCGCAGAGTCGCGTAGAGAGGCGCGCGGTGCAGACCGGGATTGCGACGGCCAACCGCATCGAGGTACTGAGCGGACTGCGCGAGGGCGAGCAAGTGATCGTCGCCAACCAGGCCAGCTTTCAGCCGGGAGAGTTGGTGACAGCGAAACATAGCGCGATGACTGCGGCGGGTGCGACTGCGGATGCGATGGAGGCCCAGTAATGTCAGGCTTCGCCATTCGCTACCCGTTCTTCATCCTGATGATCTGCCTTGCGATTGCCGTGGTTGGCGTGACCACGGTGGCGCGTATGCCGGTCGATCTCTTCCCCGACATCAACATTCCCGTCGTGGTTGTTGCCACGTTCTACAACGGCATGCCGCCGGAACAGATTGAGTCGAACATTACAAATCCGTTCGAGCGCTTCTTCACACTGGGCAGCGGCATCGACCACATCGAGTCGCGCTCGCTGACTGGCGTGAGCCTGATCCGCATCTACTTTCAGCCGGACACGAATGCGGACGCGGCAGTCACCAGCATCTCCAATCTGGCAATGGCGCAATTGCGCCGCCTGCCGCCGGGAACGCTGCCGCCGGTGGTGCTGAAGTTCGACGCGTCGAACCTGCCTGTCTGCCTGATTACGCTGAAGGGCGAGGGGCTGGACGAGACGCAGTTGCACGACCTTGCGCAGTTCAACGTGCGCAATCAGATCGCCAGCGTGCCAGGCGCCTCGGTGCCGCAGCCCTTCGGCGGAAAGTATCGACAGATCCAGATCTATGTTGATCCGATCAAACTGGAGGCACATCAACTGAGCGCGATGGATGTGGTGCGCTCGGTGAACCAGGCAAACCAGATTCTGCCGGCGGGCGATGTGCGCATCGGCCCACGCGACTTCAACATTTACACCAACTCGCAGATGCCCACCACAGAAGAGATCGACCGCATGCCGCTGCGCGATGTGGGCAACGGACAGCTACTGGTCTCTGATGTGGGCGTAGCGAAGGATGCGGCGGCAATCCAGACCAACATCGTGCGCGTGGACGGCCAGCACTCGGTCTATCTTCCGATTCTGAAGCAGGGCGGAGGAAGCAACACCATCGCGGTCGTCAACGGCATTCGCGAGGCGATCAGCCATCTAGTCGACATTCCGAAGAGCCTCGTTACGCGCGTCGTTTTCGATCAGTCCGTCTTTGTGAAGACGGCGATCCGCAACCTGGGCAACGAGGGCGGCATCGGGCTGGTGCTGACGGCGGCGATGATCCTAATCTTTCTCGGCAGTATGCGTGCCACCGTCGCTGTGATGCTGTCGATCCCGCTCTCCGCGCTGGCAGCGTTTCTGGTGCTGAACCTGATGGGTGCGAGCATCAATTCGATGGTGCTGGGCGGGCTGGCGCTTGCGTTTTCGCGTCTGATCGACAACTCGGTGGTTGTGCTGGAGAATATCTTCCGCCACCTGGAGATGGGTAAGTCGCCCGAGGATGCGGCGGAGATTGGCGGCCGCGAGGTGGCGCTGCCGGTACTGGCGGCAACCTTTACTACAGCCATCGTCTTTTTCCCGGTCGTCTTTCTTTACGGGGTCAGTCGCTATCTGTTTACCGCGCTTGCGCTCTCGGTGGTGTTGTCGCTCTTTGCGTCCTACGCGGTTGCAATGACGGTCGTCCCACTCTTCTGCGCGCGCTTCATTCACAATCCGCATCTGAAGGATCATACCGAAGGCGGTCATCACGACGGCACGAGCCTCTTCCAACGATTCGTTCGCTGGTTCAATCATCGCTATAACCGCGGTTTGGCACACTATGACAAAGCCGTGGCGAAGAGCCTTCTGCGGCCGTGGGCCACGGTGCTGGGCGTGCTTGGCATTTTTCTGCTCAGCCTGGCGCTCTTCCCGTTCATGGGTCTCTCGTTCTTTCCGCGCACCGATCCAGGCCAGTTCGTCATCAACGTCAAAGCCCCGAGCGGAACGCGGCTGGAGTTTACCGACAAGTACATCGCGCGCGTGGAAGAGGACATCCGCACCGTGGTGCCGTCCACCGACCTTGGCATGATTGTCTCCAACATCGGCATCACGCCGGACTTCTCCTCCATTTACACCAGCAACTCCGGCCAGCACACGGCCTTCGTGCAGGTGAGCCTGAAGGAGGGGCACCGCAAGAGCAGCTTCGTCTACATGAACCTGGTGCGCGCCAAGTTGCGCGACGATCTGCCGGAGCTATCGACCTACTTCCAGACCGGCGGCCTGGTGGATGCGGTGGTGAACCTTGGCCTGCCCGCGCCCATCGACATACAGGTGAGCGGCAACGATATGCAGGAGGCGTATGCCACCGCAAGCAGCCTCGCCGACAACATCCGAAAGGTGAAGGGCGTGAGCGATGTGCTCATCCCGCAGGACATCGACTACCCCGGCATCCAGCTCAACGTGAACCGTGAGATGGCGGGCAAGCTCGGCCTCAGCTCCAGCGAGATCGTCGACAACGTCATCACCTCGCTGACCTCGAACGGAATGATCGCGCCCAGCTACTGGGTCGACCCGAAGAGCGGCAACAACTATCTGCTGACCGTGCAGTTCCCGGATTCGCAGATTCAGTCGATGACCGACTTCGCGCAGATCCCGGTGCGAGCCAACGGAGCCGAGACAACCAACCTCGGCGCGGTGACCAGCATGAAGCTCATCAATACACCGACCGAGGTCGATCACTATCAACTGCGTCGCGTCATCGACGTCTATGTGTCTCCCTCCGGGCAAGACCTCGGTGGGCTGGCCACGCGCGTGGGTCGCGTTATCGCTCAGGAGAAGATCCCGGGGGACCTGCAAGTGACGATGCGCGGCTCCGTAGAAGGAATGCGGCGCTCGTTCTCCAGCTTCGGCATCGGACTGCTGCTCTCAGTGATTCTGGTGTATCTGATCCTGATGGCGCAGTTCTCATCGTTCATCGATCCGATGGTGATTCTGCTCGCCATTCCGCCGGGTATCACCGGAGTCATTCTCTTCCTGCTGGCCACGGGCACCACGCTGAACGTGATGTCGCTGATGGGCGTGGTAATGATGACCGGCATCGTGGTATCCAACTCGATTTTGATCGTGGAGTTCACGCGCAAGCTGCGCGATGAGGGTATGGCGATCAGCGATGCCGTGGCCATGGCGTGCCGCGTGCGTTTGCGCCCGGTGTTGATGACCTCGTTGGCCACGATCCTCGGCATGGTGCCGATGGCTTTGGCGCTAGAGGCGGGTAGCGAGCAATACGCGCCGCTGGCACGAGCCATCATTGGAGGCCTGACGGTCTCGGTGGTAATCACGGTCTTCGTGGTGCCCGCGGCGTATCTGCTGGTGCATCGCAAGGAAGAGACACAGAGGCCGGCGGACGGGCAAGAAATTGTAGTCGCCGGAAAGGAAAGCTAGATGAGAACAACACTCGCTCTGATCGTCGTGGCAACAGTTGCAGGCGCTGCTACAGTTGGCAGATGCCAGTCCGCGCCGTCTCGCGCGCCCGTGTCAGCTTCTACGACATTAACCCTGGTACAGGCCGAGAAGATCGCCTTGCAGCAGAACCCGCATGTGCAGATCGCACGGCTGATTGCGCTGGCCGAAGGGCAGGTACGGCGCGAGGCAAGAGCGGCCAATCTGCCCACGCTGACTGGAGATCTGACCGCAGTCGATTCGCACGAGGGCAGTCGCATTACTGCCGGCGGACTCAATAACCCTATCGTCTATCAACGCGCAGCCGGTGGGGTTACGCTCTCGCAACTAATGACGGACTTTGGCCGCACCCGCGCGCTGGTCAGCAGCGCAGACTTCAGCACGCGGACCGCTGCAAGCAACGAATCCGCGTCGCGCGAGGATGTGCTGCTTGCCGTTGATGAGGCGTTTTATCATGCGCTGGCCAGCCAGGCCATCCTCAGTGTCGCGCAGCAGACGGTAGTGGCGCGGCAGGCAACGGCAGACCAGATCCGTGCGCTTACAGAGGCAAAGCTGCGCTCTGACCTGGACTTGAGCTTCGCCAACGTCGATCTACAGCAGGCAAATCTGTTGCTTCTGAATGCAAGCAATGACAACCATGAGTCGCAGGCCGCGCTGAACGCCATTCTGGGCGACGAACTGCCCGTGGTCTATACGCTCATCGATGAGACGCCCGCCACGCCAGCGCCAGCGCCGGAGGACGCGGCGCCGCTGCTCCAGCTTGCCTTCCAATCCCGGCCAGACCTTGCATCGCTCAATCTGCAAGCGAGCGCGGCGGAGAGATTCAGTCTGGCCGAGCGCGATCTGGTGCGGCCAACCATCTCCGCACTCGGTGTAGCCGGAGACACGCCGGTGCGCGCCGACCAGATTACGACGTCCTGGTACGGCGCCGCCGGAGTGAACGTGAGCATTCCCATCTTTAACGGTTCACTCTTCTCCGCGCGAGCGAACGAGGCGAAGTTTCGCGCTCAGGCCGCCGATCAAAGTGTGCAGCAGCTTCGCCAGACGATCGCGCGCGATGTGACCGATACGGTGCTTGAGACACAGTCCGGATTCCAACGCATCGATGTAAGCCGCCAGTTGTTGGAGCAGACAAACTCCGCATTCGACCTTGCACAGACACGCTACAAGCTGGGGCTGTCGTCCATCGTGGAGTTGAGTCAGGCACAGCTCGCGCAGACACAGGCACAGATTGCATACGCCAGCGCACGCTACGCCTACCAGCAGACGCTGGCCGAGCTGCGCTTCCAGACGGGGCAGTAGCTCTCAGTAATGGTTCTTTTGTATGCCCTATGGAAGAAGGTGCATCCTTCCGATTCTTGACCTCAGCGGGCAGCAAGGTCGAGCGCCGAGGTTAGACCGATATTTCAAAGGCGAGATGTGGGGCACTCGGTACACACCGAGGATGGGTCACCCGGCTACGCAGAGAGTTCGGGTACGGACTCGTGGATGGTTAGGCCGATGGTGGGAGGATGCAGCAGGGTGTTGTGGATGAGGCAGTGATGCACGGCCTGCTCCAGTCCGGCGCGGTTCTCCTCGGAGAGATCAATGGGGACAGAGAGCGCGATCTTGAAGTTGTCCATGCGGGCGGCGTTTTGAACCTTATCGGCGCTGACGGAGACTCGCGTGCCAGGGGCGGCGAGGCCCTTCTTCTTCAGGTAGGCCACGGCATAGTAGGCGGCGCAGGAGGCGAGCGCGGAGAGCAGCAGCTCGGGCGGAGTCATGCCTTCATCGAAGCCACCCAACGCTTCTGGCTGGTCGCAGGCGATGGTGTGCTGGCGGGCCTTGATCTCGAACTGAACTGCGCCTAAGTGCTCTACATGAACATCCATGTTGTTGCCTCCTTGGGTTGGTGCTATTTCGTACGCGGTGGGTTACCGAGCATTGCAGCTTCAATGTGCTCACGGAGCATGGAGCGCGCACGATGCAGGCGAGACTTCATCGCCGAGAGTGATATTCCAAGCATCGCTGCGACCTCATCGCCTGGTAGTTCGTCGAGG
>Ga0187847_10001008_pt1 | contig 27165 bp, 27 predicted proteins | sample June2016WEW_4_10_FD_132458 | JGI IMG/M metagenome (GOLD analysis project Ga0187847, IMG submission 132458) | Peatland microbial communities from SPRUCE experiment site at the Marcell Experimental Forest, Minnesota, USA - June2016WEW_4_10 | ecosystem: Environmental > Terrestrial > Soil >...
CCTGGGTCATCACGGGGTCGATGAAGTAGCCCGTGGCGGCGAGCTTGCTGGAGAGGTCTTTGAGGGAATCAAACATCAGCCACTCCACGCGCTTTGGTTGAGATTGCCATTCGGCCTCCTCGAACGCGGAGACAGAATGAAGTGGTCTCAAAACTCGGTCAAATCGAATTCCGGTGGCCTTGGCCGTAGGGACCGGCAGAGCGGCCAGGAGTCGGCGTCAATTTGACCGAGAATCGGATTCGACCCAAGATTTCCACATCCGCCGGGCGAACCGGCCCGGACAACACAGGTTTGGAGGAAATGAAGTTATGGGATCTGTGCTTGCTTTAAGAGAGTTGGAGATGGGCGATCCCCTTTTGACCGCCGAGGATGTCGCCCAAAGGCTAAGGGTCAGCAAGGACTGGGTTTGGGATCACTCCTCGCGCAGACTGCCGTATCTGCCGGTCATTCGTATGAGTGACGGCGCCCTGCGCTACAGGGCGAGTGGGATCGAGGAGTTCCTGAAGGAGCGGGAGAGGGCTGCCAATTTACGTCGGAAACGTCGTTAAAATAAGGATGGCCCGCTTATTCCCCCACACAGAAAACGAGGAATAGATGGGAACTTCATATCAAAAGGGATGGGTCGAAGTCCGAGGGAAGAAGTGGTATGGATTTTACCGCCGCACCATCCTCGACCCGGAGACCAACACCCCTAAGACGGTCAAAATGCCCGTAATTCTCGGGCTGAAATCTGCGATGAGCAAGTTTCAGGCACGAGAAAAGCTGGCACAGGAGATCACCCGCACGAGTGGGCAGGTCACCGAAGACGGCGTCGTGAAGAACGGCACTGTCACATTCGGTTGGTTTGCCCGAAACCGCTACTTGCCGCTGAAAGAGGCGGACTGGCGAGAAGAGACTGCCAAGGTGAAGAAACTCATCATCACGGCAGACCTGATCGTTCCGTTCGAGGATGTACGACTGGAGAGGTTCGACAAATACATCCTGCAGAATCAACTCAATCAGCTGGCCAAAACCCATTCCAAGGATCGAGTGTTGCAGATTCGCTCTTACATGCGGGCTATCTTTGCGGAGGCGGTCGATCAAGACTATCTTCCGAAAGATCCTGCACGTTTGGTGAAGGTGCCGGCAAACCTGCGTGAGGTCGATAAAACCGTCCTCACTTGGGACCAGCTACGCGCCGCGCTCGACCGACTTCTCGAAAAGAGTCTTCGCGACTGGTTGCTCCTCATGCTCGACATGTCGAATGCACTTCGACCGGGTGAGGTGGTTGCCTTGCGTTGGCGAAGCCTCCTTGAAGAGCCGCTGCTCCTCGATATTAAGGAGACCTACTACAAAGGGAAGATTCGGCCCTACGGTAAGACCAAGCGGAGCACCTCGGAGGTCCCGATCTGTGAGGATCTGGTCAAGAAGTTGGTGGAATGGCGGGAACACCTGAAGACGAAGCGTAAGGATGTATCGCCAGCTGCGTTTATCTTTGGCGGGCGGTTTGCAGGTCCCTTGGACCCGAGCAATTTCCGCAAGCGCGTGCTGCATAAGCTGGCCGAGGAACTGGAATTTCCGAAGCTGACATTCCAGGTCATCCGGCGCACGATCGCGACCTTGGCTCAAAAACTGGGATCAAGCAAGGACGTGCAGGGCTTTATGCGGCATGAGACGACGGACACCACGGAGAACGTTTATATGCAGGTTCTCCTGCCGGGAGTACGTACGACGCTCGATGCAATCCATGCGCAGCTATCCAAAGGGACAGAAGTGCCGACGGCTCCTGAGCCACCGATGCCGCCTAATGGAAGTACGAGAACTGGCAACTCGACCGAGAAGAGAGATGGAGTGGATATGGTAGGAGCGATTCCAGACAACCTCACCGGGCAGATCGCAGCGGCAACTGCGAAGCCTGTTCGTGGAGTGGTTTTGGAATTTGCCCCTAAGTTGCCCACAACTCGGAGAAAGGAGGTGCTTCTAAATGCTTGAAATATTTGGTGGACCTGATCGGGATCGAACCGATGACCTCTTCCATGCCATGGAAGCGCGCTCCCAGCTGCGCCACAGGCCCACATAAGGCGGGATACAACTCCCCTATTGTCTCCGCTGGAGCGGAGCGTGTCAAACCAGTGGGTTGGTGGATGGAGAGGATGCGGACATGCCGTGGACTATGAGGTGCACGCCTTCGAGGAAACGGGTGTTCTGGTCGGCAAACATTACCGTTCCCGCCGCATGGGCCAACGGATACTTCTCCTTGTCAATGCGGCGGTCGCGGTGGGACAAATCATATTTCGGGTTGGATTCTCCCGGTGCCGGCTGCACGGCCTGTTCTTCAATGACGAACCCAACCACGTACGAATAGAGGACGCCCATACCAACCACCGACTGGTGCAGGCTGAACCCCGCGTTCGTGAGCTTGCGCAGGCTTGCGTCCATGGGTGCATAGAGAGTGGCATCGGTGAGGTAGGTACCACTGAACATCTTCGCGCCCTCCCGGTAGCGGAGCAGCGTTCCGCGCAATCCCACGCAATAACTCAACGCCCAATCCTGCCAGGTTTGCGCCGCATCATACACGGGAGCCTCCTGGAGTGCTTCTCGAAATACCTGGGTGGCCATCTCATCCAGAAGGTCCTGTTTGCTTTTGAAATGCCAGTAAATGGCTGGAGCCTGAACGCCCAGGCGGGTTGCCAGACGTCTCAGCGTCAACCCTTCAAGCCCCATCTCATTCAGGATGGCGAAGGCTTGGCCGAGGATGATGGTTCTGTCGAGGGGCACAAAAAAGTGTAGCATTCCCAGTTTAACAATGTTAAGCTTAATTTAACTAAGTTAAGGAGGGTTCTTTCCATGGACGCTGCTGTAGTGAATGTTTTGGATCAAGCCCCACAATATCAATCATTTGTCGACCCCATCGCACAGGACGGGGAAGTGCTCATGAAGGTGCGTGCAGCCGGTCTGCACCCCATTGTGAAGGCCAGGGCGAGCGGGACGCATTACTCGAGCGACGGGGTAGTGCCCGTGGTGCCCGGAGTGGATGGGGTGGGCACGCTGGAAGACGGAAGCCGTGTGTTCTTTGGAGCTTCACGCTCGCCGTTTGGAACGATGGGCGAAAAGTCGATAACTCGGCGAACCATGTGCGTACCTGTGCCGGATGGGATTGACGACGTTCAGGCAGCAGCGATTGCGAACCCTGGGATGTCGGCGTGGGTTTCGATGAAGGAGCGGGCGCGGTTGGCTCAAGGGGAGACGGTGCTGGTGCTGGGAGCGACCGGTGTGGCTGGTCAGTTGGCGATCCAGGTGGCGCGGCACCTGGGAGCAAAGCGCGTGATTGGGGCGGGGCGCAATGTGGAACTGCTCGCAGCGGCGGATCTGGACTCGGTCATCGCACTGGGGCAGCCGGACGATGCGGTTCGTGATGCATTTGTCGCGGAGGCTGCACAGGGGATCGACGTAGTCATCGATTACCTGTGGGGCCGGCCGACGGAGTTGCTGCTGGAGGCGCTGGCCAGAGGGTTCAAGGCGAGTTCAACTCCAAGGACGAGACTGGTAGAGGTGGGTACCAGCGCAGGACCGACCATCACTTTGCCCGGAGCTATCTTGCGAAGTGTGGATCTGACGATGCTGGGGAGTGGCTTTGGCTCCGCGGCTATGGACAAGATTTTCGCGGCGATTCCCGTTCTGTTTGGGCTGGCCGCGGAGGGCAAGCTGAAGATCGATCTGGAGCCTGTTCCGCTCACGGATGTGGAAACAGCATGGTCCCGGGTGGATAAGGGGCGTAGGATCGTTTTTACCGTTTAGCGAGACGGCGACGATCGTGTGGATGCGACATATTGGTCGGTGACGCCAATTTAAACTTCCGTGACCGGGAACACTTTGGGTGGGGTCCGGTGTCTAAGAAAATAGAGGCGTGGGTTTTTCAGATTTTGGAGTATATAGTTTTCCCACGCACTCGGGGGCAGGAAACCGAACGGGGAATCCGAAACAAGGATTTTGGGCAGCATCGGAATCCCAGCGGCAGTGATTTGAGACTGTTTGGCGAGTGGCCGCAAGAAAATCGCGTAAGTGGTCATGACAGAAGGTGCAATTTGAGGCCTTTCATGTTCCAAAAGCGATTTAGTTGCGGTAAGGTGGGAGGACACTGATTTGCAGGCGGACCTCACCATGGGCAATGTTGTCAGCGCGTTGACGCTTCAATCTGAAGAGGCGGCTCTCATCGCAGAACTGCGGGCCGGCTCCGAAGAAGCTTTTGCGTGGTTGATTGCGCGCTTCCACCAGCCGATTTACTCGCTGCTGGCTCGGACTGTGCATGACCGGGCGGATGCGTCCGACCTTACCCAGGAAGTGTTTGTGAAGGTCTTCCGGGGTATGGGAAATTTTCACGGCGAATCGTCGCTGCGGACCTGGATTTACCGCATCGCACTTCGCGAGGCCTCAAACCAGAGACGCTGGTGGATGCGGCACAAGCAGTGGGATGTCCCGATTGAGCAGGAGATGACCGGCGGGGAATGCGGCACGCCGGTTCTGCTGAAAGAAATGCTTGTGGATCGAGCCGAGGGGCCCTACGAAAATGCGGTGCACGCGGAGAACAAGGCGCGTGTCGAAGCGGCCTTGAAGCTGGTGCCGGAGCCGTTCCGCACCACGCTGATTCTGCGCGACATTGAGGGGTTTGTCTACGAGGAAGTTGCGGAGATGCAGGGTGTGAATCTGGGGACGGTGAAGTCGCGGCTGGTGCGGGGACGGGCCTGTTTGAAGGCCATCCTGACGGCTCCCGCGGAGCACGCAGAACCTGCGCTGCGAACGGATTTTGAAATACCTCTTGGAGAGGAGGCGCGATGAACGGCTGCGAAGCAGTGCAGGCAAGATTTACGGAATATGTGGACGGCAGGCTGAACGGACGAGAGATGCAGCGTATCGCTGCCCACCTGGAGAGTTGCCGTGAGTGCGGCCGGGAGTGGGACTGGCTGCGGGAGACGCAGTCGTCGCTGGCAGAACTGGGTCCGGTTCCTGAGCCGAAAGACCTTTTGTTGCGGATCCGCGTAGCAGTAAGCCAGGAACGGGCGCGTAGCCGTCAAAGCCGCTTCAACGGTTTGAGCCTCGCATGGAAAAACACGGTGGGTCCGTTCCTGCTGCAGGCAAGTGCGGGGTTTGCCAGCTCAGTGCTGTTGCTGGGCACTGTGATTGTGCTGGTGACCATGTTCGCCCAGCCGGAGAAGGCGCAGGCCAGTAAAGACGAACCCCTCGGGAATCCGACGGCGCCGCGCCTGGTGAGTTGGCCGACCGGCGCAGGCAGCAACCAGATTGGAGACCTTTCCGGTCCCGTGGTTGTAGAAGCCTATGTCAACGACGAGGGCCATGTGTATGACTATCGGATCGTTTCCGGCCCCACCGACGAGGCGACCAAATCGCAGATTGAGAACCTGCTGCTGAACAGCATCTTCGAGCCGGCCCGCTTCTTTGGCCAGCCCGTGCGCGGGTTGGAAGTGCTCTCGTTCTCCGGAGTTTCGGTACGAGGGTAAGAACAGGGAGCAGGGAATAGGGAAAAGAAAAGGCCACGCCTGGATACTTCCGGGCGTGGCTTTCAATTTCTGAATAGAGACCGGAATTCCGGCTGCTGGGTTCGAGATTACAGCTCGTCAATGGCCTTTGCGGCAGCATTGATGGCATCCGTGATCTTGCTGATTTGTTCAGGTTTCACGCTCTCACGGGAGACGCGCGCCATCACGGCGCTGCGCAGGTTCATGAAAGCCTTCATGATCTCCGGTGATCGGCCACGTTCGAAGCCGCGGCCTGTTTCCTCCAGGCGCTCGAACAGTTCTCCAATCCGCTCCTTGTTGCTTTCGAGGAACTCGTGGCCTTCCGGGGTGAGGGAATAGATCTTCTTGTTGTTTTCGGTGACTGAAGAGGCAAGGCCCTCCTCTTCCAGCATCGTCAGGGTGGGGTAAATGACGCCTGGGCTCGGCGTATAGCCGCCTGCAAGGCGCTGCTCCATGGTCTTGATGAGCTGATACCCGTAGCTAGGCTGCTCGGCAAGCAGGCGGAGGATCACGAGTTTCACATCGCCCGCGTCGAACAAGCGCCCGCGGCCTTCGCCGAATCCACGGCCAAACCCGCCAGGTCCACGGCCGCCGAAACCGCGCTCGGGTCCGCCGTGTCTGTGGCCAAAGCCATGACCGAATCCGCCATGCTCTCTGGCGCCGGCGCCGCGCTCAGGCTCCTCGTTCCGCCCTTCCCGCTCTCGCCCGCGTCCTGCGAAACGGCGATCGCGGCATTCATTCATCGCCAAAAATCGTATGTCCATTGTTGTCTCTCCTTCTTTTCAGATACATCTTACGATATATCGTTTCTTTCTAGAAAAACTATATCGCAAGATATATCTTTGTTGCAAGTGAGAAACAAAAGAAACGCGGAATGCCCGTGGCAGGCAGAACATGCTCCTCCCACCGCGCCCCACGACAAGAAAGCAAATAGCTTCGGAGTTGCCGGCTACACGTTCGGAAACCCGGAGTTGTCCCGTTGGGTGCTGGGTTCGCACTGCGGCGGTGTCCGGGAATACAAGCGTCACGTTTACTGTGGCTGCATTCAGCCTAACCGTAGCCATAATCCGGGCGTCGAATCGTATGAAACCAGTTGCTGTCCTGCAAATGACGCATACGGCTCAAAGGGGGGAGTGCGCCAGCCAGGTTCGGGCATTTTCACGTCAGCGTTGAACTTTCATCTTGCGGATTCTCTGTGCAGCATTCGCCGCACCGACGGAACCTACGGCTCAGTTCGACGAACGAGCCGGAGTTGAGTGAGCCCGCTCCGGAACTGACGAAGCCAGGCCTTTCCAAAGCGGTTGAACACTTGAAGCTGTAGACTGCCCAATCGGTAAGCGTTACCTGCTTGTGATGGTTGATGAGATTCATGCGGTAAGCGACTCGGCTGTTCCGAGTCTTCGGGGAAAGATAACCACACCAGTAACAATTAGTGACAAACAGGAGGGGGATGCGATGAATGGTCTGCTGAGAACGGAGCGCTGTATCTTTCTGCTTGGAGCTGTGCCAATAAGTCTGTCTTTAATGGCTGGGTGCGGGGGTGGCGGCTCCCCGACCGGCAGTACGCCCCCGCCTCCAGCAGCGGTGACGCCGACCGTGACAGTTACGGCTTCGCCTTCAGGAAGCGTCAGCAACGCGCAGGCTCTCAGTGTCACGGTCGCGGTCAATTCCAGCTCTGGAACGCCGTCAGGCTCCGTGGTTGTCAGCAGCGGGAATTATGCGTCGTTTCCTGCAAACCTGAGTGCCGGGCAGGCGCTAATCAGCGTGCCGGCAGCGCTGCTGGCGGTGGGAACGGATACCTTGACGGCAAGCTTCACGCCATCGAATCCGTCATCTTATAACAGCGCGTCGGGCACCGCGGATGTAACGGTGGCGGCTTCAGGAGGGGCTGCGCCGGTGGTTACGGCCTCAAGTGTCACTTACTCGACTGGCGGGTACGGTAGGCCGTTTCGGGCATTGCCGCTGACGTCCGGCAATGTGCTGGTCTCTGTTACGGCTGCGACTTCCGGCATGGTCGTGTTCGGGCCGGCAGCCGGTGGCGGATTGCAACTTTCCTGCTTCAACAATCTGCGTCCGCAGTTTGTGCAGGATGGAGCTACGGACCTGGGGATGAATCTAACTCCGAATGGGCTTGGAGTAGCCTCGACGCTGGGAGTAGACGGGGCGATCTTCTACAACCTGAGCACGCTTGAGACGTGCACCTCGACGGGTTTGCAGGTGAGCCAGGGCTCGGTCGCATCGGATCAGGGAAGCTTTGACATCGTTGTGACTCCGGATGGGAAGTATGCGTTTGTCGCCAATGAGTACGGCGTCGCGGCTGGAGCGACGACGGAGGGGAATATCGGAGTCGTCGAGCTGCAGTATGACTCGACAGGAATTGTGACCACAGGAACGACGCTGGTGGGACAGATTTCAACGGGCGGCCAGGCGATTGCCGGTGTGACAATTTCACCGGACGGAAGCCGTCTATATGTCACCAGCGAGGTCGCAGGAAGTTCGAGCACAGCGGCCGGATCCGGTAATCCGGTGCTCACGAAGACCAACTGCGTGCAGCAGGCGGGGAGTGCAGCGCAAGCGAATGGTCTGTTGACGGTGATCAACGTTGCGGAGGCTGAGGCAAATCCGTCGGCGGCGGCGATTATCACAACCGTGAACGCAGGATGCTCGCCGGTACGTGCGGTCGAAACTGCCGACGGATCGACACTATGGGTGTCTGCGCGGGGAGATAACCGGGTGCTTGCGTTTAGCACAGGGATGCTCGAATCCAATGCTGGGAATGCATTGCTTGGGTATGCGGACACGGGCGGAACAGCGCCGGTTGGACTACGGCTGTTTGACAGCGGCAAGCTCCTGGCGGTGGCCAACTCGAACCGGTTTGGTACGGGCACGGCGAATGCGACTGTGCTTTCGGTTGCGGTTCCTGCCGCAGCCAGCGTGGTGCAGACGATTCCGACGGGGCTGTTTCCGCGCGAAATTACGGTCGGTAGCGATGACATGACACTCTACCTGACAAATTACGACTCCGAATCCTTTCAGGTAATCTCGACCACGGTGCAATAGTTGGCGGCGGTAGCCGAGCGATGGATGCCTTTATCCGTGATCAAGTGTTCGACTACAGCACAATCTGGCAAAAACGGAAGAGTTACTGCCGGGTAGCTGGTGATCCGACCGCGATCTTTCGATGCACAGGAAATACGAGCGGGCGGACGACGATCCGGCTGGGACCGCTTCCGGAGAGATCGATGGACGTTGCCGTCTTGACGATCCGCACAGGACGCTTAGACCGATCGCAGCGTACGATCATCAAAGAACGAGGTCCAAAAGCTCGGGCAGGCGTCCAATGGTGGGGCCTGGGTTCGGCTCCAGATGAGCTGGCCAGACCTGTCCGCATCGGAACCAGGCGGTCTGAAGGCCAGCGGCATGAGCCCCTAAGATGTCGGCAGACGGACTGTCTCCCACGAACAAGCAGTCCGATGGCTTGGTTGCCAGCCTCGCTGCAGCCCGGTGGAACAATTGCGCCTCCGGCTTACGAAGCCCCTCAGCTTGCGAAATGAGGATTTCGTCCACGAGATCGCCAAGACAAAGCGCGTCGATGTGGCGGCTCTGGAAAGATGTCTCGCCATTCGTCACTATGCCCAGCCGCTTCCCCCTCTTCCGAAGATCGGAAAGCGTGTCCTTCATGCCCTCGAACGCCACTGCATGATGGAAGCACCCTTCGACATAGTCGTCCAACAGCATGGTCGCTACGCTCGTATCGACGCCGAACTCTTCAACTAAGGCTGGGTAGAGGACCGACTTGTGCACGCTCCCACGAGCATCAAGCGCGAGAAACCGCTGGCTCCAGGCCTCGAAGGTAATGTCGCCAAGCACATACCAGAACCGGAGGTACTGGGCGGCCAAGAACGATGTCAGCGAGGCGGTGCGATCGAGAAGCGTCTCATCCAAATCGAAAATGACGGCGGCTATCATCGCTCTAACTTAGCATTGCTCCACACGGCCGGGTTGTCGATCCCGAAGGCGACGATTGGCAACTCCACTGGCTCGCACCGGCCACACCGAAGCTCCGCTTCGATCACCTTGTGATACGCCGCTCAAACACTCAACGAGCCCTTCCCGGCATATCCAGAACGGCTCGCACAGGCCAGAGGTTCGAGTTCCGGTTGTGGTCGCCAATCCGGAAGTAACTCGACCCCAACCCCACCCGGAAGAACCATAGATAAAAAAGTGCCTCTACACTGAGTTCACTTCGCTCGGGCGGCCTGGGCCCGGCGCGGCGCACGACATAGCGCAGTAACTAAAGGACATAACACCATTGATCGGGGCAGACGTGGACGCCGGTGCAACGGATCGGTAATAAAGTGTAAGTATCCAATCCGGCGCGGCTTCCCAGCGGCGCGGTATCCAGAAAAGGAGCGAATACCAACCAACTCGAACCCCAGCGCGTCTATCATAGAGCCAGCTTGAATATAACTAGACTTGCGGGCAGGGTTTCAGATGACGTTTCGTTCCGATCGATTGTTCGCCGTGGTCGCGGTTTTGCTTTTGGCCGCGGCTTTTGTTGCGCCTGTCAGTGCGCAATCTTCCGAAAGCAGTTCCGGAAAGCAGAGTTCCTCATCGCAGCCGTACCAGCAGGAGAAGGCGCCGTCCCTGGTGGATCCCGCGGGTCCGACCGTGTCCCTGGTGCCCTCAGAGCCGGTCTTTGTCATGGCTGCGACGCTGAATGCCTGTGGCTATGACGAGGGGTTGGACGAGAGCGCGCCGGTGCGCAAGCATATTCGAGCCGAGATCAACGACGCGCTGGCCAAGAGTGAGGATGCCCGCAATAAGCGCGACAAGGTCTGCCTTTACATTGCACAGCACCGGATGACGGGTTCCGATCGGGACATTGCGCAATACATTTCCCTAGCCCTGTACCTGACACCGCCGCCGGAGCTTGAGGTTTCAGAAGATTTGGCGGAGATGCCTCCTGACTCAACGCAGGTGGTTGAGATCGTCCCCTTGCTTAAGGACTTTGTGGCCGCGGTGGATCTGCACGGCATCTGGCTGGCCACGCACCATATTTACGACGAAGAGGCCGACCGGCTGCACGATCCGCTGACAAAAATGATTGTGGGGACCAATCTGTATCTCAAGATGCCCGCCTCGACGTACGTAGGACGGCGTTTCGTGGTGGTGTTTGAGCCGCAGTTTTCGCCGCACATGGTGAATGCCCGCATTTACGGGACTGATTACGTGGTGGTGGTGTCGCCGGTCAACGGACAGATTCGCATGAGCGACGTCCGGCACGTCTATCTGCATTACATGATCGAGCCACTGTTGCTGGCGCGCGCAAACGCAGTGGACCGAACCCAGCCGATTCTGAAGGAGGTGCGGGACGCTCCTCTTGAGTTCCGCTACCGTTCAGATACGGTGCCGCTGACCATCGAGTGCCTGATCAAAGCGATTGAAGCGCGCACCATGGACACAGGAGTGCCTGAATACAAGATTCCAGCGGGAGTGGATCGTGCCGATTTGCCCCGGTATGAGCACGAACTGCAGGTGTACCAGTCGAAAGTGGATGCGGTTCGCGTGCGTGCAGTCAATCACGACATGACACAGGGCTTTGTGCTGACCCAGTACTTTTATGAGGAGCTGATCCAGTTTGAGAAGGACCCAGCTAGCCTGACCGACACGATTGGCGAGATGGTTTACAGCATGGACGTGGACCAACAGGTCCACCGGGCACGTCAGATTGAGTTCGACAAGGAAGCGGACGGCGATGTGCTTACCAGAAGCAAGCCGCGCAAACTTACCGGACTGGATCTGGCCGAAGCGCGCCTGGCGGCGGGAGATGTGGCCACGGCCGGCGCTATGGCGCGACAAGCGTTGGCGGTGCGCACGGACAGTCTGGATTCGGTGGCGGACAGTGCACGGGCGAACTTTATTCTGGCGCGGGTGTCCATCATGACGGGTCATCCCGAAGACGCGATCAACGATTTCCAAAAGACTCTTGCTACCAGCAAGGAGCCTCGTTTGGTAGCGTGGTCCCACATTTATCTGGGCCGGATGCTCGATCTGGATTGCAAGCGCGACGAGGCATTGGCCGAATATAAGGAAGCGCTTGAGTCGCGCGATGGTCAGCAGGATACCAGGCTGGCCGCCGAGCGAGGTGTTAAGACGGCTTACGCAGTAAAGGGGCACAGCTGCGACGACGATGCGGACGACTCGACGCCCGATGCTGCGCCGGGCAACGCGGCAACACCTGAGGGCGGATCTGCGCCAAAGGCAGGGACACCCAAACAGCCTTAATTCCGGGTTGAACCGGGATGTCTTCGTGACGTTCGATCCGTGCATCGGGAGTAGGGAATCTCCAGGTTGAAGATTTGTATCCAAAGCCGCTCAACAGGAGTTAAATCCGAAAGAGAACGATTGGGGAGCAAGGTGGAAGCCGATCTGGCCGAACTGGAAGCCGCACTCGGGCATGGTTTCGCCAACCGTGAACTATTGGTGCGCGCCCTGACGCACCGGTCACTGGCTAACCAGCAGACAACGGCGGGCCACGATGATCCGCCGAGGGGCGCAGGCGACAACGAACGTATGGAGTTCTTAGGGGATGCGGTGCTGGGGCTGGTGGTGGCGGAAGAGTTGTTTGCGTCTCATCCGGAATGGCATGAGGGGGAACTGACACGGGTGCGGTCCCAACTGGTGAGCCGCCAACACATGGCAGAAGTTGCCGCGGCGATCGGCCTGGGCATTCATCTGCGCCTGAGCCGGGGTGAAGACAAGAGCGGCTTGCGGCATAAGAGCACCGTGCTTTCAAATACCATGGAAGCAGTGATGGCGGCGTTGTTTCTTGATGGTGGTCTGGAGCCGGTGCGAACTTTTGCCCGCAGTCTTGTGATGGGCCAGGCGGCTGAACATCTGGCCGAAGAGTTGCGCTCCGGCGCCGCGCTTGGCAACTACAAATCCGCGCTGCAGGAGCACTTGCAGGCGGACCGCACAGGTACACCGGTGTACAAGGTGAAGAGTGAAAGCGGACCCGACCATCGCAAACGATTTTTGGTAGAGGTTCGGCTGAAGTCGGAGAATGGCGATCCGGACAAGGTCTTGGCGCGCGGTATGGGAAGCACAAAGAAGTTCGCGGAACAGGACGCGGCGCGGCGTGCTCTGGAGCAACTGACAGCAATTGCGGCCGCCGCCTCGATGGAGCCGGAAGAGAAACAGGAGGAAGAAGCGGCGCGATGAGCATGCCCGTACAATCGACCGTCCCGGTGGAGCGGCAACCTTCAGGGTTCCGGCTTCACCTGCCCACTGTGCCCGAGGCATTTGCCTCGCTGCTGCAGACTGTGGTGGCGGCGCTATTTCTGCTCACGTTTGTGCTGCAACCTTACCTCATTCCATCCGAGAGCATGGAGCACACCCTGCTTGTGGGAGACTTTCTGCTGGTGAACAAGCAGGTGTATGCGCCCGGAGGGACACTAAGCCGGTGGTTGCTACCCTATCGAGCAGTGAAGCGGGGCGATATCGTGGTGTTTCATCACCCGCAGCCGCATCCGTTCTTGATCAAGCGCGTGGTGGGCATTCCCGGGGACAGGTTGCGTATTGAGGATGGACGGGTTTCGGTCAACGGTGTCTTCCAGGACGAACCTTACGCGGTATTTGAGCCGGCCGCTGGTAGTCAGTTTCGCGATGATTTTCCTGGCAAAGTGTACACCGATTTTTCGGTGGATCCGCTATGGTGGCGCCAGATACAGAGCCTCACGCAGGATGGCGCATTAGTGATTCCGCCTGACGAGTATTTCGTTCTTGGAGACAACCGCAATCACAGCGACGATTCGCGCTACTGGGGTTTTGTCCCTCGGCAGGCGATTGTGGCCCGACCGCTGGTCATCTACTTCTCACTCACGCGCCCCTCCACGACCGATGTCCAGCAATCCGTGCTGCAAGCTGCGGATGATAGACTCGGACACGATAGGCAGCTTTCTTCAAAACTGACAGGGTTTGCGCGCTGGAAGCGCATTTTCCTGGTGGTGCATTAACGCAGTGGTCAGTTATCAGTAGTGAGTGATCAGTTGAGAGCGCTGATCGATGAGCGTTCTCATCTGACTGCCGTAACCGACAACTGAAAACTGACAACTGACCACCGATAAAAGAGCGATAGGATGACCAAGAAAAAATCAGCTGCCCAGAGCACGCCGCCCGAGGCAGAGCCGGTTCCCGTTCCCGAATCCGTTGAAACCAAGGTGGAAGAAACGCCTTTTGAGGCGGTCGCCAGTATTTGCTCGGTGCTGGTGGTGGGCCTGTTCATCCTCACATTTCTGGGGCAGAATTTTGTGATTCCGTCCGGGTCAATGGAGAAGACGCTGCTCGTTGGCGACCATCTCGTCGTGGACCGGATTACCCTGGCCCCGCCGGCGAAGTGGATGCCGCTGGTTCACTATCGCGAACCGCAGCACAACGACGTTGTGGTGTTCCTGAAGCCCGTGGCGGATTCGAACGGCGAGTATCTATTTCTGGTGAAGCGACTTATCGGGGTTCCAGGCGATCATATTCACATACGCAACGGCATCGTCATAATTAATGGAGTGGCGCAGGACCAGCCGCATGCCCAACCAACGACTCCCGAGAATCATACTGATTTCCTGGATGAGTTTCCTACGGTGCCGCCGGTGGCTACCGACGACCCCGGCACAGGAACCCCTGAAGAATGGGCCATCGACTTTCCCAAATACATCGAGAATGGAGACCTTGTGGTTCCGCCCGGGATGTATTTCATGATGGGCGACAACCGGCACAACAGCCTGGATTCGCGCTACTGGGGTTTTGTGCCCAGGGCGAACATCGTGGGCCGGCCGCTGTTCAACTACTGGTCGTTCAAGACTCCTGAGGATCAGTACACTCAGACGGGAATTGGCAACACCATTGCCTGGATGGGCCATGTGGCGCTGCATTTTTTCAGCGACACGCGTTGGAAGCGGACGTTGCACATCATTCGGTGATCGGTGGTGGGTTGTCAGTGGTCAGTGAAAATGCTCGAGCTACTGATAACTGAAGACTGGCAGCTGAGAACTGATAAGGATCATGACGGAAGACGCGCAAGTCCGGCATCGAAATCGCAGGCTGATTCGGCTGGGGCTGGCGGCAGCTGTGGTCTTGCTGGCGATTCTTGTGGCGGCGCCGCTGGTGAGCCTGAACGGGTACAAGAGCCGGATTACCCATCTCATGTCCGCTTCACTGGGCAGGCCGGTGCGTTTGTCTTCCGTGGAGCTGCGCATGCTTCCCCGGCCGGGCTTTGTGCTGAGCGATCTGAGTGTTGAAGAAGACCCGGCCTACGGCGCGGAGCCAGTGTTACAGGCCAGCACCGTCACTGCTTCCATACGGCTGCTGTCTCTGTTGACGGGACGATTGGAGATAGGCCGGGTCAGCGTCGACGACGCAACCTTGAACCTTGTACGGGCTTCGGCGGGACAATGGAACCTTGATCCGCTCTTCCGAACGGCGGCTGCAAAGGCCGGAGCAGGCGGCGCGGCAGGACAGCACCGTGCCGTGCCCCTGCCCTACCTTGAAGCCACCAATTCGCGGATCAACATCAAGAGCGGCGCTGAGAAGCTGCCCTACTCGCTGGTGGATACGGACCTTTCATTCTGGGAGGAAGAGCCAGGTGAATGGCGTATCCGGCTGCGAGGTCAACCGGCACGCACCGACGTGATTGTGCAGGGTGCGGACACCGGAATCGTCCGGCTGGAAGGAAGCATTCACAGAGCGGCGGAGTTGCGGCAGATGCCGGTGCATCTTGACCTAGATTGGCGCGACGCGCAGTTGGGCCAGTTGGCTCGGCTGGTGATTGGTTCCGACCCCGGCTGGCGCGGAGACCTGACTGCGGAGCTTCATTTGGACGGCACCCCGGAAGCGGCGCAGATTAAGACGCGGTTGCGCGCAGCGGGAGTTCACCGTGCGGAATTCGCGCCCGCGGCTCCAATGGATTTTGACGCCAACTGCGGGCTTGTTTACCACTACTCGACGCATGCCGTTGACGGCCTGATATGCGATTCGCCTCTTGGCGACGGCCACGTCCGTCTGGCGGGGGAGATGCCGGCAGGTGGGGCACAGAGAAAGTTCTCGATCGAAGTGAACAAGATTCCGGTGGCTGCCGGGTTGGATGCCTTGCGGACAGTGCGGAGCGGCTTTGGGCCCGGCCTCGAAGCCAGCGGCTCCATCAGCGGCAAAATCAGCTATGCCGAGGGTGGGCCGGACGGGGTGGGGCTGCAGAAGGGGACGAACCCGGCGAATCCGGGTTCGGGCCGCGGAGACGCGGTGCGCGGCGCCAAGGGACGTTCCGCTGGATTGCATAGCTCGCAGGGTGGGCCACTCACAGGCAGCTTGACCGTCGAAGGCTTCCGGCTCAGTGGTGACGGGCTGCGCGATGCTGTGCTGATTCCGAAGCTCACATTGCAGCCGGTCGCCAATTTGCCGCTCGGACAACCAACCAACGGATCGCAACCCATCGCTTACTCCCCCGCGTTGACCGCGACTGGGTCAGTTCCGGCGGGCGCAGTGATCCCACTTACGGTGACTATCCGTCTCGATCTTTCCGGCTACCAGGTGACCGTGCACGGACAGGCATCGATGGCGCGGGCGAAGGAACTGTCGCACCTGGCCGGGGTGGGGGACGCGGGGACGCTGGATGCGTTAGCCGGGGATGCAGTTACCGTGGACCTGAACGCAGATGGCCCATGGATGGTGGGCGCAAGGATTCCGCTTGCCGGTGTTGGGACCGCGCCGAATTTGCCAAGTGAAGACGGATCAGCACTCACAGGAACGGTGCCCGCGGATCGATTGGCCGGGACGGTAACTCTGCACAATGCGAACTGGAAGGCCGATTATTTGGCCAATCACGTGGAGATTCAGCAGGCCACGCTTCATCTGGACAACTTCGGGGCGGGAGACCGTTCAGGATTTCGCTGGGATCCGGTGATCTTCTCCTACGGTCCGGTGAAGGGAACCGCGAGCTTCACTCTGCCTGTCGACTGCACGGCCGGTCAACCGTGTCCGACGCGGTTCGCCGTGCAGTTCGGAGTTCTCGACGCCGCCGCGCTACAGGCAGCGATTCTAGGCGCCCATGAAAAGGGAACCCTGCTGTCGGAGCTGATTGAGCGTCTCAGTCCGTCGAGCCCTGCGCCGGCGCGGCCGGAACTGGAGGGCACAGTGAAGGCGGATTCACTGATTCTGGGACCGGAGAGGCTGGAGCAGCCTTCGGCCACTCTGCGCATTTTGAATTCGGGGGCGGAGATCACGGCTTTCGACGCCGGCGTGCTGGGGGGGCGGGTGCATGGAAGCGGTACCGTGAAAACGGGGGATGCCAACCATACGCGGCCGTCTTATGCGCTGACCGGGACGTTTGAAAAGCTGAATCCTATCGACGTGGGAGAGTTGCTGGGGCAGCATTGGTCCGGGGGCGCCCTCAATGCGGACGGCAAGGTTGAGCTGACCGGATTCACCGCCGAGGACCTGGCGTCATCGGCAAAGGGGACGCTGCACTTCGAATGGCGCCGCGGGACCATGCTGCATGGAATTGGCGCTCAGGATGATCCCGCGGTGCGGTTTGAACGGTGGACCGGAAATGCGGAGATTGCCGGCGGCAAGGTTGCTTTGACCGAGAATCAGATGCTGGAGGGCGGGCGATCCAGAAAGGCCGACGGCTCTGTGCAACTTCAGATTCCGGCGAAGTTCACGTTTGCTGCGCCGAAGGAGAAGCTGGCGAAACACTGAGCCGGCTCCCGGTAAAATAGATGAATGTCTTTATCTATTGCTTCTTCCCCTGTTCTGCTTCGCTGCAAGGGCATTCTGTTTGACATGGACGGTATTCTGATCTCCTCGATCGGATCTGTTGAGCGCAGTTGGACAAAGTGGGCCGAGATGCGCGGCATTGACCCGGCATACGCAATCAGCATGGCTCATGGACGCCGGAGCATTGAGACGGTGGCAGCACTGCGGCCGGACCTCGATCCGGAGGCGGAAAACATCGTTATCGAGACTCTCGAAATCGAAGATACAGAGGGCGTCTCGGTGCTGCCCGGGGTACTGGCGCTGCTGTCGGCTTTACCGAAGGACCGCTGGACAGTGGTGACCAGCGCGACCGAGCCGCTGGCGCGGGTGCGCCTGGCAGCCGGTGGCATTCCGGTTCCTGAGCGGATCATCACGGCGGAAAGCGTGAGCGAAGGCAAACCGAATCCGGCGCCGTATATTGCCGGCGCGGCATTGCTGGGGTTTGCGCCCGAGGATTGCGTCGTTTTTGAAGACGCTGCTTCAGGGACCAAATCCGGCCGCGCTGCGGGCAGTACAGTGGTGGCCACAACGTTCTCGCATCCCATTGACACGCTGGGGGCGGCGCATTACCTGGTCCCCGATGTGACCGGAATCGCTGTAGGAATCTTGAATGGCGATGAGGGACTCGCGCTCCGGTTTACACCCCTGGAGCGATAAAACCCTACTCGCTGGCTTCGATGCGGCGTCCATGCGGGTCCTGCAGGGGGCGGGAGTTCACCTTGAAAAGGGCTGCAAAGGCCAGCAACTGGTCGCGGCTCAGGGTGACTTCCTGCTCGAGAATGAACCAGCGCACATCTTCCGTGCAGGGCGGGACAGTGAGCGAGCCCATGTAGGTCCAATAGCCCTTGTCGGCTGGCAACAGGCCGCCGGCGTTGACGATTTCAGTGACCTTTTCCGTGTCCCCGGCCTTGGTGGGCAGATGGGGCCAGAGCGCGGCCAGCACTGCATTGGGCGGGGTGGTGCGGTCCTCGGCGAGGCGAATTGCCACGACGGCCTGCTTGCCGTCGGCGCTCTTATGCACCAGTTGGATGTCCATGTCAGTGAGCTTGCCTTTGACCGCTTCCTCGGCGGGATGGTGGAAGTGGAACTGGACGAGGTCATAGCGCACTCCGCCGGCAATGATGTAGCTGCCCGGATCGACGTGGACGATGATGGTGTGGCCATTGTGCTCCAGTGTGACCGGGCCGCCGATATAGTGAAACTCGATGGGTTGCAGCGCCTTGTTCAGGTGCGCGCCGCGAATGTCGATGGGCGATTGCTCGTGGCCGTCGGAACAGGCTTTATACGCTGGGTCGAGCTTGCCCCAGGTGAGCGCACCGCGCTTGCCTTCATAGTCCCAGGAGGTTGTGGATTGTGCAACGGCGACTGTGGCCACGCAAAGTGCGAGAGCGGCAAGTACAGGAAAACGCATTGATTACTTACTCCTTGGTAGGGACGCACAACGCGCCAGAAAGCATTCTAAGTCATTTGCGGGGCCGTTGTGGCCGGGCTTGGAAATGGTGTCCGGTGTGCGCGGCGGTTGTAACAGGAGCCGTCAAAGTCTGCGTTTTGCAATCGAAAATGTCGCCAAAACGCGTAAAAAAGGCAGGTTTTGAGCTGAAATACGGCACTTTTCAGGGCCTTCTGTTTACTGATCGGTACATGGGGTATCTGATTAAACCATTGATCCTATATGGGTTACTGGAAAAGACTGATCCCCGAAGGGGCCTTTTTCGGGGGGGAGGGGGTGGGGTACATGGGGGTACGGACCGGGGACATAGCTGACATTTTGAACCGGGACCGACCTGACAGACTGGGACGGCGGGCGGGTTGCGGGTTGATTTTCATGGGAGCTTGCTTCGTGGTTCCATTGTGCGCCGGCGGATCGATATTCTGTGCAAACCCTTGCGGTGAGGCAGATGCCGCCCGGCGGCGAAAGGTGATTCAAGGAGTGCTTTGGGCAACCCAGGATCATGCGGAGGCGGATCGGCGAACGCTGGCGGACTTATGAGGATCAATCCGTGGACGGCTTTGGGTCGAACATCTCAAATAATTTACGAGACCTCTGGGCATCTGTTCGGCCAGTCGCCCTCGATGTCCTCATTTCCCGTTTGAGGATAGCCTGAAGTAGGCTGCCGGAGTGGTCCCCAGCGACTTTCTGAAGGCTGCGATAAAAGCGCTTGGGGTACTATAGCCGGACTCAAGAGCTGCGTGAGTGACCTTGGCGCCTTCGCCAAGCAGGCGCATCGCCTGCATCAGACGGAGTTGCTGCCGCCATTTTCCGAGGGTCATTCCTGTCTCTTCCAGGAAAAGCCTCTCCACTGTTCGTCCGCTCGCACCCACCGTCCTGCAAACACGAGCGAGGGATTGCCGGTTTCCCGGATCGGCATTCAGGATTTCCGCAAGACGCTGCGCTCTTGGGTCGGCCAGGTTCGGTAGTTGCAGCGGCACCGTCTGGACCGCCTTGAGTTGGGCCACAATCACACCGGCCAGGTGACGATGCTCTTCGCCCCTTGCGCTCAGTGACCCGCAAGTGCAGGCATGCAAAATCAATTCGCTCAACAGGGGCGGCACGTTGACTACGCAGCACTGCCTGGGCATGGATTTGGCCAGTCCGGCCTTGAGGTAGAGCGTTCGCATGGCAACCTTTCCCGACATCGAAATTGTGTGCGGAATGGCTTCAGGTATCCACACGGCGCGATGGGTGGGAACAACCCAGGTACCGTCGCCGGTGTGCACTGTCATTACGCCACGAGACGCGTAGACGAGCTGATCGCGATCGTGAAAATGCAACGGGATTTTTTGACCGGCGGAGTAGTTGTGAGTGTGCGTGACAATGCGCGAGCTTTGATCCGTGAGAGGGTCGAAGATTGCGACTTGTCGTTTTTTCGACATTCATTGTCACAATAGCGAAAGCGCGATCCAGAAGCAATAGCTACTCTCAGGATGTCGTAACTGTTTTTGAGAGGTGAACTTTTGAATCAACTGCATCACTGGCTATGCCGCTCCGCGCATTGGAAAAGGACGCTTGAATCGCGAGTGCCATGGGTGCTTTCAGGCGCGGAGCTTGGGCCGCATATCCTCGAGGCCGGTCCGGGTCCTGGTCTTACGACGGACCGTCTGCGATGCGCAGTGGCGCGGTTGACCGCGATTGAGGCCGATGATCATCTCGCCGAAAGGTTGCGCGACCGGCTGCGCAACACCAATGTTGAGGTGGTGCACGGCGATGCCACCATCATGCCATTTCCGGATGCGGAGTTTTCAGGATGTGCGGCATTCACCATGCTGCATCATGTGTCTTCCCCGGCATTGCAGGACAAGCTTCTTCGCGAAGTGTGGCGGGTTATGAAGCCGGGAGGGGCGTTTGTGGGATGCGACAGCCTGCAAAGCGCAATGATGCGGGTGCTTCATGTGGGGGACACGTATGTACCCATTCCTCCGGACACTTTTGGCGCACGCCTTGAAGGTGCAGGTTTCAAAGTGATGGAACTTGAGAAGGGTCACAGCGCTTTCCGTTTCTACGCAAGGAAGCCCGAGGCGTAGTGTGTGAAGCGTTTCCGCGTTGCACGATCGAGCGGTTCAGACAACCCGAACGAAAAACACCCCAGGAGGTATCACGGAATGAGGCACAATCTGACAAATCGAACCAATTGGTCAACAAGGCTATTTCTTGTTGCAACCGTAGCAGCATGCGTTAGTCTTACGCCGCGGATCTACGGCGCCGACCCAGCGGGGCCTTGTTCGACAAACCCGGATAGCCGCGCACTCGATTTCTGGCTTGGCGATTGGAATATCGCTGGTCCCGGATCGGCGCCCACCGCTAAGAGCACCGTCGCGGCCGTGCTGGACAAGTGCATCATTGTGGAAACATGGGACGGAGGGCGCGGCCACATTGGAGAAAACTGGTTCGGCTACAATGCGGACGATAAGAGTTGGCACGGAATGTTCGCTGACAACATGGGCCGCGTGCACGTGTTTGTAGATGGCAAAGTGGGCGCGGGCTCTGCGGAGTTTTCCGGGCCGAGCCAGGGTGCGGATGGAGAGACGATCGTCAATCGAGTTCGGATTGTGCGCATCGGTCCTGACAAGGTAGAGCAGATCTGGGAGAAGTCGACGAACCATGGTGCGACTTGGACCTTGGAGTTCCGCGGCGAGTACTCGCGAAAGAAATCGTGAGCAATGGTGAGAGAGATGACTGGACAACGCAAATGGCACGCCGCGTGGGCCATCGTTCTTGCCTTGGTCGTCACCTGCCACGCGCAAGACGCTCATGATTCTTCAGCCCCAACAGTGACGCTGGTGTCGGGTGCGCTGCGAGGAATGCGATTCAGCAGTGAGGGGTACGGAGTCGCATTCCTCGGCGTGCCTTATGCCGCGCCGCCAACAGGCGAGCTACGCTGGAAGCCGCCAGTGCCTGTGGCGCGGTGGACGGGAATGCGCGACGCTACGCAGTACGGAGCGGCATGTCCGCAGCTTCCCAAGCCTTGGCTGAGCTATCCAGATTGGAGCGAAGACTGCCTCTTCCTGAATGTCTGGACCAGGCAAATGTCGGCCCGTCACAAGCAGCCGGTAATCGTCTTCTTTCATGGCGGCTCCAATCGTGCCGGATACAGCCAGCGCGATGAGCTGGGACCATCGCTGTCGCGTGCGGGCCCGGTGGTGGTGAGCGCCAATTATCGCCTTGGACCGCTTGGGTTTCTTGCTCACCCGGCGCTGAGCGCCGAATCGCCGCATGCCTCATCTGGAAACTATGGTCTTCTCGATCAGATTGCGGCTCTCAAATGGGTGCGTGAGAACATTGCTCGCTTCGGCGGAGATCCCGGACGCATAACCGCGATGGGGCAGTCTTCGGGTGCGGTCGATATATGTCTCTTGATGGCGTCTCCACTGGCCCGCGGCTTGTTTCAGCAGGCGATTCTTGAGAGTGGAGATTGCCAAAGCACGCTCAATAAGGACATTCGCACACCCATCTCTGTGAATGGAATTTCCGGCACGGGAGAAGAAGCCGGCGAGCGATTGGCGGCCGACCTGGGAATTACCAACGGCCCAAACATGCTGCAAAAACTTCGCAGCGTTTCCGTAGACACGATTTTGAAAGTGATGAGCAGCGACCGCGACCTTCAATTCGATGCGATTGTCGATGGCTGGATCGTTCCTGAACAGCCCGCAAAGATATTTTCTGAAGGCAGACAGGCTCATATCCCGGTTCTGGTCGGCAGTAATGCGGATGAGGCCACGGTTTTTGGCCCCGGTCCAGCGAACCTCTCGGAGTATCGAAGATTCCTTCATTCAGATACTGGAGTCTACGCCGACCAGGAGTTGCAGGCGTGGCCAGCATCCAAAGACTCCGACGTTCCGGGACAATACCTGAAGCTCGAAAACATGAGCTTTGCCTATGGAGCCTGGTCGATGGCGCGCGCTATGATGCGTGTGCAGCAGCCAGCCTACCTGTATCTCCTCACTTGGATTCAAACAGGGAAACGAGCAAGCCTGGGCGCGCACCACGGTGAGGAGCTTCCGTTCCTGGACGATGTGTATCCGAGCAATTGGGGCTCGAGCGACGGTGACAAGGCTTTTGGAGAAACTCTGCGAACATACTGGACCAACTTTGCCATGACGGGCGATCCCAATTCTCCTGGCCTTCCGCAGTGGACGAGTTTTGACCTGAGTTCAGATCACGTCTTCTCACTGGGACAAAGAATTGGGCCTATGCCGATGAATCAGAATCTTCGAGTCCTGGACAAGATCATGGCGCAGATCTTGTCAGATGAACAGTCTCATCGGAATTGATAGGAAGACGGCAGATCCAGTCGTGAGAAACGCCACAGGGTCCGGGAACTCCGTCGAACGCATGCGCCGCGGCGGCACAAGATTCCAGTTGCGAAGCCGACATTCGGAGAGCTATCTGGGTGGCGGAGTCCGTCGGCGGTGATTGGGCTGCTCGATCATCAGGCCACCAAACCTGAGGCCATAGAATCAACGATGGGTCTGTTGCAAAGCCCAGCGTTGTTCGTTTTCGAACGACGGAACCTAAATCGGACACGATGACGCCTATCTTCGCGTGCTGGGCATTCTTACAGGAGTGCTGTTCGGCACGATGCCGGCCCTGCAGGTTCTGCGCCTGGTGCTGAGCGGAATGGCCCTGGGAATTGTGCTGGCCTTCTTTGTACAAGTGTGGATTGCCTCAATGCTTGAGATCAAAGAAATCAACCCATCGGCAATTGCTTTGGGAGGATTGCTGCTGGGTGTCATTGCCATCATCGCGGCTGCAGCGCCGGCTCGTCGCGCCATGCGCGTGGTTCCTATGCAGGCGCTGCGACGCGAATGAACCTGTCCGAAGTGGCCGGGGACGGTAACCGATTCGAGGAGATTCGAATGAACTGCCTCAAGAGAATGCAGGGTAAGTATGTCTCTCCCTGTTTTTGCCAAGTAGTTAAGCCTATTTACTTCTGAGTAATGGCACCCGTTGCTCAATGGCGCGCTTGACAATCTGATAGTCGAATGTCTACCATCATTGCAAGATCGAGGGTAGACTGTCTTCTATGACGAAGCAGGAACAACAATCGCGCGCGGGCCTTCTGCAGGGCACACTTGACATGCTGGTTCTGCGGACGCTTCTCCACGGGCCCGCTCATGGCCACCAGATCGGCAAGCACATTCAGCAGACGACGAACGAATTTCTGCAGATGCAGCATGGCTCGCTGTATCCCGCGCTGCATCGGCTCGAAGAACGAGGATGGGTGCGCTCGAACTGGGAGAAGGCGCCGGACCGCAATCGGGAATTCAAATACTACCGATTGACGGACAAGGGCAAGAAGCAACTTGTGGTCGAAGAATCGCAATGGAAGCAGATGGCGGAAGCTGTGGCGCGCGTGATGTGGCCGGCCGCCGAGGAGAGCTGAGATGCATTGGTGGCAAGCGAAAAAACGCAACGAAGACTTGCAGCGCGAACTCCGCTCTGACCTCGAACTGGAAGAAGAGGAGCAACGCGAGGGCGGGGTGCCTGCCGAGGAAGCGCGCTACGCGGCGTTGCGCGCATTTGGCAATCCGACGTTGATTCGCGAGCAGACGCGGGCTGAGTGGGGGTGGGGCTGGCTGGAGAATGTTCTGCGCGATCTGCGGATCGGCGTGCGTACACTGCTTAGGTCGCCGGGTTTTTCAATCATTGCCGTGGTTGTGATGGCGTTGTGCATTGGCGCTGCCACATCGCTGTTTACAATCGTGCGCTCGGTCTTGCTGCGCCCGCTTCCATTTCGCGATCCCGACCACTTGGTGATGCTGTACGAGCATCGAAGCGGGGAGGCGGCGAGCACTGGGGATTTCACCTACAACCCGGTTGCACCAGCGGACTTTTACGATTGGCGCTCGAAGACCCACGCTTTTGAAGACATGGCCGTCGTGCGATACGCCGGATACAACCTGACCGGGGAACGGGGCGATTTGCCGGAGGATGTCCGTTCCGCTGCGGGCTCATGGAATTTGTTTCCACTCCTGGGAGTGCAGCCTGCGCTGGGGCGAGCATTTACAGAGTCGGAGGACCGGCCCGGCAACACCGTTGTGATGCTGACCTGGAGCGTGTTCCAGAGGCGGTTTGGTGGTGATGCAAAGATTGTGGGTCGACCGCTTCACCTCGACGGCAGGCCCTTCACCGTGGTCGGTGTGTTGCCTGCGTGGTTTACTTACCCCGATGCCGGCATCCAGTTGTGGGTTCCGTATCAAGCGGATGCCTCACCTGAGTTCTTGCAACATCATGATTTTCATCAGAGCCAGGTGATCGCTCGTTTGCGTCCTGATGTGAGTCTTGCCACCGCGGTCGCGCAGGTGAGATCGATTCAGTACCAGTTACACCTTGAGAACCCGCACGAGCCAGTGAACGACGATGTTGTCCCCCGGTCATTGAATGAGGATCTTGCCGGAAACGTGAAGAAGCCGCTGAACCTGATGCTGTGCGCAGTAGGGTGCATGCTGCTGATTGGGTGCCTGAATGTCTCGAATCTATTGGTTGCGCGGGGTGCGGCACGGCAACGGGAAGTGGCAATTCGCAGCGCGCTTGGGGCGCAGCGAGCTACTTTGATTCGGGGGCAGTTGACCGAGAGCGTGCTGATCTGCGCGGCAGGAGGCCTGGGGGGAATCCTGGTTTCGGCACTTAGTACGCAGTTGCTGGCGCACGCATGGAAGGACCTGCCCACTGCACAGAGCATCCACGTTGATGGAGCCGTAATTACATTTGCGTGCGCAATCATGTTCCTGGCTAGTTTGCTTGTCGGCTTCCTTCCCGCGCTTTCGACAACGGGCAAGACAACGATGAAAGCACTGCAAACTTCCGCACGCACTGGAGCGAGCAGCATCTCGCGAACCGCGTTGCGCAAGTCACTGCTCACGGTGGAGATTGGAATCACGGTGGTCTTGCTGGTTGCTGCGGGTTTGCTGCTGAAGAGCTTTATGCGTCTACGCGGAGCCGATGTGGGCAGCATTACCGATAAGATGCTCACGCTGCAGTACAGTCTTCCACAAAAGAAATACGACACGCCAGAGAAGGTCAACGCGTTCAATGAAGCCTTGCTGGAACGAGTGAGAAACCTGCCCGGGGTTCGCGCTGCTGGATTGGGAAACACGGTCCCAGGCGCGGGGTATTGGGGAGACTTCGTGTTTACGGTGAAGGAGCACGCTGCGCCGAAGCCGGGCGAAAGCCTGCCCGAGGGGCTGTCGCGGTGGGCCGATCCAGGCTATTTCAGCGCCCTCGGAATTCCGTTGGTGAACGGCCGGTTCTTTACCGATGACGAGCGCGTTGCCCGGTCGTACAAGGTGATTGTGAGCAGCCAACTGGTACGGGAATACTTTCCTGGCGAAGATCCCATTGGCAAGCACCTGCGCGTTCCGGCGCATCCCCATGCTGGAGCGCCAGACGATGCCGATTACGAAATCGTGGGTGTAGTCGGCGACACCTTGTTCCAGGTCGGCAAAGAACCCAAGGCGGCCATATATTTTCCGATTCTTGAAGGCTTCCCAGGTGGGACGCTTGTGGTGCACGCGATTTCGGAACCGTTACAACTCTCGGTGCCGGTGCAAAAGCAGATTGTTTCTCTCGATCCTGAGCTTCCGGTTTCGCATGTGCTGACCTTGAACCAGGTGATCGGCCAGTCACTGGTGAATGCAAGCCTGAGCACGACGATCGTCCTCGCCTTTGCGATTCTGTCACTGCTGCTGGCCTCGGTGGGATTGTATGGCGTGCTGTCGTACCTGACGGCGCAGCGGACTTCGGAACTGGGAATCCGCATGGCGCTCGGTGCGCAACGAGACGAGCTTTTGCGGTTGATGCTGATGGATGGCCTGAAGCCGGCGCTGTTCGGGCTTGGGCTTGGCCTGATGATGAGCTTCGCGGCGACACGCATCTTCCAGTCGATGTTTTTCGGAACGAAGGCTCTCGATCCTGTGGTTCTCTCCGGCGTGATTGCGATGCTGCTGGCGGTGGCGACATTGGCTTGCCTGTTTCCGGCGTGGAGGGCTTCGCGGATCGATCCTATGCAGGCTTTGCGGACGGAATAGAGGGATGATCTCTGGTGAAGGTGAACTGGAGTGGGCACATGCATTTGTGCCTGGTCAGGCCCGGGATTGCGGACACAAAAATGGGACCCGTCTACGGACGGATCCCGTTTTGTTTTGATGCGATGTGCCGTGGTTACTTGGCGGCGACGGCGATTCCGGCTTGTTCGGCCAGGGCGGCTGCTTTGTCGGTTGCTTCCCAGGTGAAGTCTTTCTCGGTGCGGCCGAAGTGGCCGTAGGCTGCGGTCTGGCGGTAGATGGGCCGGCGCAGGTTCAGGCTCTCGATGATGCCCTTGGGCGTGAGCGAGAAGTTCTTGCGAACCAG
>Ga0187847_10001010_pt1 | contig 27158 bp, 27 predicted proteins | sample June2016WEW_4_10_FD_132458 | JGI IMG/M metagenome (GOLD analysis project Ga0187847, IMG submission 132458) | Peatland microbial communities from SPRUCE experiment site at the Marcell Experimental Forest, Minnesota, USA - June2016WEW_4_10 | ecosystem: Environmental > Terrestrial > Soil >...
CACCCGGCTAATTCTTTTGGAATCAGTAACCCGATCGAAGGAAATTCCGCCGTTGTCGCAACTACTTATCACTCATACGAACAACCGCACTTCACTCCACTCTTCATGAATGATGTGGGTTAGCGGCGTGATGAATGTCCTTCCCAACTCGGTCAACGAGTACTCGACGCCGCGGCCGTTCGACCCCGCCGCACTCCTCGTAATTAATCCCGTGGATTCGAGATTGCGCAGAGTCCGCGTGAGCATACGTTGCGAAATCGCTCGGAGCCGGAGTTGTAACTGTCCATGTCGATGAGGCCTCTCATGAAGCGCAAACAAAATACTCACGGTCCACCGGCCAATGAAAATAGGGGGATCTGCTTTCGATCTCTCCGTCGTGTTTTTCATCTCCCCTCTCCGCGAAAGTCTTTTCGGCTGTGGATCCAGCCGAATTGCCTGTGCCACTTTCCTTTCGCTCGTGACTAACGCTTACCTTGCCAGTTGCTGCGCACACGCGCAAGGAACACGCATGTACCTCTGAAGGAAAATGCTATCCAAAAGCCAGCCATTTGGTGATCCTGTCTACGAATCTTCCATCCGATGAGCTCAGACCAAGTTGACCCGTCGCACAGAAAGCGCGGCCAGGCTTACCCGAGTGCGCTGAGGCGCGGGGCCGCGCGTACATCTACGGGGAACAACAACACTCAGTCCTCTTCCACTGAGACTCGCGTGACTTCGGCCAGCACGCCGCTGAGTTGTCCCATCGTTCTTTCACCGAGGGCCTTGCGCAATTGCTCCTGGGCGTGTTTCCAGTGCGGAAGGCACTTGTGAAATTTCTCCCGTCCCGCCTTGGTCAGCCGAAAAAGGCGGACCCGCCGATCATCGCCCTCTTTAGCCTGCACCCATCCGTGATCCTTGAGGAGTTTCAACATTCTGGTCAGGCTGGTCGAGTCGAGCGCCAAGATATCGCCGAGTTCGCCTTGCGAGATTTCGCCAACCCGCTGGAGCGCCATCAGCAGGGTGAACTGAGTGATCTCGATGCCATCCGGCAGCAATTCGCGGTTATACAGCCTGGTTACCGCCCGGGCCGCACGGCGAAGATTCGCGCATGCGCAGGGCAGGAGTTGGAGCGTGGGCTGCGATCCTGTAGCGGCACCGTTCATAGTCATTTGTGTATACCTCTCACGTGCTCAACGGACATTCCCGCCTCGACCCATTCCGCCCTCAGTCGGCCCACCGCTATTCCTGCCGAGACTCGGTACCCAGTTCTCGTATAATATGTATATACACACATTACCATAGTTGCAATTACAACCGCGAAGGAGGCAAAAAAATCCCGATTGATGACTGTCAGACTTCCAACCTGTACCTGCACTTTTGTCTGTGGCCGGAACGGTGGATGGCACAGTTCTCCGGGACATCGACAATCTCAATAAATCGCGCCCCGGCGATTTCACACGTTCGCCGGGATCCCAAGTTATCGGGATCGCTGGTGATCCAAAGCGGACGAATCCCAAGTTTGCGGGCGAGCGGAGCCAAGAGAAGCAGAGAGCGAGCGGCGTACCTGTGCCCGCGGTGAGGCGGGCGAACCGTTTACTCAAACTAATCGCGTATCCCAGCCAATACCACGTCCACCAGTTTCCTTACCCCACGCAGCGGATGATCCGCGGGAATCCGCTCTTCCAACGCCACGTAGCTGAACATCCCGGTTTGCAGTTGCTGATCGTCTCCTCGCATCCCAGCTTCTTACCACACTTCTCCGCGGCACCGGCAGTGGCTTCTTCGACAAGGCTCCTAGATAAATTGGGCCGCAGTGTAATGTTGTCGGTTCCGAAGGGTAAGCCCCAGTCCACGCATAAACTATCGTAAGTTGCCTAGGGCATCGAAGTGCGGCAGCATGGCATCATTATGGCCAAGCCAACCGAGATATACGGCGAGTACAAGGTGCTGCCCAACGAAGGGTCGCTTCTGATCGGCATGTCGGCGTCGGCCATCCTCGGGCTGGCCTTCCTCGGCGCGGCGGGCTGGTGGAAAGGCATCTCGGTGCTGCTGTCGGGCGTCTTTGTCGTTTGTTTTTATCAGCTCTACTGGCCGCGGCCCATCATTCGCGCCAACCGGGAAGGCCTCTACTTGAGCATCGGAACCTTCGGGCGTCCCTTTTACGTGCCGTGGGAGCGAGTGAATGGCGTAGTGCTGACCAAGGTGTGGTCGCTGGCGGGCGCGGATAGTTACAGCCGCCCCATCGACGCTCTTGGTTTCGTGATTCAACAGGACGATGCTTTCAAGCTTCCCTCTGTGCGATGGAACGCCGCGGGCAACGAAATTGACGACGATCCTTTCAAGCGCACCTCCTTGCGATTGAACGCAGCGGGCGACGACATTGGCAACGTGCATAGCGACATCAGCTTTGACAAGAGCATGATTCAAGGCGACGTAAAGACCTGGGCCGCAAAGCTCGAAGCCCTTCGCAAAGACATCCGCGGACTGTCCTGAATGTTGCGGGCGCAGGCTCGTCCCGGTTACTCCGAGTTACACACGCGGGCCTCCAGCTCATCCACAAGCTTTGTGTTCTTCTCCAGGGCGCCCTCAAGGATCGCGGCTTGCTGTTTCGCTGTCGTCCAACCTGTTTTTCAACAGCTCCCTAGGGGTATCGGGCACGACCACCCGGTTCTTGCGGTCTTCATTCATGCCAATCTGTCACCAGTTTTATTACCAGCGGTATGCAGTTTCCTCCGCGATGGGGCTGGGAGTCTGGCTCGCCGTGAAAGCGATATTATGTTCCCGTGATTCAGGGTAGGCTCTGGCGTCCTGGTTTTATCTCTGGCGTTGAATGCCTGTCGGCAACGATCAGGGAACACTCGTTCCCGAAGCACTTTCACGCGGCCTATTGCATTCCACTGGTTGGAGCATGGCGTCATGGGCTCGGTCTATCGGGGAGCCGAACACCGCTTGGGGCCAAATCAGTTCGATGCTCTCCTGCCCGGCGAAACCCATACAGGTTTCTCTTTGGGCAAGGCTGGCTGGAAATATCGCTGCTTTTATTTCGATCCACCATATGTCCAGACCATGCTCGGAGCTCACAAGCGTTGTCCAGACCGCAGTGCCACCCGAGAATCGGCTTCCGTTTATCATGCCTTGCACCGAGCCCACACTTTGCTAGAGCGCGGTCACGCGGAACTGGAAGCCGAAGCGCTGATCGGCTCAGCGCTCGCGGTTATCTTTCATTCTTATGATCCAACCGCTGTCCCGGACAAGCCAGATTCCGCAAAGCTCAACCTCGTGCGCGAGATCCTGGCTGCACACCTCGCTGATCAGGTTTCAATTCAAGCTATCGCTCAGCGTGTGGATCTGCACCCTGTCTATTTGGTACGTGCATTCCGGGTGAAATACGGTCTGCCGCCACACGCATTTCAACGACAACTGAGAATCGAGCGCGCCAAGGGCCTTCTCGCCAGGGGAGAGTCCATTGCAGACGTTGCCCTAGCCGTTGGAATGGCCGATCAGAGCCATCTAACCCGTCTCTTCCGCAGTGTATTGGGAATTACGCCGGCAGCCTATGCGGCTGGTTCATCCCGTTCAAGACAGTAGGACTCCGTCAGGGGCAAGCTCTTCAACGAGGGCGCGATCTATGTCTCGTGGAGTTGGTCTGGAGCCCGATCCTGCTACCAGGCGTTCATGGCTGGCCGAAGCGACAACACTCGTTGAGGATCGAAGGCGCGCTCGGATAGCGTCCGACAGCGCGAGCCGGGGGCGTCCCGTAATACACGAAGTGCCGCTCGCAAGCGGCATGCAAGGTGCGCTCTCGCACGTGGTCGCTGCAGCCGAGAACGCGCTCGATACCACTAGCTCAGGGTACATGGCATACATCCCAGGGGGTGGGCTGTTTGCTACTGCGATCGCTGACCTCGTTTCTGACGTCCTGAACCGCTACACGGGATTGGCCGAAGCCGCCCCGGAGCTGTGGAGGCTGGAACGCGATGTTCTCCGATGGCTCTCGACCTCATTCGGCTATGACGAGGATGCCGAAGGCTTGTTCACTTCCGGAGGTTCGTTAGCCACATTCGCGGCGGTGGCCGCTGCCCGTGACGCCGCTGTTCTCGCAGGCGGAGACGATCTCCGCAGGCTGGCTGGGTACACATCCGCTGAAGCCCATGCCAGCGTCAGCGGCGCTTTCCGGCTGGCAGGCCTGCCAGTCGGCAATTTACGGCACGTTTCTACTGACTCGTGCTTCCGGTTACGCTCCGATCACTTGAAGGAACTCGTTGCGACGGACCGTGCCAACAACCTCGTCCCCTTCATCATCATTGCCACTGCAGGAACCACCAACACTGGTGCGATTGACCCTCTGGGCGAGATCGCGCGGATTTCCCGCGACGAAAAGCTCTGGATGCATACCGATGCGGCCTACGGTGGCGCCTTTGTTCTGTGCCCGGAAGGCCGTCAGCGGCTCGCCGGAATCGAACAATCCCACTCGATCACTTTGGATCCTCACAAGGGCCTGTTTCTCCCCTACGGGACGGGATGCCTGTTGTTCAGAAGCGCCGCGCTTCTTCCTCAAACACGGTCTGAACATGCACCCTATCTTCACGATCTTCAAGCCACCGCAGGCAATCCAGGGAGGCGTCCCGCAGATTTTCAACTTGAACTCACGCGCCCGTTCCGAGGGCTCCGGCTGTGGTTACCTCTCGTGGTGCACGGTGCCGGTGCGTTCCGCGACGCCCTGGAGGAGAAGCTTGCGCTGGCCAAGATGCTCTCGCAACGTCTCGAAGGGCTGGCGGCGGAAGGCTATCCCATCGAGATTGTGACAACTCCTCAATTGAGTATTGTGCCGTTTCGTCTTTGCCGCCGGCCCGGAGAACTCATCGAGAGCTGGAATGCCCGTAATAGAGACTTCCTGCGGCTGATCAACGGATCTGGTCGAACGATTCTGTCGAGCACATTGCTTCCAAGTCCTGCTGGAGACGTGTTCACCCTACGAGCCTGCATCCTGAGTCATCGCACGCACGCGAAGGACGTAGAAAACTGTTTTGAAGACATTCGACCGGCGGCAGATTCCCGTGGTGAACGCCGTTCCGAGTCACGCCCCTGATTCCCATCGCTTTCACCCCTCGAAAACCGCATGCGGCCGCAACTCTCCTCACGCACTTGCCGGTTGCTTCCAGCGACATGCCCGAGCCGCAACAGTTGCTGGGGATCCTGCCCGGGAGTGAGCCGCATGGGTACCGCAAATGGGTACCACAAGAGGCTGTACCACCTTCACCTAGTTGCCGCATTCTCGGGTAGAAGCAGGCTGAACACCGTGCCGGCAGAGCCTGGAAGGTTCTCCACCGTTGCGTCGTAATCGTGGTCGAAGGTACCGACATGGACGCGCACCGCTTCCCCCGGACGCATCCACCAGCGCTTTGAGTAACGAGGGCGTTTGCATTCGGGATCGAAATCGTCAGTTCATGGGTCAGTTCACGGAGGGTCGGTGTGAACGCTCCTGGTCGATCAAGGTTCGCTTTCGGTCCAGTCCCCAACGATAGCCTCCGAGTTCGCCCGTCCCGCGCACGACTCGATGGCAGGGGATCACAATCGCGACGGTATTGCTGGCGCAGGCGCGCGCCACTGCTCGCGCCGCCTTCGGCGCACCGATCGCCGCTGCCACTTCGCCATACGATTGCACGGTGCCGTACGGAATTGATTGCAGGTAGTTCCAGACTCTCATCTGAAAGGCGGTCGCCCGGATGTCGAGCGGCAAGTCCAAATGCGGCTGCCCGCCAGAGATGTATTCCGTGAGCGCCGCGATCCAGCGATTGAATTCGGCTGGATAGGGCTTCGCCATTTCCTCCAGCTGAGCCGCTGGATACTCCTTCTTGAGTGCCTTGAGCAAATCAGCTTGTGCGTCTCCAAACTGAATGAAACAGAGCCCACGATCGGTGGCGCCGATCATCATTTGCCCCACTGGAGTCACGACTGTCACATGAGTGATGACAACATCACGCCCTCCCTCGCGATACTGCTGCGGCGTCATCCCCAGTCGTGTGTCCGCCCGTTCGTAGACCCGGCTCGAGGATCCGTAGCCAGCGTCGTAGACGGCTGTCGTAACATCTTTCGCGTCCTTGAGGCTGGACTTGAGGTTCCTGAGGCGCACGGCCTCGAGATATTGCTTCGGGCTCACCCCGGCGACAGCTTTAAAGCTGCGTTGGAAGTGGAACGGGCTCAAGCCGGCCCGCGCAGCCAAGTCGTTGAGCTTCAGGGAAGCATCGTTATTGCTGTTGTTCTCGATATAACGACACACTTCCCGGATCCTGTCCGCGTTGGGATCCCGTCCAAGCGCAGCGAGCGGACGGCAGCGCAGACACGGGCGCAAGCCGTCTTTTTCCGCATCCGCCGGGGTCTCGTAGAAGCGGACGTTTTTGCGCAGCGGGCGCCGGGCCGCACAAGAGGGCCGGCAATACACACCCGTGGTCAACACGCCGAAGAAAAACTCTCCGTCCTGGTTGCTGTCCTTTGCCAATACGGCTGCCCAGCGTTGCTCTTCGTTCATCATGGATCACCTCCCGCGACTGCGAACAACCGCAGTCTAGGGCCAGAGGGTTTCACGAGCCATCCGATCCTTGCTGTCAAACTGCAATTGTAAGAATCGAGGCATCTGCTGTATCGGAATGCGCACATCAGCAGACTGCGACGGCAAGCAACCACCCACGGACGCTGCTCATCCAGTAGCTTCCTCGCAAATGTCAATCACGTTTTCATCGATCCAACGATCCGCTTCCACCCGAGTCCGACAGACAATGGTCGTCCAACCCGTATCGTCAATCAACGCCTGCCACATCCGTGAAAGACCAAATACGACATCCCGTCGGGCGACGATCGCTGCCACCAGTGGTGAGGGCACATACTTTGCCTTCGCCAGGGCCAGAGATGCTAGAGCCTGCAGGTCAGCGGTAGAAAGTTCACTGAGCACCGCGTTCGTCAGGTCGATCATTAAATAGCTGATCCGCGCCAGTTCGTCGCAGTGTTGCCGTATCGTCCCTGGCAGTTGGCTGATTTCGCTTCGAGTGAGGGAGCCCTGGCAGTCAAGGATGACCCCTCTGCGGTCTCGTGATACTTGAACGATCAAGTTGTCCTCCGAAGAATACGGTGTGATCGCCGTTGACCTCAGGACCTTTTCTTTTGCCTGCGGATCCAGGCTGCGGCCGACAATGGCATCGATGGATAAATCCAGTTAGCCCTTTGCGTCGTGAATCAATGCGAATCACCCGCTGGAAGATGACGGGTTCGACAGTCCCCGCCGAAACCCTTCTCGCCAGCTCGACCAGACCGGCATCCAGCCGAGCACGCGCTTGGCCTTTGCGTTTGAGGCTCCACGGCTTTCGGTCATCAACATCACGCCGTGCTCACCGACCGCGAGCCTGCCGATCCAGGCCGGCACGCGTCTCGGCGCCTTTGCTCCAACCGCTGCCGCCAACGCGGGTAACCAATCCGATACCGGTGCGGGATCGTCATCCACAATGTTGTACAGGCCTGGCTGTCCGCGCTCGAGCGCTGCGACTGTTGCGCGCGCGGCGTCATCAATGTGGATGAATGACCAAACGCCGGCGCCCGTTCCGATGATCGGGACATGCCGCTTTCGCACCTCTTCGAGAAAAGAACCCCCTTGGCCAAGGGATGTTCCTGGTCCATAAAACCCACCGTAGCGCAGCACCAAACCTTCCAGTCCCGAACCAACGACTGCGGACTCCAAGTGACGAATGGCCTCCGATCCGCGCCGAAGTCCCCGGGGAACCCTGGTATCGAGTGGGTCGTCTTCGGTTTTGACCGGGCCTCCGACTCGTGCGTAAGGCCAGCCGGCGTAGCTCTGAGCAAGGAAGCGGCGAACGCCGCTGGCTTTGGCGGCTGCCAGCAGATTGTCCGTCCCCTCGGTGCGCAGACGATTCGTCATGGCGAAGTCGCGATCAAACTTCCGCAGATTCAATCGGGCGGGGATAGCGGTAAGTTGATGAATGATCGCGTCCGGCTTTGCGTTCTGAACAACCTCCATCACGGAATCTGGATTCAGCGCATCAAGCACAACGGCCTGCGCACCCGTGGCGCGGATCGAGTCGGCTTTGGTTGGCGTCCGCGTGGTCCCCGTCACTGTGTATCCTGCATGCATCAGAAGCGGCTTCCGATCGCGCCCGTAGCTCCTGCCAGAAACACCTTCATTATGCGATCTCCATTCCTTCACTTCCGTCGCTTCTTCAATATTTGTTTCGGCCTATTCACCGCGTGTTGGCCGCGGCGAGCTGCGGGGTGTCGTAGGACCACCCCCCACCCAACGCCTTATACAAGGCGATGAGGTTTACGACCACCTCGGTTTGGCTCTGCGCAAGCAGATCCTCGTTGCTGAAGAGCGTGCGCTCGGAATCAAGCACAGTCAGGAAGTCGGCCAGTCCGGCGCGGTATTGCGCATCGGCCAGACCCTTCGCATCTTGACTGGCACGAACGCTCGCCTCGAGATGATCACGACGAGATTGCTCGTCGGCGTAGTTGACCAGGGAGTTCTCCGTTTCTTCGAGCGCGTTGAGCACCGTTCGCTGATAGACCGCGGCCGATTGTTGCGCGCGCGCGTCCTGTATGGCCACGTTCGCGCGAATCCTGCCACCGGTAAACACCGGCAGTGAAACCGAGGGGCCCGCGGCGAAAAAGTTTCCCATGCCCAGCGTGAGTTCATGCAATTGTGTCGCTTGGCGGCCAGCGCTGCCCAGTAAGGTGAAGCGCGGAAAATATTCGGCTTTCGCTTGGCCGATGCGCGCCGTGGCTGCCGCCAGTTGAGCGTCCGCACTCTGAATGTCCGGACGGCGGGTCAGCAGATCGGAAGGCAGGCCGAGTGGCACGTCCGGTGGAATCACCGGAAGCGGAGCTTTGGTCTGGAGTTCGTGTTCGAGGGCAGCCGGTGGTTGGCCGGTCAAGACACTCAGCCGATGGATCGATACCTCGATCGAAGCCTCCAGTTGCGGAATCTGGGCGCGCGTCGACTCCAGTTGTGCCTCGGCCTGCGCAACATCGCGCTCGGTTGCCTGGCCTGCTCGTGCCAGGTCCCGGGTAAGCTTGACCTCGTCTTCCGCGACCGCGACATTCTTATTGGCAATGTCGAGACGCAACTGGAATCCACGCAATTCCGCGTAGTACCGGCCCACGTCGCCGAAAATCGTGATCAGAACGTAGCGGCGGTCATCGGCCGATGCCCGCAGATCTCCCTTTGCCGCCTCTGCTTGCCGGCGGAGGCGGCCGAAAACATCGATTTCCCAGGCGGCATCAAAGCCGCCCTGGTAATCGTTGATTTCATAAGGAAACGCCACCGCTTGCGTCGCACCCGCCGGTTGCGAGGAGGGTTGCAACCCGATTCCAGTTTGACGCATACGCTCCGCCGAGACGCCGGCGTTTACCTGCGGGTAGAAAGCAGATCTCGCAACGCCGCTCGCAGCTCGTGCCTCTTCCACGCGAGCACTGCTGAGCTTCAGGTCATAGTTCGCCTCGACAGCCCGAGCAATCAGAGAGTTGAGTTCGGGATCATGAAATGACTTCCACCATTGGTCGTCAGCCGGAGCAACTCCGGGTTGCGTCCCGGTGATCGACGGCGCCGTCCACTCGGCCGGGATGTTCGAGGCCGGCCGATGGTAATTGGGCCCAACGGCACAACCAGAGCTAAACAGCGCAAGAGCCAGCAAAATCAGGATTCGTGAGTAGATTTTCTTCCGCTCCTTCTGGAATCGCCATTGGCTTCCTCGGCGGCGAGGTGAAGCGGCTTGGCATTGGCGATATAAACATCAACCTGCTGACCGTCAAACACCGCCGCCTTGGGATCGTGGAAGCGATAGATGACCTGCAAGACTCGGGTGTCGACTCGCTCGACTGCGTCGCCGGTCAGTGATTGTTTGGGAATGACGTAAGGTTCGAAGCGCACAAAATCAAGCGGAAAGCGGACGTGGCTGTTTCCCCGCAGATAGGCAATGGCATTGGCACCGGGCTCGACCCTCCAGGCATCGCTTTCATCGACGTCGGCGCGCACGTGAAGCTCGCCTCCACCCCCGAACACCATCAACGGTTCGGTCAAAGGTCCGCACTCCGCGTACTGCCCAAGGCGAACCTTGTTTTGCAGAATGGTGCCCTCGACAGGCGCCTGCATGGTCAACCGCGCCAGATTGACCTCAAGTTGATGGACCTCGGCAGCGGCTTCGGCGACTTGGCGGCGCGCAATCTCCAAATCTGGCTTCCAGGTGCCGGCCTTCAAAAGCGCGAGGTCTTTTTGAGCTTGCTCCAGGCGAGCCTTGGCGGCCTCGTAATTCAGTTCGCGCCGCTTGACGTCTTCTTCCTTGACCGCCCGCCGATCAGACACGCTCGTGATTAGCTTGACCTGAACTTCGGCATCCCCGAGTTGCGCCTCGGCCTCCCGCACCTTGGCTTCGGCCGGAGGAACTTCCTCCGTTCGGGGCGCTTCTACTAACTTCTCGAGTTCGGCTCGCGCCAGCGCCAGGTTGGCGCGCTTGACCTCGAGTTGCGCCGCAACATCCCGGTCGTCGACGGTGAACAGGCGTTGCCCTTTCAACACGTGGTCGCCGGCCTTGACGAACAGCCCGGTCACCATGCCGGAGACCGGGCAACTGAGCGCCACATTTTCCGACTCCGGTCCGACCAGCCCAACCGCGGCAACGGTGTTATCGGATGTGCTCTCAGGGGGTGCCGACGGAGGCACGCTGGCTCCGTGGACCGGCCGCGAGGCAAGGGTCCAAATGATCGCGAACGTCAAACTGAGTGCAGCAATTACAGGAACGGTATAGCGTTTCATAGGGTTGTCTCCATCAAAGATTGACTGCTCGCCTGATGCAGCAGGCCGGCCTCCACTTCAAGGTTTTCGCTTTGCCTCTTCCGGTCCACACCGACGGCTCGACCGTCTTCCATATGGGTAATCGTGTCGGCGAATTCGTAAATACGGCTGTCGTGGGTCACGACAATCAACGCCCGGTCGGCTCGCATGGCCACATCGGAAAACAGTTCCATGACTTTGTGACCGGTCTTGGCATCGAGCGCCGAAGTGGGTTCGTCGCACACCACCAGGCGCGGTTCATGAATGAGCGCCCGGGCGATGGCCACGCGCTGTTGTTGTCCGCCGGACAGTTGCGAAGAACGATGCGACAGATGGTTGCCGAGGCCGAGTTCATTCAGAAGATCCGAGGCCTTTTCGACGGCCGGACGTCTCGGGACTCCGGCCACAAACAAAGGGACGGCCACGTTTTCCGCCGCCGTCAACGTAGGCAACAGATTGAACTGCTGAAACACGAATCCCAGGTTCTTGCGGCGAAACCGGATCTGCTCCTCGCCCGAAAGTAAAGCCGTCTGCGTGCCGAGCACTTCTACTTGGCCTTCGCTCGGATCGAGCAGACCGGCAATAATGGAGATCAGAGTTGTCTTTCCGCAACCCGAGGGCCCGACCAGCATTCCCATTTCACCCATGGCGATATCGAGATCGAGTCCGCGCAGCGCCTGAACTTTTGCGTCGCCAGCGCCAAACCACTTGGTGATTCCCCTGCACATCACTGCGTTTTCCATACCGTTGTCCTTTCTTCTTATCCGCGAAACACCATGGCGGGTTCGAGCACCAGCACTTTGCGAATACTCATCAGGCTCGACAGCATTACGATGAGCAACACGATGCCGGCTCCGCCCGCCATCGTTTGCCACAGCAACACGATGCCGTGCGTGGCCTCGGTCCGTGTAAGCATGAAAAATATCGCCGCCAACCCCATACCTACCGAGTAACCCACGGCACCCACAACCAGCGCCTGCAGCAGAATCATTTGCATGAGACGACGGTTGGTTGTGCCCATTGCTTTTAGCGCCCCAAACTGCTTCAGATTCTCCAGCGTGAAAAGGTAAAACGTCTGCCCGGCCACCACCGTCCCGACCAGGATCGCGATTCCGACGGTGAGCCCAAAGTTGATGGGGATTCCGGTATGGCGGATGTAGTAAAGAATGGTCATCCAGCCAAAGGTGTCGCTCGTGGCAGCTTTGAGCTCGGTGACTTGCTGGATCCGGCGTGTGAGTTCGGGAAGAGGAACGCCAGGCTCCGCCTTGACCAAGATGAAGGACATGAGTTTGCGCTCCCGACCCACATAGTTCAGAGCCTGGCTGTAGCGGGTGTAGAAGACAGGAAACGTCGTAAACGGCGACGACGCGTCCACGATTCCCACCACCTTTGCCCGGTGATCATTCATCTCGAAGGTCTTTCCCAGTTCGAGTGGCTGACCGGGAAAGAAAAAGTGATAGCCAGCGAGGTCGATGACGACCGCGTCGGGATCGCGTAGGGCGTCGATCGACCCGAGCACCATCTTCCGAGGCTCCGGCGCTCCGGCCAGAGTGGCATCGTCAAGTCCCAATAAGATCGCGACCCGAAACTTGCCATCCGCCGCTTTGGCTCGCGGTTGCCCCTTGAACAAAGGCACGGCCCAGCGGACTCCCGGCACTCCCCGGACTCGCCCGACATCACTGTCTTGGAGGGCGTACACTTCGTCCACGTATTGCGTCGCCGGATCCATCACCCAGATGTCGGCATCTCGCACATCGAGAATCTGCGACCGAGTGCGATTCATCAGGCCGCAAAAAATCGATGCCTGCTGCACGATGAGGAAAGAACTGAAGGAAATGGCGAAAATCAACCCCAGGTATTTGGCGCGATCTCCGGTGAGCATATTGAGAGCCAGCCAGTTCATCGCGCTCGAATTCGGTTCCTCACTGGGATCTGGGGAATCGCCGAAGCGAGAACTCTTTTTCTCAACTGCCCGCGCCACCGGGGACAGCGTTGTACTCACGACATTGCCGGGATGCGCCGCGATGGGGGCGGAAAGGATTGCCGTGAGGACGCCACCGATGGCCAGCACCAGGAACAATTTGGTGAAGCGAGTCAGATCAGCCGGACTGTGACTTGCTCCCACCATCGCAATCGTGATCGCAACTCCGAGAACAGAACCGATCTGCCGAATCGCTTGATTTACGCCGGAACCTACACCGAAGCGGTCTTTGAACAGGCTATGGACCGCGGCTGCCGACAAAGACGGCAGGACCAGTCCGACCCCGACTCCCGTCATGATCACAACTGGAAACCACTGAGACAGGTAGTGAGGGGTGGCGCTGGTAACAGCCCAGCGCACGAAAAATGCGAAGCCAAAGAGACTGCTGCCGACGAGAAGGAGGGGCCTGTAACCGAAGCGCGTAGCCAGGCGTCCGGCCAGGGGGGCCACAAGAATAACAATGAGGGGGCCCGGCGTCATCGCCATACCTGCCTGCACGATGTCGTATCCCCAAACGCTGGTCAGAAACAACACGCTGCCCAGAAACATGGCAGCGAAGACGGCGCTGAAAATCAGAGTGGCGGCATTGGCGAAGCGGAAGCTGGGGTCGCGAAATGACGAAAGATCAAGCGCAGGCTCGGCTACTTTGCGCGAGCGAGAAATGAACCAGCCAAGGAAAAAAACTCCAGCGGCCCCACCTGCAACCAGCGCTCGCGCGCTCCACGCCGCACTCTTGACGACATCCAACGCCACGAGGGAAATCGCGATCACCAATAAGAGGACGCCCACCAGGTCGGGCCAGCGCCGGACATCGCCCTCTCGCGATTCTTCGAGAAGCAGGCGGTTCTTGGCGAGCGCCAGGACTCCGACCGGAAGATTAATGAAGAACGCTGCCCTCCAGCCTCCGAGTTGAATCAAAGCTGCTCCTGCGGAGGGCCCAACCGCTGCCGCAAGAGCGCCGACCGCCGTCCACAGGCTTACCGCGATGGGCCACTTGGAGCGGGGGAAGGCATGCAACACTAAAGCCAAGGAAGACGGCATCAGCATGGCGCCGCCGACCGCTTGAAACATCCGGCCGGCAATGAGGAATGCGGGCGTTGGCGCGATGCCACAGGCAAGTGAGCCCAGGGTGAAGGCAACGACTCCAAGGAGAAACATGCGCCGGCGCCCGATTCGATCCGCGATCCTACCCGCGGGGACCAACAGCGCCGCATAGACCACGCTGTAGGCATTCAATACCCATGAGAGATCGGCCGCCGAAACCGCCGGAAAACTGCGACGAATGCTCGGGAAGGCAACAAAGAGTATGGTGGCATCGAGAAGCGCCATGAAGACGGCGAGACTGGTCCACAGCAGCGTGCGCCAGGCGCTTGCGCTCACTTCGGATTTCTCCGTCTCGCGCCGCGAGTTCTGCCAGATCTGTCGTGCGCCCTCTGTTGGCTCCACTACCGTTTCCGTGTTCATAGTTCCCTCACAAGTCCAACGAATCGATATCGGATAAGATTATGATCATAATCCTACGGTCGCAAAAAAAATTAGAACCTAGCCAGGAGGTGGTCGCGAACCTCGTCCAGCAACTGCTGCTTCTCTTTCGGGTCGGTCAACGTGCGGGCGATCTCTACTGCCCCAATCATGGCGGAAAATATCAGAATGAAGTTCCGATTCTTTTCCTCGGGGCTCTTCCCCGGCATGAGGGGTGCCAACTGCTCCCGATATGCCTTAATGCTGTTTGAGATTCTTCTCTTCAGGGCCGGGGCACTGCGGGCGATGTCGGGAGCCAACGCTGCCATCGGACACCCGTTCTCGGAGTGCTGGCAGTGCTCCGGCGACAAGTACTGCTTCACGATCAGCTTCCATCCGTCGCCTGCCGGCGCCGCAGCGGCTTTTTCCACCAATCCCGTGCCGAAGGTTGCAAAGCTCTCGGCGAGGGCCTCGACCAGCAAATCCTCTCGGTTCCTGAAATGTTTGTAAAAGCCCCCTTGCGTGAGGCCCGACGCCTTCATCAGTTTGATCACGCCGGGCCCACTCACCCCCTCAGCGCGGAATTGTCGGGAAGCGCTCTGGACAATCCGGCGGTGCGTCTCTCGTTTATGCTCTGGTCCGTATCGCATAGTACCCATTTAGATTATCATCATCATCCTATGGATGCAAGAAAAAATCTTAAAGACTAGACCATTGAGTCCGACCCTGGACTTCGTCGATGACCTCGTCAGCCTACGGCGAAAGCAGCACTGGCGGGTGTCTGAAGACGGCTTCGCCTGGAGCTGCGAATAGAGCACAAGGCTAGCGTGAATACCAGCAGGGCAAAGTACGTCATCGTCTTGAATCCATTCAGCTTCGCTTCCATGCGACTCTCAGGCCAAGTCCGATGAAGATCGTTCCGGTCAACCATTTTTGGAGCCGAGCGAATCCGCTGTGCTCCCGGAGAACGTCGGCCAATCGTCCCCCCGCCTGGGCCACAGCCAGATTGACGATTGTTCCGCCTGTGTCAAAGATCAGTCCCAGCACAATAATCTGGAAAGCGATGGAACCGCGTTGTGGTTGGATGAACTGCGGCAAGAACGCCAAAAAGAAGAGCGCGACCTTGGGGTTAAGGACGTTGGTGATGACCCCCTGTACGAAAATGCGACTCAGCGACGCAGACTGAGTCTCAGGAAGTCTCGGGGCTCTAGCGGGTTCAAAGAGTACGCGCAAGCCAAGATAAGTGAGATAGGCAGCCCCCGCGTAGCGCACCGTATTGAACAGAATCGAAGATGAGCGGAGGACCGCCGCCAATCCAACCGCCGCAATAAAGATATGCACGAGGCAGCCCGCGAAGATGCCGAGCGCAGAAACGGTACCAGCGCGACGTCCTTGGCCGATGCTGCGGCCGATCACGTAGAGCATGTCTGGACCGGGGGCGATATTTAACAGAAACGCTGCCGCACAAAATGCCCCAAGAGCGCTGAGATCCGGCATCTACTCTACTCTCCTTATTATTAGACAGCGTTCTCTTAATGCCGGCCACGGCTTCAAACTCTCGCTCACGCTGGTCCCCGCTTGCCTGGCGTGTCCGGCGCATCTGTTGGCTCCCGTCCGGGCCATCGTCGATTCGGCGCTGACGTCTGCTGGGCAAAAAATGCGTGCCATCTCCCGTCTTTCCAAAGATAGCTGTCGGAGTACCATCGGATATCCGTTTTTCCGTCATCGCTCTTGACAACCGTGCTGCCGTAAGCAACCGCCGCGTTTTCATGCAGCAGGACCAGAATTTTTGGCAATTCAGGCGTCTTCAGTTCCTGTCCACGATTCTTCTCTGCCATCGCAAGCTCGTCGGACAACATCTTCAACTCGCCCGAGCGCATGATCTCGGTGAAATCGGGCGTCAGCAGGCAGCTCATAAAGCGGGTATCCCCGTGCAAGTAGGCATCGGTCCATGCCATCTCAAGGCGCCGAATGGTGGCAGCATCCTTTTGCTGATTTCTCAAAGGTGCGAAATCGCACTTGCCGCTTTGGCCCTCAGCAGAAACGACCGCTTGAATTACTAACAAAAGCCATATCGTTGTTCTCGCTTTAATCAAAGCCTCACCTCACACCACAAGAGTCTCATTTTCGCCGCCCTCAAGCCTCTATGCGCGAGCAGAAGACACTTTCCGCTCGAGGCCTCATCTCATTCCGCATCGTGGCCGACGCGTTGACCTGGATCAAGGCCCCGCTAATGTCACGGTGGTCCTCGCTGTGGATTGATCCCGGCTCCAACCACTTTCGGCAGTTCAACCAGGTTCAACCCGCCGCGCGGGATTCGGCAAGCGGCTCCGGAACTTCGACGCTCAGAGCAGCCAGCAACCTGCCGAGCTTGCGATCCAGATCGAGTGCGACCTGCGTAATCTCCTCACAACCCAGCCCCGAGAGTGTCGTGCTGGGCTGCTCGATCGTGAATCGAGTGATTCCGTCGCCTTCGTAAATAGCGCAACGCAATGGAACGTAAAGAGCCACCAAAGGATCGTGACGGTACATCGTCTCCGCAATTACGTGATTTCCCATAAGGTACTCGGTGGCGCGTGACTTGTTCCCGGCGAGACTCATCAGAGGTTCGAGATCCGCCTTCCAGTAAAGGAGGAACTCATACGGTGCCGCGGCCTTCACATCGGCCACAACTTCTGACCAGGGGGCGTTTCGTTTCACCCACTCGACCACACGCTCGGGAGTCAACAGCGGCACGGCGGTTTCAAAGCGGCGACGAAACTCTTCATAAGTTTGTGGGATCGGAATGTCGAGCCGGACTGTCTCGTGCGGAACGACAGATCTTCTGACTTTGCCATTCATGATTTTGTTCTTCTCCGGTCGGGTATTCATTGCGGATCTCCTGACCTCCCAAGGATTCCAGCGATTGCTGCTACGGGCCACCGCCAATCAGGCTACCCAGCGGTTATGATCGGACCGTTCGAAGGAGGCGACGACGAGTATCCTCCACAAAGTAATCCCTCTGACTTTCAGTCCGACTACGGTTTGAGCAATCCTCAATCGCCCGCAGGATTCGCTTGGCTAACACGTTTCTGTCCTGCATCACTCAACCTTTGTTGAATTGATAGCGCGCGATCCTCAAAGGTGCTGAGCGGAATCACCTCCACCTCCATCCGCGGCCAAACCGGCAGACTGGTAATAAGGCCGTCCAGTTCCCGTGCGGACTCGGCTTTCACGATCATTGCCAGCCCAATGGCACCGCTTATGGGTCCGCCGGCAAGAATCTTCTTTTCCTCCAGAAGCTTCTTGCCTAATTCCAGCGTCGGGCGAATGTAGTCCGCAAAGAACGCCACTCCTTCTTCCTGGTTCATAGGACGACCCTGAGGCACCAGTTTCATTTGGACCAGGTATTGCATTTTCTACCCCCTTCTCTGAACTCAAAATTTCAAACCCATGCAAGAAACCAAACGCTTCCCCGTCCTTAGATTCATGACGGAAAGCAGCGACCAAAAGCCAGCAGCAGCTTGGGCGATCCTTGGATCCGAATCTTGCGGCGCAGCAACGCCCAGACGAGATTCGCTTCTTTCCGCAGAAAACGCAGCCAGGTCTCGCTGTCCGCGATCACTCGCAAATCCGGTCTACCCGAGTGCCCGTCGGATATTTGCAGCGTCTGGTTCTGAATCACCACCGTAGCCTTCAGTTCTTCTTGTCCGGTGAAAGTAAAGTGGTAGGTCGCCTTGATCCCCTCGGATCGGCCTCGCTGAAAGGCGAAGTTCAAGCCGCGCAAAAAAGCTCGAATCGAGCCTTGTCCCGCCAATCCATTCCACACGCGCTTTGTCTTCTTGTTAGGAAACCTGCGGGCCACATAGTCCTCCGCGTCTGACTCGCGGACGACGAACACGGTTTCCGGCTTGTTCTGAAACGGCTTCACGACCGCCTCCAAGTATTGCTTGCGATCGGTAAGGAAGGGTGCGATGACGTCTTCGCCCGCCGGGCACACGGCCATACAATAGGCGGCTTTGTAGTTGGCGCCAAACGACAGGCTTTGCCACATCGAGACGGTTTCGGCGGCAGAGATTTTTTTTCGGTACTCGAGGCCGCTGCCGCTGTCGGCAATCTTTTCCACCCAGTCGTTGAAGCCGCCCATGAACTCACGGTAATTGTGGGTATAGCAGGCGGAAAAATTGAAGTGCCCATCCGAGCCAATCGCCCCGGTCGGACACGCGGCCACACACAATTTGCACTCGACACACGGGTTGTAATTGACGGGATGAGAGTATTCACTCACGCGGGCGTCGGCCAATACCGTCCCCAGAAGAATGAAATTGCCAAACTTGGGGTGAATGACGTTCCGGTGAATTCCCATCTGCCCCAGACCGGCGGCCACCGCAACGGTCTTATGGGAGATCACCCACATCTTTGCGCCCCAGCGGTCGGCCTCCATGGGGAAACCGGCCGCTCCGCCATTGACTGCGCCCACCCCAATCTTCTCCAGTTGAGCCACAATTCGCTGCGCCACTTCGTTGACTTCATCCGTCTTATGGTGAAATTCCAAATTGGCGATCGAGCGGGCCAGAGTGCGGACGTTTTCCCGGTTCATGCGGCAGACAAAGCTGATCAGCGTCTTTGTCCTCGGAAAAACGAATTCAATATCGGCCTTCTGGTCGGCAATCTCCGGCCGATCCCTCTCGACGAAACCGACATCGTCGCCTCCCGCGTCAACGCAAACCTTTCGCAGCCAGGCCGCATCGAGTACCTCAGGCGGCTGCGCGGGGCCTTCCATCGCACTTCGCTCGTGGAAGCGCTTTACAGTTGGATGTTCATCCATGTTTCCCATGCTGCGTTCCCGCTTGCCATCGACCTGGTTACGCGTATTTCGCAGGCGTGACGGAACCGATCTCAGCCAGCCGCTGGTGGCACACCCGGCGAAGCGTCTTCGGACGGCCCAGCCGATTCAATTTTGTGTGCTAGGCTCTCCCCACGTGCTCTCCCTTACGGCGTTTTACTACCTTGCCAGTCCCTTCGCATCACGCGCAAGGAACATCTATGTGCCTATCTGCCTTCGGTCGTGCGATGGCTGCAAGCCGAACTGTCTGATGAAGCTGCAATGCAAGCATCAACTTGAGATCCGTTCTGCCCGAGAAGTCGTAAAATATTTAAAGCTCAGGAGGCCGCAATGTATCGGTACCACAGAACGGTGATCACCATAACGATACTTCTTATCGCAATCCCATCCTTCGCCCAGCAACCTCTACGCTCGGATCAACCGAGCGTGATGGCTAAGATTTCCTACGACTCCGGCATTGCGTCGCAACAGAATGTGCGCCAGATATGCATGGCAGTCGCTAAGGACGGCGAGTATCGAATGGTCCGGTTGTTGAAGGACGGAAACACGGAGCAGATGCAAGGCATGATTCCTAAGGAAGAATTTCGTCGACTTGCCAAACTGCTTTCCGCACCTGACTTCCGCAACCGGCCAAATGACCATGCGGGTTTAATCGGCGAAGAGGCGCAGAGCTTTGCGGTAGAGATTCCATTGGGTGACCGGTGGCATAAAGATGGTGCACTGGAACCCGAAGCGTGGCGTTCACAGTGGCTCAATGCCAACGGAGAGCAACCCTTTCCTGCGTCGGTTTCGAAGGTGGTGGATTGGCTACAAGACTTCCAGCCGAAGGACGGAAAAACGTTCGAGTACACCGAGTTTTCGGACGTGTGTCCAGCACAGGGTTTCCGCCTGCTAAAACCTTCTGTTGCCCGGAATCAACGGCCTTAAAGTCAGGCTCATTCATTTTCGTAGTGGACACTATCAGGGAAGTTTTTCAACGACTAAGAGTTCGCAACGCCGGGCGGGAGCGATTCTTCGAAAGCCTACGACTGACGGTCACCGGCTCTAAATATCTCTCGTTGTTGCAGAAAAACTCAGCCCCGCCTATCGGACAGGATTCCGGCCAAAGCGATAGGTGATATTCACGCTGGCGCAGGAAGGAATTCTTACCCCGACCACCTCGCTCACCGGATTTTCTGGAACCAGTCCGTTCCCCCCGAGGCCCACCTTTCCCGGCCCATAGACGTCAGCAATGGCAAAGTTCTCCGTGGTTTGTCCGGTCCAGCCGCTGGCAATCATCACATTGACGCCGACGCTCAACCTTCCCTCCAATAGCGGCCGCGATAGCGCGAGACGAAACTCCTTGTTGGCGACTCCGAGGCAGTACTCATTCAGCGCATTTGGGTCGCCGCTCAGGTAGGCGCTTTCGCTGCAGCCATTGCCCACCACCTTCCGGCCCACGTACTCGAATTCTCCCTTGGCCTGCAGGCGAAGAGGCAGCTTCTGATACGTCCCGACCAGATCGCCGATCAGGCGCGGCGCTTCGGGGACGATGGAATAAGACGTGTTGAGAAGGCGCGCATCAGCTTGCTCGAACGTGGCCTCGAGCGAACCGCTGGGAATCCTTTGCCGCAGCGTGAATGCGAGGTAACGGATGCGGCCGGGACCTAGATCAAACTGCAGTCCCTGATCCGGATCGATCTTGCCGTATTCTGCGCTCTGCGTTTCGTGACCTAATGTCAGCTTCAGGTCGGTGCGGTGAAAACTCTTGCTGGCCACCAGTTGATAAGAGCGCGCCATCTCCACCGGATTCGGCTTGATGGGATTGTTTAAGTCTGTTCCCAGGCGCGGGTCTTCGGTGAAAAATGACTTGCCCAAGCTGAACGAGATCAAAGGGACAATCTGGGCATCGCCGGGCAGGAGGGTGATGGTCGCCTTCGGCGAATTCAGACCCACCCATCGATTCCACGAATTTGCGGGAGTAATCAGGTCCTGATTGGCGATGTTGATCTCATCCCGGCGCCAGCCCAAGTAATAGCGGAAGCGGCTACCCAGATCGCCTTCACCAGCGATGAAGGGCGTGACGGGAGCGATGGTGACGTTGTTGCCGTCGATGGCAACGAACGGCCCGTAATCACTGGGAGCGGCAGGATTGAAGAAATTGTAGTGGTCGAGATCGTCGCGGCGCGGGGCTTCACGCTCATAATCCGTCCCCGCCAGCAGTGAAAAGCTCCTCGCGATCCGGTTCACATACATAGCATTGCCCCCGGCGACGGTGCGGAACTCGCTCTGGCGGATCAAGCCCAGCCCAAAGTCCGAGAAGAGCGATAGATTGTAGGTGCGAAAAAAACCGGAAAGCTGGAGTTCCTGGTTGCGGCTCAGTTTCCACACGTCGTTCAAGGCCACTAGCGCCGTGTGGGTTTGATCCTTCTGCCGTGGGTCAATCGTATCGGGATACACGGTCCATCCGGCAGCGGCGTCGACAGAGTTGAAGCCAAACATGGGCCTCAATCCGGCAACATAGCCGTAGCCAAGATAGGCGATGCCAAACAAGGTCAGCGTGTGATCGCCGGCATGGAGGACGCGCCCGCCGTTGAATTTGAACTGCCTGCGATGTTCCAGGCGATCGAGAAATCCATTGCCCCACGAGCCTTCCATCGCGACCCATGAATTGGCCGACGGACTCATGCCCGCCGTGAGGGTAGCGTCGCGATAATCGGTCGTCAGGGTAAAGAACGGATTCAGATAGGAGCGCAACCCATAAATCGCGGCGAGATTCAGCGCATGATTGCCTTCGCGCACGTTGAAGGCGCCGCCCTCGACCTGCACACTCTCGACGACGTGGGCGATGTATATGTTCGGATCGGCGTAACCGTTACCGTGCGCATTCGCCGAAAGATTGTTCGGTACCAAATACGAACCGACCTGAACGTACTGGGCGATTGGCTCGCCGTGATCGCCGGCTACGCCGGGAGCGAAATACTGGGGCGCCTTGATACCGCCAGATGCGGTCTCGATGGGATAGCCGGGGATCGAGACCGGCGCGCCCGGGCGGCCTGGGTTTGCGTCCAAGAGATCTTCGGAGGAGAACACCTTCATCGCCGGATCCGGTGTGAGTATGTCGCCTTCGCCCGCGTCGGCAGTAACCGTCACGCTCTCAAACCTCGACGCCAGCTCACCCATGCTGAGTGTGATCTCTGGATTGCCGTTTTGCTGAATGGTAAGACACTTGGTGACGGGCCGAAAGCCGGAAGCTTCGGCCTTGATTGTGAACTCGCCAGCCGAATGCAGAGGGAACTGGAATCGCCCATCGACCGCGGATCGCTTCTCGACGAGGACTTGATTTCCTTGCAACAGTTGCACTGCAACGCCCGGAAGAGGATTTCCCGCAGGATCGACAATCCGGCCTCTGATCGCCGCATCTTGCGCGATGACGAGCAGAGGCCCAATTATCACAGGGACAAGAGCGATCCAACTTCTGCGCAGGCCTGTTTTTCGTGCGCACGACAATCGAAACGTCTTTCCGGACATCGATATCAAATCGCCGCCTGCGCTGCCTCTTCGAGCGCCTTCATCGCGAGTAAGTAAGGGCGGGGCCCGTAGCTTACCCTGGCGACTCCATTTTGCGCGAGTACGCCGACGGATGGGCTCTCATCCGCGACCATGACATTGACGGGTAACTGGGAGGCGTCCGCTAGGCGTCTGATCAGATGGACATCCACAAGGCCAGGAGCAAAGAGTCCATCTGCACCGGCTTCGGCATACAATCGCGCTCGATCGATCGCCTCCTCCAGCATCGTATTGTCGTGGTGCTCTGCGGACCGCTGGAAGAACACATCTGTCCGGGCGTTAAGAAAGAACCGGGTGTTCGCCTCATCAGCCACCTGTCGAGCGCAGGCAATGCGATCTGCCTGATCGCGTGGTTTCCGCAGTTTCCCATCGGCGGGAAAGCTGTCTTCCAAATTGCAACCTGCTGCCCCACTCGCGATGGCCATACGGATGGTCATGCCCACGGCCTCGGGTCGATCACCATAGCCGCTCTCGAGATCGACTGTGACCGGCACTTCCACAGCACTCACAATCCTGCGCAGATTATTTATCGCGAGATCGAACGGAATCCGCTCGCCATCTACGAAACCATTGGCAACGGCGACGGACCAACTGCTGGTCGCGATCGCTTTCGCTCCCCCTCGGGCGACGGCCTTGGCGCTTCCTGCATCCCAGGCATTAAAGAGCACAACCGGATTGCCTCGAATGTGCAAATTGTGGAATGTCTCGGCCTTACGCTTTTGTTCGGCTCGAGTTTCGTCCCCGCAGTTAACTGTACTTTGCGTATCATCCTTGCAAACTCTCATAAGCTTCCTTTCAATTGGTACTGCTTCGTTGTCCTTACCTGCGTAGCGTCTCGCCGCCCGATAGCTCACGAGCTTCCGAGCTCGAGAGCGGCTTCCCGCCAATCCCCAAGTTGCCGTCCTTAACCTCTTCGATCACCACCCAGGTCAGGGAACGCAGTTTTTCTCCTTCAATCGAGACCATCGCATCGGTCAGTTTCTGAATCATTTCCTGCTTTTGTGCTTGCGAGAACACATGCTCAATGACTGTGACGTGGATCAAAGGCACCTTCGCCTCCCGATTGCCGATTTGATGGAACGATGTTTGGATCTAGACTCCAGATTTGCAGCTGAACCGAGGTTGCAGAAGCCGGATATTTTTTGAGGAGCGTGCACGCGTCTGAATAGCGTCCACTCGCCTCCGCGGCCTTGATAGCCAGTAGAGCCGCGCGCGGCGTCTCACGATTGGCAAGATTCTGCTGCGCCAGGACCCAGGCGCGCTCCGGATCGCGGCCGGGGCCGAGATAAAACTCCGCGCCGTGATCTGCGAACGCCAGGGGATCACGACTCAAAAGCAACTCATACCTTGTCCGCGCTTCTGTAATTTCATCGTTGCCATGCTGTGCATCGCCGGACCACAGATGCAGTACTCCGAGCAGTGCCAGCGCCTCGGGTTCATGGCACGATTGCACGACCTCTTCGAGGCGCCTGATCGCCGACGCGGTGTCACCGCGCAGGGCCTCGATCTCAGCCAGATGAATATTCGCCGTGACGAACTCCGGCACGTACTTCAGTGCTTGCGCATAGAGTCGCTCCGCGCGGGCTTGATCGCCCCCTTGCTCAGACCACATGAGACCCCGGGCGAAGTAGATCCACGCATAGGGAAACGGAAGAGTCGTATCGAGACTGGAAAGAGCTTCTGCGTATAAGCGATCGGCATCATCAATGCGACCGACCGCCGCGTACGCCACCGCCAGTGCACTCCGCGAGGCGAACCCCGGGTGATGGAGCAGGTTCGCCTCGAGCTGTGGAATCACCTCCGTTGCACGTCCCATCGCCACGAGAATGGATGCTCGTAGCGCTGCGATCTCGTCCGGTTTCGCTCCAACCCGCTCCGCTGCCTCAACGTCTGCAAGAGCGTCCGCAAAGTGGTGCACCGCGGAGCGAGTTCGAGCGCGTAACAAGAGCTCCCGTCCTGTCGCGTATCGCCCCTCACCAAGCGCGCTCGCCCGATCCAAAGCGTCGTAGTCCCCCAGGAACCGCGAACGCACGAGCAGGAATTCCTCCACGCCCATCTCGTTACCCGCCTGGCGGATCTGTTGATCGAGATTCGCGAATGCAATCGCACTGTGGGTTGTGTTGATGGTGGAATCGACGACATTTGCGCCATTCTTAGCGCTACAGGCCGTCGATGCGAGCACAACTGCAAGGTATACCTTCCAGAGTCGGAGTATTTTCATGAAGTTCACGTCGTTGAACGCTCCATTGATACGATTGATACGATCATTGATGGTAGTGAGATCAATCTGAGTAGCGTTGCGGAGCTTCGCTTCGATCTGCTTTCCGCTTTGGCTCTGAAGAGGGCGCCCCCAGGAACGGAAAGTCCATGGTGGAGTGTACTTTGTCATCGTGATCGAGACCATCGATCGCTCCTGCCATCGTGCCATTGACCAATAACGACCGAAATATGTTGCTCGCGTCGTAGTTTGGCGTCCTCCCCCCACAGTCGTTGCTCCGTGCGCCAGGGCTTTGAAATTCTGTGAGCTCGACGGCCAGGAACTGCGTGCACACCGTCGATTTGCTGTTCACCCAAACACGATCATCGGCAAGAACCCTGGCGAGCCGGTCATAACGATGAGACGCTTCCGCTTTGGGGTCAGCGAGCCATTGATTGCCGCACTTGCCGTCAAATCCGTCGTAAAATCCAAGCGTCTTCTCGATGTCAGAGGAGAATTTGGTCCAGCCGTTTCGCCCCACACGGTTGTACGCTTCCTTCCGTTGATCGCTCTCGTTGTCCGGCGCCAGCGGCCCGCCTACAAGGGCGTTTTTGATTAACGGCCGCGCAGTACGCTCGATCGGCTCGCCGAGTTTCGGAATCGGCGGGGTCTTGTTCGCCGCGCTGTTTGCATGGAATGATGACGCGCGCGGAGCTTTGTGAACCGCGCCCCATACTGCAAGCAGGCTTCCGCCCTTGGTGATGACATCGAGATCAACCGAGATCACCAGTGAAGACGACTCCCAGCCGGCAAGAAAGTTGGTTGCCGGCCCGCCATCGGTGTGTCGCCAGGTATCAAGAATCGAGTGGGATGTCGCTTCATCGAACTGTGGGCAGCCGGCGCCATCCACGGCCGTTCCCTGCTTGAGGGCAGAACCCGCGACTCCATACATTGTCCTTGTGCCCTTGACGTTGTTGAAGAACGGATCATCGCGTAAGCCCGCGAACAGTCGAAACCGCCGGTTTTTCCCCTCGATGCCAGAGGTGCTGCTGGCATCGCCATGAACATAATCCGCGTCGCCGAGCCAGCACTCGGCAGCGCCCGCTTTGTCAAAACGGCACACAATCAATGTCGTCGCCGTTGTCTTGCCGAAGCTGCTGCCGCTATCGACGTGAAATACATATTGCAGACGATCGGAGAACTGATGGGCAACGATGTCCATCACCAGATTGAGGCGCTTTCCGTCCGATGAAGTCCATACAAAGATGTCGCCAATGTCGGCCGCAGGATCTGCAATAACCGTGGGCGTGTCCAAGTGGTCGGAAGCCAATGCGGTTTGAAACTGTGAAATGACCAGAGTGCCCGCCACCAAGAGCACGCTGAGCCACGAAATCGTCCTTCGCTGTTGAAATCTATTCATGACACCGTCCTTTCCGGTTCATTTCAGAGACTCCATAACCATTTCGCGTCCTCGACAATCAAGTTCGGCATTTCCTCGGGGAAGAAGAGCTTCGCTCCGGATACACGGCGAATCCCGAGCGAGTTGCCCACCGTGCGAGCCAGGTAATCGGGGCTTGACTGGGAGAAGATTTTGTCGGCCGTTCCCCACACAATCCGCGTCGGAACGTAACTTTTCCTAAGCGCCGATTCAATTCCGGCTAACGGGTTGGGTGCGAGAGCAATGGCATAAGCGTTGGTGAGCTTTTTTCGCTCGGGGGAACTCACTAGAGGTCCAAGATAGGTTTCGATGGCTTGATCCGTCGGGTGCGCCGGATTGGCATAGCATTGCCCCCCGAGGCCCTTTTCCGATCTCGCGAGTGCCTTGTCGGAAAGCCAGGGAACCAGCCACTCGTCGGCGAATTTTCCTGCCCGCGCCAATTCAATCACTGGCAAAACGGCCGCAGGCGGACTGTCCGGCTCCGTGTCACAGTTGGTCAGCAGCACGGAACGAATCCGGTCGGGATGGTGCGCCATGAACAGTTGTGCGATTGCGCCCCCGCTATCGTTCGCAACGATATCAACGGAGGAAATCGACAACTTGTCCAGAAGCTCGAGCAACATCTTCAACTGCGCCTGAGGGGCCACGCTTTGTCCCTGGGCGACCTCGGTATAGCCAAGCGCCAATAAGTCCGGGGTGATGCACCGTCTTATTTTTGAAAGTTGAGGAATTACGCCTCGCCACTGGAAACTGTTCAGTGGAAAACCGTGCAGGAACCTGACTTATGCACAGAATTCGGCTTGTCTGAGGTTGTCTGCTGAACTTTGGCCCTCGTCATTTTCTGCTAGATCGTGTTCGGGATGTCGACTGAGTATCTTCCGCTCTGGACTTTCATGC
>Ga0187847_10001013_pt1 | contig 27133 bp, 16 predicted proteins | sample June2016WEW_4_10_FD_132458 | JGI IMG/M metagenome (GOLD analysis project Ga0187847, IMG submission 132458) | Peatland microbial communities from SPRUCE experiment site at the Marcell Experimental Forest, Minnesota, USA - June2016WEW_4_10 | ecosystem: Environmental > Terrestrial > Soil >...
CCGCCCAGCAGCATGGTGATCATCAGATTTACCGAGGTGCGCGTCGCCGATCCGCGCGAGCCGCCGAGGGGAATGTAGAGGTAGTCGCGCAACCAGCTTGAAAGCGAAATGTGCCAGCGCCGCCAGAAGTCTTGCGGATTCGTTGCGGTGTATGGCGCGTTGAAGTTCCGCGGGAAGCGGTAGCCGAGCAGCATGGCGCAGCCGATGGCGATGTCGGTGTAGCCCGAGAAATCGCAGTAGATCTGCGCCGCGTAGCCATAGATGGCGAGCAGCACATCGCCGCGGCTGAAGGTCTGGGGCGCGGCAAACACCTGCTCTACCAGCCGCGTGGCCAGCAGGTTTGAGATGACGACCTTCTTGAATAACCCGGCGACGATCAGCAGCAGGGCGCGATTCACGCGAATCGCGTTGGGATTACGCGAGGCGCGCAGCTGCGGCAGGAATTTCGAAGCGCGCAGAATCGGCCCGGCGATGAGCTGCGGAAAAAACGCAACGTAGAGCAGTGCATCGCTCAGCCGCACGCGCTCCTTCAACTTGCCGCGCCAGGAATCCATCATCAGCGAGATGGCGTGGAAGACAAAGAACGACACGCCCAGCGGCAGCAGCGGCTCGGGAATTTGTATTCTCGGTGGGCGCGCAACATGGGCCCACAAATTCAAAACCGTGGTCAAAAAGAATGTCGTGTACTTGTAGTAGCCGAGCGTCGCAAGGCAAATCACCACGCCCAACGCGAGCCATAGTTTGCGCGCCCTCAATGAGCTGCTCGCCTGGATGCGCTGAGCCAGGAATCCGCTCACCAGCGAGATGCCGAAGAGCAGCGGTACATAGCTCCAGTTCCAAAAACCGTAGAAGACATAACTCGCCGCGAGCAGAAAAAGCTTGTGGGCCGAGTTCCAGTGGTGCAGGCTCCATGCCACCAGCAGTACCGCAAGAAAAAAGAGTGCGAATTCAACCGTAGGAAAGAGCATGTCCGCTCCACGCCGGAGTTTCTATGCCCTCAAGCAAATGCAGTCGACGGTCCAAACCTTTCTTTCACGAAATAAAGGGCTTATCGCGCATTTCCAGGCGAGTGGGCGTGTCCCGGCACACACGTCGTGTCAGCCATGACACGCGCCTCTGCCAGCCGCGCGGCGCCACCGACGCACATGTGACCTAAGTCGCTGCCTGTCTCCGTTTCCCCCACTACTCTTCATATAAAGAGGCAACAAGAATGGCGACGCAGGTACTGGACGGCATCACGAGCAGCCCCGAGAAGAAGAAACTGCTTCGCCGGTCCGCACTCGATCGTTCACAGCGCATCCGGCACATTGTGCAAGGCAGTTTTGTTATGTTGAACGCCTGGATCGGGGCGCAGTTTTATCTGTGGGTGCGCTTTTTTGAGCGTGGCGGCAAGGGGCTCGCGGTTTCGCGCCCTGCGGGCGCGGAAGGCTGGCTGCCCATCGCCGGCATGATGAATACTAAAACATTTTTCCTCACCGGCCACGTGCCCGCCATCCATCCCGCAGCCATGTTTTTGTTCATGGCATTCGTTCTGATGAGCCTGCTCGCGAAGAAAGCTTTCTGCTCCTGGCTCTGCCCCGTGGGCACATTCTCTGAGGCGTTGTGGAAGCTCGGCCGCAAACTTTTCCGGCGCAATCTTCATCTACCGCAATGGGTCGACATACCTCTCCGCGGACTCAAGTACGTCCTTCTCGGCTTCTTTGTCTTCGTCGTTGGAACGATGTCAGTCGAGGCGATCGAGAGCTTCATGGCTACGCCCTACGGTCTCATCGCCGACGTCAAAATGCTCAACTTCTTCCGCGGCATGGGAGAAACGGCTGTCATTGTCATTGCGCTACTCATCTGCGGATCCATTCTGGCGCAGAATTTCTGGTGCCGCTACCTGTGCCCCTATGGCGCGCTCATGGGTTTGGTCTCGCTCGTCAGCCCCGTCAAAATCCGCCGCGACGCCGATGTCTGCATCGATTGCGGAAAATGCACGAAAGCTTGTCCGGCGAGCCTGCCCATCGATCGACTGGTCAAGATACGGTCCGTCGAATGCACCGCGTGCATGGAGTGCATCGCCGTCTGCGCGGCAGAAAATGCTCTGCAACTCTCGCTTCCACCTCGGCCCAATGCCGTTCCTGCCCGGCGCTGGCTCCGTCGCTCTCTCTCGCCGGTCGCGGTTGCGTGTCTGCTTGCGTACCTATTTGTCGGGATGGTCCTGCTCGCCCGCGCTACGAGCCATTGGCAAACGCATATCCCGAATAGTGTGTATCTCGATCTGATTCCCCACGCAAATGACGTCGCGCATCCGGGTATGTGACTTTAGGCATGTGAATTCCGGCATGCGATCGGCGCGTACGCAGACGGAAGGACCAATCCAAGCCGAAGTCAGTTCTGGCTGTGTTCCCCATAGAGGGACTTGCTGATGGCGAATTCGGCTCGCGCCTTATCGGCTTGCCCTGCATCCCTGTAGGCATGACCGAGTTCAAAGTGAATCTTTGGATTCTTGGGATCGAGACTGACTGCGCTCTCAAGACTCTTGATCCCGCCGGCCGTGTCACCAGTGGCGACCTCGGCGCGACCCAGCAGTTCCTGGCACAACGCGGAGTTGGGTGCGATTTCCGCCGCCTTCTCGAGAAACGGCAGAGCTTCGCCGGCGCGGTTCTCGTCGAGGAGGAATCTGCCGAGATCGAGAAACGGCCACTCATCTCGCGGAGGGAGTTTCTCTGCCCAACCCGCGGCGGTGCGCAGTGCTGCTTCGGCTTTCTGTGGATCGTTCTCCGCTTCATACGTCAAGCCAAGGTTTTCCTCGGCCTTCAGGTGATCGGGACGCAGGCGCAGCACACGGGTAAACGCGTCTTCAGCCTGGGAAAACAGGTTCTCCGAGTAGAGGCAGCGGCCGAGGCTGTAAAGTACGTCGACGCTGTCCGCATCCATAGAGAGAGCTACGCGGAGCCAATAGATGGCGTCTTTGTAGTCATTGAGCAAAACGTAGTCCAGAGCGACGGAGCGCAACTCGCCGACGTCTGGCTTTTTAAGGCTCGCGGCGTGGGTATAGGTCTCGAGCGAATCGCGCGGCTTGTTTTCAAGCCGCTGCACAGCTGCCAGTTGGTAGAGCAGTTCGGCCGAGTTGGGATTCTTCTTTAAGCTACTGCGCAGTTGCGCTTCCTGGTCGCCAATCGAAGCGGGCTGTTGCGGCTCGTCGGAAAGGATAGGTTGGCTCTGCGCTTTTTCTGGCAGCAGCTGCGCAGACGCAAGCGGGATACATCCTGCCAGCATCGTGAATGCCATCCAGAGTGCGGCGTAGGAGAGGTTCCTCATGGTCGATTCGACAGGACTAGCTCGCTATTTACGGGGTTCGCCGGCTTCGGCATTCAATTTCGTTGCCACAGGCTATCCGCTGGAATCAAATCCCAGGCGATTGATTCCAAGAGTGGCACGCCGTTGTCACTGCCATCGTAGTCGTGATAAACGATGATTGGCAAACTTGAAGTTCCGTTGAAGCCGGTGTCGGTAAGTACAGTTTCTCCGGGTGCTGTCCTTCGGATGCCGTCAGGAGGCCGACACATAAAAAGGTGGCACCGCGACGGCAGCCACCCAAGGAATTCAAGAGGTGCTTGCAGCATACCGGGATCTCGATGCGGCGTCATCGCCACGTTTGCTGAGTCGATCGTCCATCCAAAGATGGAGAGCTACATCGATTCCGGCTCCTCAAATTGCTGGAGCATAGAATCGATGAATCACGGCAACATTGACGCGAAGGGTTGGTCCACAGCAGTGAACTGCAAGTTAAACTTCAGGCTTGGACTTTCCGTAGTCCTTGCGTTTACCTTCGTCTCGCCAGCCGCGTTGACCCAGGCAGCCAACCCTGTTACGGCGCCTGCCGCTCCCGCCACAATTGTTCCTGGAGACTTCGTTGACGTGACGTCGTCTGTGGGGATTCATTTTGTCCATCAGGCGCCCCATACTTCGCGCAAGTACCTCATTGAGACGATGGGCTCCGGCGTTGCGCTTTTCGATTGCGACAACGACGGACGGCTCGACATCTTCCTGGCCAATGGTGCGCCATATCCCGATCCAACTCCACATGGGTTCATTCCTAAAAAGACTGGCCCGGAATACTGGGATCGCCTCTATCATCAGAAGCCGGATGGGACCTTCGAGGACATCACAGAGAAAGCTGGCGTCGAGGGAACCGGCTACAGCATGGGTGTCGCCGTGGGCGACTACGATAACGACGGGAACGAAGATCTGTTCGTGACCGCCTATGGCGGCAATCACCTGTATCACAACAACGGCAACTGCACGTTTACCGACGTGACAGAAGAGGCGGGAGTGGGAGGGAGTGGCTGGTCCACGAGCGCGGCCTGGGTGGATCTCGACAACGACGGCCTGCTCGACCTTGTGGTTTTGCGCTACGTAACTTGGGACTGGGACGACAAATGGTGTGGGCCATTGGAGAACCGGGGCTACTGCCATCCAGATGTCTTCCAGCCCATCACCATGCTTGTCTACCATAACGACGGCAACGGTCATTTCACCGAGGTGTCGCACAAGCTCGGCCTCGACAAACCAGCCAAGGCACTGGGAATCGCCATCGCCGACTACGATCGCGACGGGCACATGGATATCTTTGTTGCCAACGATTCGATGCCCGAGTTTCTCTTCCATCAGAAACCGGATGGAAGCTTTGAAGAGGTGGGCCTGGAGTCCGGCGTTGCCGTGGACGGCGATGGCCGCACCTACGCGGGCATGGGCGTGGACTTTGCCGATTATGACAACGACGGCTATCCCGATCTGGTCGTGACCGATCTTGCCAATCAGAAGTACGCGCTCTATCACAATGAGCGCGATGGCACCTTCGACTACGCCAGCTACACTTCCGGGTTGGCTGAAATGACGCTGCTGCACTCGGGCTGGAGCGCTCGCTTTTTCGATTATGACAACGACGGCTGGAAGGATCTGCTCATCGCTCAGGGGCACGATCTGGATACGGTGGAAAAGAGCTATCCGCAACTGCACTACCGTGAGCCGATGATGCTGCTACGAAACATGGGTTCGCGGTTCCTGAATGTCTCTTCCATTTCCGGCGAGGTTTTTCATCAGGCCTGGGTGGGTCGCGGCATGGCCATCGGCGACATTGACAACGATGGCAGAGTCGACACTGTGGTGACGACCAATGGCGGTACTGCCTATGTGCTGCGCAACGAAACTCCATCGGCGAACCATTGGATCACTCTGAAGCTCGTCGGTCACAAGAGCAACCGGGATGGGATTGGCGCCGTGGTCAAGGTGACCACGGCGCTGGGATCGCAATGGGCCACCGTGACGACGGCCAGCGGTTATCTTTCGTCAAGCGACCCACGCGCACATTTTGGATTGGGAACCGAAAAGGAAATTCGCGGTATCGAGATCCGCTGGCCGAGCGGAATCATGCAAACCTTGAAGGCCGTCGCCGGCGACCGGCTCCTCCGCGTTGACGAACCCCGCAGCAAACCATAGAACCCGCACCGGACACGCAATTACGGCGCATGTGCGTCACTGTTGTCGGGAGCCGTCGCGGCCTTCAGCTTCATGAATTCATCGAGTGCATGACGGGCATCCTGGCTCTTGTTCAGCTTCTGGTACACCCGAGCCAGCGCATACCAATCGTTTCGCCGGATGAAATCGGATGGCTGGCTGGCGAGACTCTTCTCCAGCCAATCGGCTGCCTCGCTATCATGTCCCTCTTTGGACATAGCCATCCCGAGATAGTAGTAGGACGGCGCAGCGAGGGCGTGGGCTTCGATGGCCTGCTGCAGGAGCCGAATTCCCTGCGCTGCATCGCCCGTCTCCACCTGGATCTTTCCTAGGTCGTAGAGCGCTGCGGGGCTATGCGGATTTAATTTCAGTTCGTGCTCGTAGGCCTGCACAGCTTCGTCCTTGCGCCCGGCCAGTTGATACTGATCGCCGAGCGCTTCGTAGAGATCGGGGTTGTTGGGCTGCTCCTGGAGCGCGGCTTGGAATTCCGTGATCGCCTGTTCCGGCTGCCGCGCGGCGACAAACATCTCTGCTAATGCCCTGTGCACGTGCCAGGAGGCGGGGTCGAGATCGTAAAGCTTGCGAAAGCACTCTTGGGCTACCTCTGTGTGCGCCCGCGCCCGGTAGTCCAGGATGTTGGGATCGGCGGGACTCAAGACGGCGGCGCGGTCAAGCGGCCCTGTGGCCTCGTCCGGATGCCCTGCGGCTAACTCTACGATGCCCAGCCAGGTCAACGCTTCGGCATTCTTGGGCTGCAGATTCACTTCCTGCTCGAGCGAGGCTGCCGCTGCGTCCAGCTTGTTCATCTGATACTGGGCGATGCCCAGGAACATGTGCGCTCCTGGTGCAGAGGCATCGCGCTCGATGGCCTCGCTCAGCGATGTCTCGGCCCCTTCAGCATTGCCTTGCCGTAACTCAGCCATACCGAGCCCCAGGTATCCGTCCGGAAGCTTCGGAGCCGCATGAACTGCTTCACGGAAGAATTTCTCTGCCGAAGAGGGCTGGCCGTTGCGCATTGCCTGGGCCCCTTCTTGGAGGAGTTGCAGAACCTCGGCCTTTGGAACAGCGGCGCCCTGTGCCTGTTGCGCGCACAGGACCGCCGGCGCGAGATAGGCGCCAAGCGCCAGCAGGCCCCAGATCGGAAGATGCGTTTGAGGTAAGACCCGCATGAAATGCCAATCGAGAATCCATCCGAGCCGTTTGGCGGACCCGGTAGGAAAGCGTTTACGGATTCTAGCATTATCTGGGCAGAGGGAATGCTCGAAAAAAGTCTGTTGACAGTGGCATTCTAACGGTCCTAGAATGCTCTCGATTCTCGGGGCGCGAGTCGAGAGGTCGGGCAAGAAGCGTATTAGAAAACGCTTACCGATTCCCCAAAGACAAGAAATGCTCTCGAATCGAAATTGTTCTGAGCTCGAAAGACAAGCAAATATCAACAGCAAAACGGCAGCAAACGATTGCCGCGGTGCGTGGGCCCAAATCCCGCGCAGTGCGGATTTTTGAATTCAGGAGGAGAAGCAACTATGAAGCGAAATCAGATGATGCGCCAGTGGGGATTGGTCGTGTTCCTCCTGGCCAGCTTGACTCTCCCCAGCAACGCCAGCGCCCAGTCCACCCGAGGCGAACTGGCGGGCAATATCACGGACACTTCAGGAGCCGCCGTTCCCGGCGCAAAAGTCATCGCCAAGCAGACGGACACGGGCAGCGTGCTCTCAACTGTATCTACCTCTGCGGGCAGCTATCGCTTTCCTGAGATTGCCATCGGGCGCTACGAGGTCACCGTATCGGCCCCCGGTTTCTCGACGGAAAGCAGGACCGGAGTGCTTGTCACCATCAACTCCGTCTCCGCTTTGAACGTGACGCTCAAACCGGGCTCAGCGACAGTAACTGTCACTGTCGACGCAAGTGCTCCGTCCATAGAGACCGAATCGTCGGATCTCGGTGGCTCCATTTCGCAGAAGCAGATCGACGATCTGCCTCTTTCACTGGCCACCGGGGTCAATGCGCTCCGTTCTCCAGAAGTTTTCATGTTTCTAGTGCCGGGAACAACCGGGCCAGGCACCGGCCAACCGACTGGCCTTGAGCAAAACGGTGTGTTCTTCGCCAAGATCGCCGGCGGCCAGAGCTACGGCGCAGAGACGCTGCTTGACGGAGCCAGTATTACCCGCAGCGAAAACGGCTCATCTTTCGACGAAACGTCGCCTTCCATTGAAGCGCTGCAGGAGTTGAAGGTGACAACGTCGATTCCTTCGGCCGAGTTTGGCCGCACCACCGGAGGTATCGAGAGCTTCTCCACCCGCTCGGGCACCAATCTCTTTCACGGTTCGGCTTACGAGATTACAAGAAATGCCGCTTTCGACGCCAATAACTGGTTCAACAACGGAGACTGGAAGTACTACGGTTGTAATGGCACCCGGCTCACCACGACCCCCGCTTGCTCGGGTTACCTCCGTCCGCAGGACAGCCGGTTCGATTACGGCGGGACTTTCACCGGGCCGGTTCGCATTCCCAAGCTCTATAACGGAAGAGATCACACGTTCTTTCTTTTTTCGTGGGAGCAATATCGATACCAGGTAGGCACCTCGATTATCTCGACCGTTCCCACGCAAAACGAAGTGGGGGGCGATTTCTCAGCGATTCTGGGTGCGGCCACTTCAGTCATCAACCCCTGCACGGGCCAGGCGGTGTTGCAGAACCAGATCTTCGACCCGTCGACTACAAATGCCAAGATTACAGCTACGAACCCGAGCGGAATTCCCTGCCGCTTGCCCTTTTCGGGCAATAAGATCACTTCGAACAAAAGCGCCGTTGCGGCAAAGTTGCTGAGTGGTTTTCCTTCTCCCAACCAAACTGCGACTCCGACTCTCTACGGGTTCACCAACAATTACTCCACCTCCTACGTGGCTCCCAATCGGAACACCACAATCACTGTGCGCATCGATCAGAACCTGGGTCAGAAGAGCAAGATCTTCGGGTCGTACAGTTCACGGGATAACTTCCGCGAGCTGGGTAACATCAATTTGCCCCAGCCCTTCAATAACTCCGGCTATCCGCAGGACTTCCAGACCCACTACACGCGGCTCGGCTGGGACTATGTGATGACGCCTGCCCTGCTCAACCACCTCAGCGTGGGCTATAACCGGACCAACAGCAAGAATTTCGCTTCCCAGATTGGCGCCGCGAACAACATCTCGGCCGACGGCGCGCCCAATTTTTACTCCAACTCATTCCCGATCGTCACATGGGACGGCCTGGATGCGTTCAGCAACTGGGGCGTGGGAAACAACGGCGACAACATCGATAACGGCTTGCGCTTCGACGACAGTGTGAACTGGCAAAAGGGCCGTAACAGCTTCAAGTTCGGTGTTGACTGGCGGCATCAGCAGTATTCCGTCATCCAGGACAACATTCCCACGATCGCCTTCCTGCGCAGCGAAACTGACGTGGCCGCGCTCGGCGGTGTTCCCCAGTTCCAGAGCGGTAACAGCTTTGCCGGCTTCCTGCTGGGAGCCGTCGACAACTCAGGTCAAACCGTCTACAACAGCAACCCGCAATGGAACTCTCATTACCTCGCGTTCTTCGGACAGGACGACATCAAGGTGACGCCGCGGCTGACTCTCAACCTGGGACTGCGTTACGAAGTGGAGTTCCCGCGCCACGAACATCACAACGACACCTCGAACTTTAGCTTCACCGAACCCGACGCGGCCGCGGGCAACCTACCCGGCGCGCTGGAATTCGGCACCACGTGCGGTGGCTGCAACACGGGCTGGGCTGAAACCTGGAAGAAAGACATCGGGCCACGCGTTGGTTTCGCGTATGTCTTGCCCAATACCAATGACAAGGCAGTGCTGCGCGGTGGCGCCGGCATTCTTTATGGGCCGCTGCAGTACAACGACTTCGGTTCTTCAATGACGCTCGGCTGGTCGCAGTTCCGCTCGGTGGGCAGCTTCTATACCGGGCCTGGCACTGCTAACGGATTCACGCCGGCCTTCATGCTTGACTCCGGTGAGAGCCTCTGGACCAAATCGTACTTTGCTCCCAGCACCGATCCTACCCAGTTAACGTGCAACCCGAATTGCGCCCAGCACGTCGGTGGCGAGGTCATTACGCCCCAAAACGGCAGGCCCGCAATGGTCTCCGAATGGTCGCTCCAGATTCAGGATCAGCTGGCGCAGGACCTGATCTTTACCCTCGGCTACATCGGTTCGGCGGCGCAGAATCTACGTTCCGGTGATCTGACCAACTTCAACAACATCAGCCCATCGCAATTCTCTCTGGGCGATCACCTCAATGACGCCGGCAATTTCATCAACGTGGGCGGTTCTACCTTGGTGAACGGCACTACCTACAAGTCACCCTACGCGGCCTTTGCCGGGAACCTTGGCCAGGCAATCCGACCCTATCCGCAGTACGACTACATCCAAGGCGACTGCTGCCTGGAAAACGTGGGCCATTCGTCCTATGAAGCGATGGTGGCCTCACTTAATCGGCACTTCCGTCAGGGTTTCAATCTCCAGGTCTCCTATACCTGGTCAAAGAACGAAACCGATGCCGATTCGCTGATTCCTTTCAGCTATGACAGCTATCGGACGCAGAGCCAGAACTCGGCCGATCATCATGCAGAAAAAGCGGTGAGCATCCAGAACGAGCCGCAGCAGATATCGATCAGCTATCTCTATGAACTTCCATTCGGCAAGGGCAGGAAGTTCCTCAACCACAGTAAGCCTCTCGATTATGCAATTGGCGGATGGGAACTGGGCGCCGTTCAGCGTTATCAGACCGGCCAGCCAATGGATTTCGGCTGCGCGACCGCAGCGGCCTACTATCAAAACTGCTTCCGCTTCACCGTTGGACCGGCTGCCACTGCAGGTGGTTTTGCAAGTAGCGTCTATAAAGCGAACAAAAACGGACCAAGCTTCTTCAATCAGCAGTCGTGGTTTAAGCCTGCTTACAGGCCTGCTGGGGCTGCCGGCACAACCGACCCGGGTGTCTCGATGGCCAACGCCGCCTTTATCGATGAGAATCGCGAGGGAGTGACGTCGACCGGGCAGTCGTGGCTGCGCGCTGCGTCTCCCACCTGCGCGGACGGCTGTTCCTATGCCCCATTCGTCTTTGGCACCGGCATCCCGCGTGTCACAGAAGCCATCACGGGACCGGTGTGGAAACAGGAGGACGTGAGCCTGTTGAAGTATTTCAACATTACCGAGAAGATAAGATTCCAGTTGAAGGCCGACGCCTACGATCTCTTCAATCGCCACCGCATGGGCCTGCCCGATACGGAACCGGGAGATTATCCGACTGGCACGGGATCGACAGGATTTGGCATCCCGACTTACACCGACTACGGTCCGCGTTTCATGCAGATAATGGGCCGGTTTACTTTCTAACCGTGAGCCCGGGCGCACTGCTTTCAAGGCAGGGCGCCCGGTTCGGAGACACGTTGCTGTTGCCGACATTGCCTTCAGAAGGCTAAGCCTTGCCGGTTTAGCCTTCCTTTCTGCCTGGTAGAATGAACGCGCAATCGGAGATTATTCCGCAATGCGCCTGCTGTATCTATCGATCCTCCAGATTCTCGTTGGTGTCATCGTTGCTTTGTCTAGACCTACCGTATGGGCGGTGCAGGTGCAGGGCGGCGCGGCCGATGGAGGGGCGCTTCTTAAGGCAGGGAAAACTGCCGAAGCGCGCGAGGCATTTGAGGCCCGGCTGGCCACGGAGCCCGGTGATACCGACGCGGGGGCGGCCGAGCTTGCTGCAAGCGAGCGGCTGGCGCTCGAGGCGAGAGCTGCCGGCAATATGGACGAGGCTCTGCGTGCGTTGCTGCGCGCCCAGAGTTTTGTCCCGCACAACGCCCACTTGCTTTTCGATCTCGGAATTCTCGAGGACCAGATGCGGCTCTTCCACGATGCCGATAAGTCCTTGGCAGCCGCGGCCGAGCTGGATCCGGGAAATGCGATGCTGCTGTACGCCCAAGCCCGCGTGAAGATGGATTTAGGCCAGCTCGACCCGGCGAAGGAGAAGATGCAGGCCTACCTCAAGCTGCGACCGGACGACGCTGGAGCTCACTACGGGCTCGGCCGAATCTATCGGCTGGGTATGGAATTCGATAAGGCTCAGGCAGAGTTCCAGCGATCCATCGAACTGCAGCCCACGCAGACTGAATCCTATTATGAACTGGGCGACCTCGCGCTCAAACAGGGCAACTTTGCCGAGGCAATTGCGCAGTTCTCCAAAACACTGGAGCGAGACTCCAAGCACGGTGGCGCTCTCGAAGGCGCCGGCGAAGCATACTTCAAGCAGAAGCAGTACGAGCGGGCGAAGACGTTCCTGGAGCGCGCGGTCGCGGCAGCACCAAACTACTCTCCATCCCACTACTACCTGGGGCTGACGCTCGCACGCCTCGGCCGCAAGGAAGATTCCGAGCGGGAGCTAGAGACTGCCGCTAAGCTTGCCGATGCCGAAAACAAAAACGCCGCGATGCAGTATCAGCTCTTGACGCCGACCGCGACTCCCTGAAGATTGTCCCTAAGAAACGGGTGCGCATGAATATATTTCCTTTTGCGAGCTTCCTGGCAGGCGCCTGTTGTCTGGCTGTGTTCGAGCGATTGATGCTCTACCGGCGTTGGCGATCGCATGCCCTAGTCATGGCGCTCTGGACGGGTCTCACACCTGCGCCCTTTCTTGCCTTTGCGCAGACATCCGGAATGGCCACTGGGCCTGCGCAGAATGCTCAACTCGATGCGCAACACCGGCCCATCACCGCAGGCGGATTTGTGGATAGCGGCCCCGTCGTCTTCCGGAATGTCGCCGCGCAGGCCGGGCTTACTGTTTGGCGCAATGTCACCGGTTCCAGCGTAAAAAAGATCATTGTCGAAGCCAAGGGCTCTGGCGTCTGCCTGCTCGATTACGACAATGACGGCTGGCTCGACATCTATCTTGTGAACGGCTCCACTTTTGATGCGCTTTCTGGCAAAGCCCCGAGCCCGCATGCGGCCTTGTTTCATAACAACCATGATGGAACCTTCAGCGAAGTCACCGCGCAGGCCGGCGTCGCCAACGACCGCTGGGGCTTAGCCTGCGCAGTTGGCGACTATGACAACGACGGCTGGCCCGATCTCTTTGTTACCAATCTCGGGGCCAACCGGCTCTACCACAATAACCACGACGGCACCTTCACCGATGTAGCCGAGAAGGCCGGAGTCGCCCTCGCCAGCAGCTTACCCGGCACTGCGATTGATCACACCGGCGCAACTTTCGGCGATTTCGATGGCGATGGCCGGCTCGATCTCTTCGTCGCTGGTTATATCGTTTACGACTTTAATCATCCGCCGCTTGTCGGGTCGACAACCGTGCACTCGGCGACCTGCCAATATCGTGGTATCGATGTTATGTGCGGGCCGCGGGGCCTGAGCGGTGCAGGCGATCATCTCTTCCGCAACAACGGCGACGGCACCTTCAGCGACGTGAGTTTGAAAGCCGGCGTTTCCGATCCCAACGGCTACTACGGTCTTGGCGCTCTGTTCGTCGACGTCAACGGCGACGGCCGGCCGGACCTGCTTGTCGCCAACGATTCGACACCGAACTATCTCTACATGAACAATGGCGACGGTACCTTTGACGATGAGAGTTTTATGAGTGGCTATGCATTCAACGGGGCTGGCCGTGAGGTTGCCAATATGGGCATCGCCGTTGGCGACTACGAAAACAATGGCCACCTCGACGTGATCAACACTGACTTCTCCGATGACTACGACCTCGTCTTCCATAACGACGGAAAAGGTAATTTCGAAGATTTCAGCTACTGCAGCGGCGTGGCGGAGTTCACAATTCCATTCGTTGGTTTCGGAGATGGGTTCCTTGACTACGACAACGACGGCTGGCAGGATCTACTCATCGTAAACGGTCACGTCTATCCCGGCGTGGACCAGCATCCCGACTGGGGTATGAGCTATGCGCAGCGGCCGTTGCTCTTCCACAATCTGCGCAATGGAACCCTCGAACTGGTGCCTGCCGTCAAAGGCACAGGTCTTGCCGAGCTCGCAGTGGGACGCGGGGCGGCGTTTGGCGATCTTTTCAACAACGGCAAAATCGATACCGTGATCAACAATCTGGATGGGCCCCCGCTGCTGTTGCGCAACGTCAACGTCGATCATCACCATTGGGTAGAGCTCAAGCTCATTGGTGGTCCCAAAAGCCCGCGCGATGCGGTGGGAGCCACGGTCTATCTCACCGCAGGTGGAATTCGCCAGCGCGGAGATGTCCTCAGCGGCGGTAGTTATCTTTCCTCAAATGATATGCGCGTCCATTTTGGACTCGGTGACGCAACAAAGATCGAAATTGTGGAAATTCATTGGCCAGGCGGAGCAACCGAAAAATTGGACATCCCCACAGTTGACCGCATCTTCACGGTGGAAGAGGGCAAAGGTGTGGTGCAGACCCTCTGCACTGGTTGCGGGACAAATAAGAAATAGCGCAAGCCGACTCACAGCATGGCGGTCAGAAGTTGGAGAAAAATGCACTGTTGCCCTAATGGGCAACAGAAGCACTACGATAACTCTCCGGTGGACCCAGATAACTCGTAGGTACTGTCCCCTGGCTCACTACCAACTTCTCAAGCACCACCCCAGGATCGACCATTTTGAATTTCAGAGTGTGATAGCCGGGAGTGTCCACATTCAACGTGGATGTGATTTTGCGCACCCCGTCGCTAACAGCCTGTTCCCATTTTTCGTGCGAATCGTTGGCCAGCGCGTCCACCAGCTGCGGCGGCCGATCGTCGAACGAGACTGCGTATCTCAATCCGTGAAGAGGGACAAAATTCAGCGTTGGGGCCAAGATTGCTTGCACATTGAATGTTCCGCTGTCCCACAGATACATGCGGTACTCGAGCGTTGGGGCGGGATGCTGCGGCTCTGCGCTTGCAGCTGTGACGGGAAATATCGTCATTCCCGAGAGCGTCTCGCCAAAGCCGGGAATCGTCTCCCAGTGTGCTTGATCCGTGGCGGAGCCGCCTGCGAAATGTCCTGCTTCGATCGAGACGTAGTGATCGGCCTCAACAAATCCGTCGAAGGACCCCAACTCCGGAGCAGAGGGCTTCAGTGCCTCCACATGGACGCGTACGGGAATGAGGCCTGTTTGAGTAATGGTTATGATCCCGTCGTTTCTCGCTTCATGCACCGCGTCCCAGTCGATGCTTACCCAGACTCGTGCATCCTTTGCAACCGTGCCTTCGGTTTCGCTCAGCTTGATCCAAGGCTGATCGGCAATGATAGAAAATTTGAATGGCGCCTCGCCGCGATTGAACACGTCAATGAATTTCGGCTTCGGGTTTAGACCGTCAAACTCAGGGAGCGCATTGGAGCCGGACCCCTCGCCTACCGCAAGGGCCGAGCCCTCAACGGCTATGCCCATCCTGGCTTCCGGTGCCGGTTGCACCTCGCTCACTGCGGGCATGGCATTCACGGGCGGCTGGTTCCAGAATGTGTATCCGATATGCGTCTGGTCCATCATGTGGTCCCACTTGCCATGCGCAAGCTTGTGGTTGTATTCATCCGTCAGCGCAGCATCAGCGGCAAACAGATCGCGCGCCTGCTGTGCCAAATCGTTGGCACTGGCTCGTCCCTGCGCGGCGTAGAGGCGATTCTTCCCCGCCGTAATGTATAACTCATTTACAATCGCCGACGCCTTGGTGGGATAAAGCACCAATTCAAAAAATGCATCGCGCTTCTCCGGCGAAATTTCACGATAGATCGTCTCGGCACGCTCCGTGAGCGCTTTCCATTCGGAGAAAACACGGTCAGCCTCCGCGAAATTTAGGAGACTGTAAGTGTTCGGCTCCAGTTGTTCGGGCTTCCGCCGTCCGTTGTACTGCGTGTATCGAGAGACAATATCGGCAATCTCCTTTGCGTGCTCGGGACCAAACTCACGCGCTGCCCAGAGCTCGGAAAACTCTGTGAGATTGTCCTTCCCCCATCGACTAGGGTCGCGCGCAAAGCTCAAAAAGAATTCGATCGGAAATTCCATCGGCTTCAAATCGCCCACATTCACAATCCAGATGCGATTGGCTCCGTACGCGTAGGCGCGGTTCATCTGCTCCCAGACTTTAGTGATGGGGTAAGTGTTGAGCCACTTATAGGACCGCGGGTCGCCCACGTAGTCGAAGTGGTAGTAGATGCCTGCGCCTCCGCTACGTTTTCGCTCTTCCGGGGTGGGCAGCCTGCGCAGATTTCCCCAGTTATCGTCGCTCCACAGCAGTGTGATGTCATTGGGGACGCGCATGCCCTTCTCGTAGTAAGTCTGTACCTCCTTGTAAAGGGCCCAGACCTGGGGGATTTTATCGAGATCGTGATTGACGGTTTCGCTGAGAATTTGGCGCTGGTCGGCGATGATCTTCTCCATTTGCGCAATGTTGTCATCGGTGGACATGGGTGTGTCGTTGTGACCCCTCATGCCGAGGGTCACGACTTCCTCGTAGTTTTGGTCGCGACTCATGCAGCCGCGCCAGAAGTCGTCGATGCGCTTCTCATTAGTGACGTAATTCCAGGGGCCGTCGGCGGGTTTCCACTCTTTTTCCGCACACATCATAGGCTCTTCGTGCGACGTGCCCATCACAATGCCGTATTCGTCGGCGAGTTTGGCGTTGAGGGGATCGTCAGCGGCGAAGGCGCTGTCCCACATCGCTGGCCACAAATAATTCGCCTTGAGCCGCAGCAGGAGTTCGAAAACCTTCTCGTAAAAAAGATGATTGAAACCGCCGAACTTCTCCTTCGCCCAGCCAGCCAAAGAAGGCGCCTCATCGTTGAGAAAGATGCCGCGGTATTTGACAGCGGGCTCGCCTTGCACGCGTCTCCCGGGCTCGACGTAAAGGGTATCGCTGTGTTTCACCGGCACGTCTGCCCACCAGTACCACGGCGAGACGCCGATCTGTTCGGAGAGATCGTAAATGCCGTAGATCGTTCCCCGCTTGTCACTGCCGGCGATCACGAGAGCGCGACGGACTCCGGGCTGGGGATTGTCTACCACCTGGATCAGCGTTGCTTCCCACTTGCCTTGAATCTCGCGAATATCGATCTTATGCGCTCGGACCAGATTGTCGATCACGCCGCTCTTGCCGATGGTGCCAATCAGGACAGCCTCGCCGGAAAGGGAGTTTCTGCTCTCAAGAATGGGTGCTTCGCAGCCGCTTACCCTGGCGATGTCCTCACTCAGATCCTTCACTGCGCGGGCCACGCCTGGAAAATCGCCGGAGTCGACATAGAGTTCAGCACAGCCACCTGCGCCCGCCAGGCGTAGGCCATTTGCAAGCGGCAAGGTTTGAATATAGGACGGTTGACCGAGCGCGAAGCTTCGTGACGGATATGCGGCAAGTAGAATTCCGATGGTGAGGCAAGACCCGATCAGCCGCAGTCCGCGCTTGAGACCAAATTGGAAGGGGCAGACGCGCGACGTACTCTGAATGTTCACAACAATCCTTATGATATTATTTGTCCGCGACATGAACAATATAGCCCGGTCAAAGCTAATGTCAAACCATCCTCGTGTGCTCTGGGGGGGCTGGATACGGCGATCAGAAGCGACGGCAGTATTTCACACCGGTGCGCCACTTGTGGTAAACAGTCAACTATGAAATTGCGAGTCAAATTTGCAGCCGTACTATGTTTAAGTGTTGTTGCAAACTATATACCCGCACAAGCCGGCTCACGAGCCGCTACTCAGGCGCCGGCATGGGTAGCCAGTTGGGGTGCCTCGCAGCAGATTCCCGAAACGCAGAATAAATTGGCGGCCGATGACCTGCGCGACGCCACACTGCGGCAGGTTTTTCACCTGTCGGTTGGTGGTACGGCGCTGCGAGTGCATCTGTCGAATGCGTTTGGAACGGAGGCCCTTCACTTCACTTCCGTACATATCGCAAAGCCGATTTCGCCTGACTCGCCGGCAATTGACAGTACAAGCGATCGACCGCTGGCCTTCGCTGGTCGCCCCGACATAACGGTTCCGCCGGGAGCCGAATTCGTCTCAGATCCGTTGCAACTTTCCATCAAGGCTTTGTCGGATATCGCAGTGACCTTTCACATTGACACTGCGCCGCTAACAGAGACAGGACACCCCGGATCAAGAGCGACCTCCTATTTCGTGCACGGCGACTTCGTTGGCGCGGCGAATTTGACAGACCCAAAGCAGGTCGACCATTGGTATCAGGTTTCAGAAATTGACGTGCAAGCTGCGCCAGGAGCTAACACCGTGGTGACCCTTGGGGACTCAATCACCGACGGTCACGGCTCCACAACCAATGGCAACGACCGATGGACAGACGTCCTGGCTTCGCGTCTCCAGGACTCGCCAATTACCCTGAACATAGGGGTATCGAACCAAGGCATTGGCGGCAATCATTTGCTGACGGATGGACTGGGGCCGAACGCGCTGGCTCGCTTTGACCGCGATGTGCTTGGCCCTGCAGGTGTACGCTGGGTGATTTTGCTTGAGGGCGTAAACGATCTTGGCGGCTTGACGCAGAAGAAGGAAGTGTCCCCTGAGGAACACGCGGAACGAGTGCGGCAGGTGCTAGCAGCTTATCAGCAAATTATTGCTCGCTGCCATGCGCACGGCCTTTCCGTCTTTGGCGCAACAATTACTCCATACGTTGGATCGGATTATTACCATCCCGGCCCCCTGAGCGAAGCCGACCGTCAGGCGGTGAACCAATGGATTCGTACGCCGGGACACTTCGATGCAGTGATCGACTTCGACAAAGTCGTGCAGGACCCCCAGCATCCCGATCAATTGTTGCCTGCGTATGATTGCGGCGACCACTTGCATCCCTCACCCGCCGGCTACAAAGCCATGGGCAACGCTATTCCGCTTAATTTGTTTGCACATTGACCCGCTTGCGAAGAACTCATCGCCACGCATCAAAATGGCATGTTGGTAACACAATGTCTATTTAATTCGTGACAGCAATAATTCATCCGGGTTACACTTCTCGACGGCAGCTGGAGCCCGCACAGGAAGGGAACTTATGAGTAAGAAGACCGTAGTTCGCCGCGAGGGGACTGGAAAACTACCTCCGTACAAAAATGTGAGCCTCCCTTCGTCGCGGCGGGTCAAAGATCTGTTAGCGCGGATGACACTCCAGGAGAAAGCGGCACAGATGATGTGCATCTGGCAAAAGAAGCCGGAGACACTCGTGGATGCTGAGGGAAACTTCGACGAGAAAAAGGCAAAGGAAGCGTTCCGGGATCGTCGCGGCCTGGGCCAGGTTGGCCGTCCCAGCGATGCCGGCAATGGTAGGAACGCTCGCCAAATGGCCGAGCTCACCAACGCCATCCAGAAGTTTTTTCTCGAGAACAGCCGTCTGGGAATTCCGGTGATGTTTCACGAAGAATGCCTGCATGGCCACGCCGCCATTGATGGCACCAGTTTTCCGCAGCCGATTGCGCTGGGCGCCACCTTTAACCCACAGCTCGTCGAATCGATTTTCACGGCGACAGGGGCAGAGGCTCGACTGCGCGGAACACACCATGCGCTTACCCCGGTGGTCGACGTTGCACGTGAACCGCGATGGGGCCGCGTGGAAGAAACTTATGGTGAAGATCCCTTCCTGGTTTCAAGGCTTGGCATTGCTGCGGTGCGCGGATTTCAGGGCGACGCGACCTTCCGCGATAAACGCCACGTGATCGCCACGCTCAAGCATTTTGTCGGTCACGGACAACCCGAATCGGGCATGAACTGCGCTCCGGCCAATGTCTCACTGCGCGTGCTGCGCGAGACGTTTCTTTACACCTTCCGCGAGGCGCTTCGGGAAGGCGGTGCGATCAGTGTCATGGCCTCTTACAACGAAATCGACGGCGTCCCCTCGCACGCAAACAGGTGGCTGCTGCGCGATGTATTGCGCAAGGAGTGGGGATTTAAGGGATTCGTCGTCTCGGATTACTTCTCTATCTGGGAACTAGGTTATCGGCCCGATACACATGGGCATTTTGTCGCCAAGAACAAGAAGGAAGCGTGCGCACTTGCAGTTCGGGCGGGGGTCAACATTGAGCTACCAGACCCCGATTGCTATCTCCATCTGGTGGAGCTGGTGCGCAAAGGTGTGCTCGAGGAAGCTGACCTCGATGAACTGGTCGCGCCCATGCTTTTCTGGAAGTTTGAGATGGGGCTGTTCGACGATCCTTATGTCGACCCCGCCGAAGCTGAAGGCGTTGTGGGTTGTCAGAACCATCGCAAGCTGGCTCTGACTGCCGCGCATGAGTCCATCACCCTACTAAAGAACGAGAATCACCTTGCGCCGCTCGATCTCAAAAAAGTCAAAACCATTGCTGTCATCGGCCCCAATGCGCACCGTAGCCTCCTCGGAGGTTATAGCGGCGTCCCGAAGCACAATGTCACTGTGCTCGATGGCATCAAGGAGAAGGTCGGCGAAAAGGTTAAGGTTCTCTACAGCGAGGGCTGCAAGATCACCGTTGGCGGCAGTTGGAACCAGGACCAAGTGACTCCCAGCGATCCCGAAGAAGATCGAAACCAGATTGCGGAGGCCGTGAAAGTTGCCGAACAAGCTGACGTCATCGTGGTAGCGATTGGCGGCAACGAGCAGACCTCGCGTGAAGCTTGGTCACTGCAGCACATGGGCGACCGCACCAGCCTCGATCTCATCGGCAGGCAGGAGGACCTTGTGAAAGCGCTGATGGCGCTGGGGAAACCCGTAATAGCTTTCCTCTTCAATGGACGGCCGCTCTCGATCAATTACCTCAGCCAAAATGTGCCGGTAATCTACGAGTGCTGGTACCTGGGCCAGGAAACAGGCCATGCCGTGGCCGATGTGCTTTTCGGCGATTACAATCCCGGCGGTAAGCTTCCCATTACCGTGCCGCGGTCTGTCGGCCATCTGCCAGCTTTTTATAACTACAAGCCGTCGGCGCGACGTGGCTATCTCTTCGACGATGTCTCTCCTCTCTACGCTTTCGGTTTCGGCCTCAGCTACACCAGCTTTTCCATCGCCAATCCGCGGCTCACGAAAAAGAAGATCCGCAGCGATGGCTTAACGCGCGTGTTGGTAGATGTAACCAATACCGGAGTTCGCGAAGGAACCGAAGTCGTTCAGCTCTATATTCGCGACGTGGTAAGTTCCGTCACGCGGCCGGTGAAGGAGTTGAAAGGCTTCAGGAAAGTGCGATTGCAGCCGCGCGAAAGTATAACGGTCTCATTCGACATCACCCCCGCTTTGCTCTCGTTCTACGACATCAATATGAACTACGTGGTCGAACCCGGGGATTTTGAACTGATGGTCGGCAACTCTTCTCGGGATGCGGATCTCACCAAATTGACCCTGCAGGTGACGCAGTAGACGCGGCCCGAGATGCCGAGAAAGACGAGACGGCGATGATTGAGAAACTTTCATTCAGAGAAAAATTCGGCTACAGCCTGGGCGACATGGCGGCGAACTTCATCTTCCAGGCCATGCTGGCTTTGCAACTGGATTTCTATACGCACACGTTCGGCCTGACTGCGGCGCAAGCTGGAACTCTGTTCCTCGTCGTCGGTCTCGGCGTAGCCTGCCTCAATCCCGTCATGGGCATGATTGCCGACCGTACGAGCTCGAAGTGGGGCAAGTTCCGGCCTTGGCTACTATGGACAGCGCTGCCCTTCGGCATCGTCGGGGTTCTCACTTTCACCACACCCAACTTCAGCCCGGCAGGGAAGATTATCTATGCCTGGACCACCTACGTACTGCTCAGGGTGATCTATACCGTCAACAATGTACCGTATGCCTCGCTCACAGCGGTTATGACCTCGGACCCCGACGAGCGGACCAGCATCTCCTCGTACCGGCAAATCGCTGCCAACTCCGCTGGCTTCATCGTCGCCAGCCTAGCCATTCCAATGGTTAGATTATTCGGAGCCGGCAACGACGCGCTGGGTTATCAGCGCACAATCGGTCTCTTGTCTGTCCTGAGCGTTATCTTTTTTGTCATAGCTTTCCTTACCACCAGAGAACGCATCCAGCCCGACCCGCAGCAGAAAACCTCTCTCCGCCAAGACCTTTCGGATCTCTTTCAAAACCGTCCATGGGTGGTGTTGTTTCTGGCCACGCTGTTTTATTTCACGGCAGTGCTGGTCCGCGGCAACGTCATGCTGCCCTATTTCAGGTATGTTGCCGGCAATTTGGACATGTATGCATGGTTCAATGGTTTCGGCTTGGCCTCACTGCTTTTGGGCGTTGCCTGTTCCACCTTCGTGTCCGTCCGGGTAGGCAAGCGCCAGCTATTTATTGCGAGCATGATGCTGGCGGGTTTCTTCAACATGGCGCTGCTGGTCATTCCCCCGCATGCTACCGCCGCGATTATCGCTGCCGAAGTGTTACGCCAGTTCTCCTTCGGACTGTCAGGGCCCATCCTGTGGGCCATGATGGGCGACGTTGCGGATTTTGGCGAATGGAAAACAGGCCGGCGCGCGAGCGGTACGGTCACGTCCGCAGTCGTCTTCGCGCTCTGGGCAGGTATCGCCCTCGGCGGAGCCATCGCCGGTTGGCTCTTTTCTCTCTATGGCTTTGTTTCTGAGGCTGAAGTACAGTCGCCGCACGCGCAGACGGGCATTCTCTTAACTGCGAGCATTTACGCCGGGCTGGCCTTCTTCGCGACCGCTGCTTGTCTGCTCTTTTATCCTCTCTCGCGCGAGGTGAGCCAGAATATCGCGAACGAATTGGCCGAACGGCGCAAGGGGTTCGCCCCATCCACAGTCTCTTAGGTCATCCACCTGTCTAGCGAAAGGCTTCGCAAGGAGGAATCGTGTTTATCGGTACGTGGAAAACCGCAATGTCAATAGTAGTGGCAGGGCTGATGGCGGCTGGCCTCACGGCGACAGCCTATGCGCCCACTTCTTTGAAAGGCTCCTTCAAGGGCGATTTTCTCATCGGTGCGGCCATCAATGCCGCCGAGATCACGGGGCAGGATGCGCGCGGCGATGCCATCATCGAGGCGCAGTTCAATTCCATCTCACCGGAAAATGTGCTCAAGTGGGAGATCGTCCATCCCGAGCCCAATAAGTATGACTTCGATCTGGCCGACAAGTACGTTGCATTCGGTGAGGCGCATCACATGTTCATCGTTGGGCACAACCTGGTGTGGCACAACCAGGTTCCGGCGTGGGTCTTTCACGACGACAGGGGCAACCTCCTCAACCGCGATGCCTTGTTGGCGCGCATGCGCGATCACATCCACACAGTAGTGGGACGCTACAAGGGAAAGATTCAGAGCTGGGACGTGGTCAATGAAGCGCTCAACGAAGACGGTACGCTGCGCCAATCTCCGTGGCTGAAAATCATTGGCGACGACTACATTGAAAAAGCATACGAGTATGCGCATGAAGCAGATCCGCAGGTGCAACTGACCTACAACGATTTCAATCTGGAGAAGGATGCCAAGCGCAACGGGGCGATCGCGCTCATCAAGAGATTACAAGCCAAGCAAATCCCGATTACATCCATCGGTTTGCAAAATCACGACGACCTGAAATGGCCAACTGTGGACGAGGAGGATGCCACAATTTCCGCATTTTCAGCGCTTGGTTTGAAGGTCGCCATCTCCGAGCTTGATATCGACGTGTTGCCCCCCACCGGCCATCATGCGGGCGCTGAAGTGACGCTCAACATCGAGCAAAATCCGGCCCTGAATCCATACGCCAATGGATTACCCGATTCCATTCAGCAAGAACTAGGCAAGCGCTATGCCGAACTATTTCGCGTCTTCCTCAAGCATCGCGGAGTTGTCACGCGGGTCACCTTCTGGAACGTCACGGACCGGGAGTCATGGCTGAACGATTGGCCGGTAAAAGGCCGCACTAGCTATCCGCTGCTCTTCGATCGAAGCGGTCAGCCGAAGCCGGCCTATGATGCTGTCATCCAGACCGCGACCGGCAGTCCTCGGCCCTGAGTATCGACCGGTGTTGTTTTGAAAATTGCACAGTGCATAACGGCACACAGTCATGCGCAGCGTTTTGCCTATTGTGACTCGTCGCCAGCCGCGTGCCACAGTTTTTGCATTTGCTCGAGCGATCGGCCTTTGGTCTCCGGCACAAATCTCCACATAAACAAGGCGGCAAGAATGCTCATCGCGCCGTAGATCAAATAGGCGAACCCATGCTTGAAATGCCCCACCAGAATGGGATTGTCATTGAGGATGGGGAATGACCAACTGACAAGATAATTTGCAATCCACTGTGCCGCTACTGCCACGGCCATCGCCTTGCCGCGAATCTGATTGGGAAAAATCTCACTCAGCAGCACCCAGGTAACAGGTCCCCAGGAAACAGCAAAACCGGCGGTGTAAACCAGCATGGATACCAGCGCGATCATGCCCGTGCCGCCGAGCCAAAAGTCCACGCCCAACGAAATCATGCTCAACGCCATCACGAGTGCCCCAATGATTTGCAGCGGCTTGCGGCCGAAACGATCCACGCTGAGAACGGCAACTACGGTGAAGATCAGGTTGACTGCGCCCACAATAATCGTCTGCAACAGCGAGGCATTCGTAGACATGCCCATGCCTTTAAAAATATCCGTCGCATAATAGAGCACGACATTGATCCCGACGAATTGCTGGAAGACCGACAGCGTGATCCCGATGAAAATCAGGAGCGCGCCAAAGGAAAACAGTTTGCCGGAATGATGCTCGCTCAACGAGGCGCGGATTTCAGAAAGCTCCGTCTCACGTTCTTCCGGCGTCACCAGTTTGGACAACACCGCGCGCGCCCCACTTTCATTTCCCTTAAGCATCAGGAAGCGCGGCGTCTCAGGCACAAAAAACAGGAGCACAAGAAAGAGGGCTGCGGGAACGGTGCCAGAGAGAAACATGTAGCGCCAACCGATGGAGTTGAGCCACACATCGCCACTCCCTGCTTTGGAAATTCCGAAGTTAACGAAGTAGATCACCAACATGCCGAAGATAATGGCGAACTGGTTCCATGCCACCAGGTTACCTCGAACCTTGGGTGGGGCGATCTCCGCGATGTACATCGGAGACAACATGGAAGCTAACCCCACTCCAATGCCGCCGAGGATGCGGTAGATGACAAAATTCACCATGTATCCGGGTCCGCCGTGACCGATGGGAGCAAAAGGAAATTCCGGTGCGGCAGCGCCCAGGGCCGAGAGCAGGAAAAGCACAGCGGCAATCACCAATCCACGCTTGCGGCCGATATGGACGCTCACCCAGCCGCCAATCAACCCACCGAAGATGCACCCGATCAGCGCGCTCGATACAACAAAGCCGAGCAACGAATTCGCAGCGTTGGCCTGGACCGGGTTGATGAGATTCGTAAATTGCGGATCAATGAAATAGGCCTTGAGACTACTAACCGCGCCGTTGATTACGGCCGTGTCGTATCCAAAAAGCAATCCGCCCAGCGTAGCGATGAGAGTGAGCAAAACAACGTACGGATTTAGTCGCGGCATAGATTTCCCCAAATTTAAGGTGAACTGACGGTGAGTTCTATTGTGCCAGGAGATATTTTCGAACCGCATTCAGGCCAGCAGTCGGCATCGCCGATCGGCAGCAAATTGAAAGGCGCTAGTTGACTGACTTCTACGATTGCGAGTTCATTTCAATCGCCCAAGGCTAACTGGCAGCGCTATCATTTGGCAAGGCCGCAAGGGAAGAAGGGCCGCAACCAGCAACCCGCGAAGATTTTTCCGGGCTTGACGCCGCATAGAATGAAAAAGGTCGCGAGCCGGATCGGGTTTCAAATAGTACATCTTGAGGAGCAAGGTAAGAATGAGAGCACGGCGTAGCCGCAACGCAATCACCATGCACGAGGTGGCTAAGTACATTGGCGTATCGCCCATGACGGTGTCCCGTGCTCTCAGCGGACACGCGAAGGTGAAGGCGAAGACCCGGGAGCGTGTTCAGGCCGCAATCAGGAAACTCGGATATGTGCCGGATGTGGCCGCTCGCAATCTGGCAAAAGGATCCACTGTCCAAATCGGGGTCATCTACAACAACCCGAGTTCCGCCTATCTGAATGAACTGCTCATCGGTGTTTTGGAGCAAAGCCGGCATGAGGAATGCCAGGTCATTCTGGAGAAATGTGGCGCTCGCGGTGAATCCGCCGCAATCGGGAAGCTCATTGCCGCCGGCGCAATATTCGCCAGCTTTATCGCGATCTCAAAAACACTTTTATGGAGTTCTCACTATGAGCTTGTTTTCAGAAATCAATCCAATTCGCTTCGAGGGTCCAAAGACGGATAACGAGTTTGCCTATCGCGTTTATGACAAGGACCGCATCGTCCTCGGTAAACGGATGGAAGAGTGGCTGCGATTAACCGTTTGCTATTGGCACTCCTTTAACTGGCCGGGAGCAGACATGTTCGGTTCCGGCACGTTGAAGCGGCCGTGGCTCGGCGAACCCGTGACGCAAGCCATCGCCGACGAAAAGCTCGAAGCTGCTTTCGACTTCTTTACGCGGATCGGTGCTCCGTATTTCACATTCCATGACGTAGACGCGATGGCCTCAGCCAACACGCTGCGTGAACATGAGACCAATCTGCGCGCAATCGAAGCCCGTATGGCGGAGAAGATGACCGCAACTGGAATCAAGTTGCTATGGGGGACCGCCAATCTTTTCAGTCATCCACGCTTTGCGGCCGGCGCGGCGACCAATCCCGATCCGGAAGTATTCGCGTGGGCTGCGGCGCAGGTGCGCAATTGTCTGGAGACAACGCATCGCCTGAACGGAGAGAACTACGTGTTGTGGGGCGGCCGCGAAGGATACGACACGCTGCTGAACACCGATCTGAGCCGCGAACTTGATCACTATGGACGCTTTCTGTCGATGGTGGTGGAGCACAAACACCGTATTGGGTTCAAAGGCACAATCTTGATTGAGCCGAAGCCTTTTGAACCGACAAAACATTAATATGATCGCGACACTGCCGCCGTCTTCGCCTTCCTGCAACGTTACGGATTAACCAAGGAGGTTAAGGTCAATATCGAGGTCAACCACGCAACGCTGGCCGGGCTGGACTTTGAGCATGAAATCACAGCAGCGCGGGCTTACGGAATTTTTGGATCACTCGATATCAATCGTGGCGACCCACGCAACGGCTGGGACACGGACCAATTCCCTAACAACGCGCAGGAATTGGTGCCGGCGATGCTCCAGATTATCGAGAATGGCGGGCTCGGAACGGGCGGCTGCAATTTCGATGCTAAGCTGCGTCGCCAATCGATTGATCCGGCAGATTTGTATCTGGCTCATATCAGCGGCGTCGATACACTCGCGCGCGCACTGCTGGGAGCTGAGGGCGTGACCACGGAGGGCCGGCTTGCACGCTTGCGTGAGGATCGGTATCGAGGTTGGAGCGGGGAACTGGGGCGCCGTATCGAGGGCGGGGAGTTCACGCTCGATACTCTTGCCAAATACGCCACCGAAAGTGGATTGAATCCGAGTCCCCAGTCTGGTCGCCAGGAGTTGGCGGAAAGCCTGATTGCGAGGCATTCAAAGTATTAACCGCACTCCTAGGCAGTGTCGTCACGAGACTCTAATCCACAACATGAGGCATCGAATGTGCACGGCGGCGAGGAAGGAGTCTGCGCGCTTGGCGTAACGAGTGGCAATTCCGCGCCATTGTTTGAGATCG
>Ga0187847_10001016_pt1 | contig 27072 bp, 25 predicted proteins | sample June2016WEW_4_10_FD_132458 | JGI IMG/M metagenome (GOLD analysis project Ga0187847, IMG submission 132458) | Peatland microbial communities from SPRUCE experiment site at the Marcell Experimental Forest, Minnesota, USA - June2016WEW_4_10 | ecosystem: Environmental > Terrestrial > Soil >...
AATCCATCGCCGCAATGGATTTCTTCACCGTGCCGACGCTGACCTTCGGCGTACTCTACTGCTTCTTCGTGATTTCGCATAACCGGCGGCGCATCCTGCAATGCAATGTAACCAAAAACCCGATAAGCGCCTGGACGATTCAGCAGTTGCGCGAAGCGTTCCCCTATGACACCGCGCCGGGCTATCTGATCTTTGATCGAAGCTCGCAGTTCAATGAAGAAGTGATCGACACGATAAAGGACTTCGGTATTCAGCCCAAGCGGACCAGCTTCCGCAGTCCGTGGCAGAACGGCGTCGCAGAGCGCTGGGTTGGCAACTGCCGCCGCGATCTGCTCGACCATGTGATCGTTCTCAATGAACGCCATCTGAAGCGCTTGATGAATGAGTACGTTCGCTACTATCACGAGGATCGGACTCATCTTGCGCTAGCGAAAGGAACGCCAGCGGGTCGTGCGGCAGAAGAGAATCCCTGTGCAAGTAGCAAAGTCATATCCATGCCCCGGCTCGGCGGTCTGCATCATCGCTACGACCGGGCTGCCTGAGTTGCTATCTCAGCAAACATTTTGCTTGAAAAATGAAAATGACCTGATGGAGAGCTGCGTCTGCCGACCAATCGCAGCCCGTTCGGCGGCATCTTCGTGGCGATTTCTGGTCGCCGAACACTTCTCCCTCAATCGAAAATCAGTCCGCAAACTAACCCAACTCCAGAAATCTTGTGCTCAGTGCGCCCGGACGGAAATTTGGCGAGGAACAGGGTCAACCCGAGCGCCATGCAGCAGGATCGCCTCAATCGCCTCTGGAATTCCATGCCCGCGAATCTTGTCCGAACCATAGTGAGCGATGAATCCGACAACCAGCCCGCCAACCACGGGAACCAGCGGCATGATCCATGGCGAGAGCGTCGAACCTGCGGGTCCGACCATCGCCAAGCTCAGCCTATGGTAGTAAAAGGCGTTGGTCGCGAATGCAATAGCCCGCAGCAAGAATACAGCCAGTGCCGCTGAGCCAGCACCAATAAACAGCGCCACGCCTGTCAACAGCCATACCCGGCGATCAACGGTGAAGTCGCGCAATGCGGATGGCCGTGACCTCATTGTGGCTCCATCTGTGCCGGCTTATGCGAATATCTGCTAATGTTTTTCAACGTCTTTGCCAGTCTTGGCGCCAACTCATTCAACTCACGAGCATGATCGCCTGCGAGCCTGCCAAGAAGCAGTTTGCCTTTGCGCGTAAGCCGCAAGATTGCCCGGCGCTTGTCGGCCGCATCCACGGTTCGTGCTAGCAGGCCTTCACGCTCGGACCGATCGGCAAGCTCAACCGCGCTGTTGTGCTTCAGCCCAAGTCGCTCAGCCGCATACGCAACTGTCACGGTCGTACCCTCGGGAGCGCCGGCAACCTGCAATAAAAGCTGGTGCTGCTGAGGCTGTAGCCCTGCTTCCAGCGCCGCGGTTTCGCTGAAGTGCAGGAAACAGCGCAGTTCAAAGCGAAATTCAGCCAGGGTCCTCAGCAACATGTCAGGTTCGTTAGGGGCAGTTGGGATTCCCATATATACATCGTGACACGATATTTATTGCCGCGCAACCCCGCTGCCGATCACTTTCGTTTACTCTTGTGACAGGTGCACCCATGCGGAGAGGAATGTCTCCGCATTCCCCGCACTCGTCCTGACACAGGAGCGCCTCAATGACCTCTGAATTGATCCATCGTCTGCACTTTGCCTTTACCATTACCTTCCATTATCTCTTTCCCCAACTCACCATGGGGCTGGCATTGTTGATCGTGGTGCTCAAGTCGGTTGCGCTCAAAACCGGCAGCGAGCAGTGGGACCGGGCGGCACGCTTCTGGGGCCGCATCTTCGCCATCAACTTCGTCTTCGGCGTGGTTACCGGCATTCCCATGGAGTTCGAGTTCGGGACCAACTGGGCTCGTTTCTCGCGGCTCTCCGGCGGCGTGATCGGTCAGCCTCTGGCCATGGAAGGCGTCTTCAGCTTCTTCCTGGAATCAGCATTTCTCGGCCTGTTCCTTTACGGCGAAAAGCGAATCTCTAAACTCATGCATTGGTTTTCAGCCGTGATGGTCTTCGTTGGATCGTGGATTTCAGGCTTCTTTATCATCGTCACCGACGCCTGGATGCAGCATCCCGTCGCCTATGATCGCCTGCCCAACGGACAATTCGAGGTGCTCAGCTTCTGGCAACTGCTGATGAATCCCTGGGGCCTGCTGCAATACGCGCATAATATGACCGGCGCGGTCGTAACCGGTTCCTTCGTGATGGCTGCCACTGGCGCTTTCTATTTGCTTGAGGGACGGATCGAGGACTATGGCCGCATCTTTCTGAGAGTCGGTGTCATCGCGGGTCTTGTCTCTTCGATCCTCATCATCTTTCCCACCGGCGACCTGCACGGCAAGTACGTTGCGCGCAATCAACCGGCCGCCATCGCCGCGATGGAGGGCCTCTTCCACGGCGAGGCCGGCGCGGGCCTCGTGCTGATGGGACAACCCAATGAAGAAACTGGTCAGATCGAGAATCCTATCGTGGTGAACGATATGCTGAGCTTCCTCATTTACGGAACTACCAAGGCCGAGGTGAAGGGACTCGATCAAATTCCCCACGACCAATGGCCCACTGCTCTGCCGCTGCTCTACTACGCCTACCACATCATGGCTGGCCTCGGAACCTGGTTTGCGCTGCTGATGATTGTCTCCGCTCTTCTGCTCTGGCGCGGGCGTCTTTACACGGCGCGATGGGCACTGTGGGCTCTGCTGCTCAGCTTTCCGTTACCTTACATCGCCAATACCGCAGGCTGGATGACCGCCGAGCTTGGCCGCCAACCGTGGCTCATCTATGGCCTGATGCGCACCAGCGAAGGCTACTCGAATACCGTTTCTGCAAGCAACGGGCTGTTTACACTACTGGGCTTCATGGGGCTTTACCTGTTGCTCGGGATACTGTTCACTGTGCTGATCTATCGCGAAATCAGCAACGGGCCAGAGGCTATCATTGCCGATATGGTTCACGTTGATTGATGCCTTACAACCGCGCTTAAGAGATTGAGTAGGAGTTTTGCCATGATGGGTTTTATTTGGTTCTGGCTGGTTGCTGTGATGATCGTCGGCTACGTCGTGCTCGACGGCTTCGATCTCGGCGTGGGTGTGCTTCACCTGTTTCTGGTACGCAACGAATCTGAGCGCCGCACAACACTTGCCAGCATCGGGCCGGTTTGGGATGGCAACGAGGTCTGGCTGCTGGCCGGTGGCGGCACGCTCTACTTCGCCTTTCCGCTTCTCTACGCTTCAGCGTTCAGCGGCTTTTATCTGCCGCTGATGATCGTGTTGTGGCTGCTGATTCTGCGCGGCGTTAGTGTTGAGTTGCGCAACCACGTCGAAGTGGGCGTCTGGCGCGCATTGCTCGACGGCCTCTTCGGTCTGTCCAGCGGGCTGCTCACCATCTTCTTCGGCGCAGCCCTCGCAAACGTGCTGCGCGGTGTTCCGCTGCAAGCCGACGGGTACTTCTTTCTGCCTCTGTGGACCAACTTACAACCCGGCCCTCATCCAGGCATTCTTGATTGGTACACGGTGATCGGGGGGCTTGTCGCGCTCGTCGCCCTTACGCTCCACGGTGCCCTCTGGCTCACCATCAAGACCTCTGGGGAACTGGAACAGCGCGCCCGCCGTATCGTCACTCCACTCTGGTTTGCGCTCGTGACGCTCACCCTGGTCAGTCTCGCCGCCACCATTGTTGTGCGCCCGGCCAGCCTGAGCAATTACTGCAACTTACCGGCTACGTTCATCGTTCCTGTCGGCGTCGTCGCATCCCTGGCTACTCTCTGGCTCTTCAATCGCAAGGCCCAGCCGGTCAAAGCATTTCTGTCTTCGTGCCTTTACTTGTTCTTTATGCTGGCAGGAGCCTGCTGGGGACTCTATCCGACGCTATTACCTGCAACCACCGGCGCGGACCGTGACATCACCCTCAGCCGCGCCATCTCCGGCCCGCATACGCTCGCTGTCGGTCTGGTCTGGTGGGGCTTCGGCATGTTGCTGGCCATCGGCTACATCGTCTTCGTCTACAGCAAGTTTCGCGGCAAGGTGGACCTGAACGCAGGAGGGCACTGAGTATTTTCAGGAACTCGATTGTGCCTTACACTGTTGTAGGCAATCGTCAGGCAACTCTATTGGCAGCTATAAGCGCATTATGAAATGAGCATTTCAATATGCGAGGTACAACAGGGGTACACTCGTCAGTTCTGCTTGATTACGCACGATTTCGCTAAACTGTCATTATTGAGGTAGTTACACGGCCGCTAGATTACGGTCAATTTCCCTTATTTTTCATAGGTTTACAGTGTTCGTCACAAACTTAAAATTCGCAGGAGTTTACCCTCCGTGGGGGTTCAAGTCCCCCTCCGGGCACCAACAAATAACGATGTAGATAATACAAAACTCAAAGAGACGCCGGAGACGGAACGGTCTGGCGGAGCGGTACTCGCAGGCCAGAGTTCGACAGGCAAGAACCTACCTAAAATCCATCTTCGACGAAGCCACGGTGTAGGCGTTCCCGGTGAGGGATCCGACCCGGAAACTGAAGATTTCCAAGAATCTTCGGCCCAGGCATAGGCGAAACCTGCGCTGGGGGGAGTTGTGGCCGATTCTGGCGGAGGCGGCAAGGAGGGACCGTCTTCTGCTCATGGTGGATAGGACCGAGGCGCTTCGCCCAAGCGTGCGGGAAATGGTCGGATATGTGTACCGAATGTTCGCAAAGAGAACGGAGGAGGAATCGCCCTTTGAAGAGTTGCCGCAAAACTCCGCAAACTTCATTCAGTAAGTGCATGTACGTTGTTGAGCCTATGGTGGGCGCTGCAGGATTCGAACCTGCGACTTCCACCGTGTGAAGGTGGCACTCTACCGCTGAGTTAAGCGCCCCAAAAAAGGAGGGCTGGCGACGGGCGCGCCTCTGGGTCATCCCATGGGTTAGAGTAACACCAGCGGGGCTTTGCGGCCAACCCCCTGCGGGGGGCGTGGCTGTCTGGAGCCGAGGTACGGCCGAGCACATGCGCTGGAGAAACCCATCCGTCCAACCCGCATCCGATTTCCCTGCAAACGGGAAGGCCGCGCTCCGTCCGGCTCCGGGGCTGGACGGTCCCGCATTGGCCGGTGCGGTTCTGGCAGGTTCCGGCTCTTCGGCTAGCTGCCTGGGCGGGCCGGCCTTTGCGCTGCTCGCCTCCAAAACGGGAGACGGTCGCTCCGGCGAGCGCCAGAAGATCCACGCGAACGAAAATTCCAGCCAGGAAAATGATTTTTCGGCGCAACCTTCCGTCGCGAATGGGGTTCCAGAGGATATGGCGACCTTGGTCCTGGGTAATCCGGCTTTGGGAGCGAGCCCGGCTGGGCGGCCGGACGGGCGGCTGGCTGCGGCCGGCGGGCCGGGCAGCGCCAGCCTCGATCCCGCCAGCGACGCGGCCATCATGCTGCGCGTGGCAGCCGGAGACGAAGAGGGGTTCAACTACCTGGCCGCGAAATATCACCGGCCCATCATCCATTTTCTTTTTCGGATGGTGCACAATGAGGCGATTGCCGAGGAACTGGCGCAGGAGGTGTTTCTGCGCGTTTATCGCTCCAGGGGGAGCTACCGGGCCGAGGCCAAGTTCACCACCTGGCTCTACCGGATCGCGGGCAACCTGGCGGTGAACCACGCGCGCGATACCAAGCACGAACGGGCCGCGCGGAATGTCTATTTGGACGCCCCGGACGAGGCGACCGGCACGACGCCGGATTTGGCCGATGAGGAGGACTCCGCGGAGGAGCGCCTGCTGCGCGAGGAGCGCATGAAGGCCATCCGCGCACATGTGATGGCGCTGCCCGAGCGGCAGCGGATGGCCATCGTGATGCACAAGTACCAGGGGTTGGACTACCGCGAGATCGGCGAGGTGCTCAAGCTGAGCGAGTCGGCGACCAAGTCGCTGCTCTTCCGCGCCTACCAGACGCTAAGGGACAAGTTGAAGGATTTTGTTTGAGATTGCTTGGAGCTAGAGCCGGATGGGTCCGGCGGAGAGTTGGGTGGTCATTATGGAAACGATGCTGAATGTACGGAAGAAGTCCGATTGCGCCGGGATGGGCGAGCAACTGGCGACACTGCTGCTCGATCCATCGGCGGCGTCCGTCGGCGTTCGCGCGCATGTTGAGAGCTGCGACGGCTGCCGCCGCGAGGTCGATGAGCTGCGGGCGACCATGGGCCTGCTGGACGCCTGGAAGGCGCCCGAGCCGAGCCCCTATTTCCTGACCCGCCTGGAGGCGCGGCAGCGGGAGGCGCGCGAGGCCGAGCCGGCAAGCTGGTTTGCCTTGCTGCGCGACCGCTTCGTCTACGGAAGCGGAACCCATGTTCGTCCGCTGGCGGCCATGGCGCTGACTGTTTTGCTGTTTGTGGGCGGCGGGGCTTATCTGGGCGTCACCGACTGGGAGCAGCCGCCAGCCGCTCCGGTGCAGACCGCTGTGGTGCACGACCTGCAAACCATGGATAGCAACGCGCAACTGCTGGACCAGTTGGAGGCGCTCTCAAGCAATAACGAGGACGGGAACTAAGGCGTTTTTGCCGCATGTTGGAAGGTATGCGCCGATTTTTGGATGATGGGGACGCCACGTTTCACGCTTTTGGCGAAGGGGCGAATCGGGCGGGGGCGAGAGAAAGAGATGTTGACCGGGTTACATAATGCGAGAAGGATGGGCCGCGCGGCCATGGCGGCGGTTGCCCTTCTTTGCGTGTCGGCTGCCTGTGCGCAGGCCCAGCACGCAAACGCCCCCGCTCCTCATCCCGCGCCGCCGCCTCGCGCTTCCGCTCCGGCCAATCGCCACGCTCCCGCGTACCACTCGGCTCCCAGGTACTACGCAAACCAGCCGCCGCCCGTCCGCCGGCCTCCCGAGCGATTCCAAGAAGGGCCCAACGCGAACCTCGCACGGCGTCCGCCCTCCGGCAACCCGGCAGCCGGCCCCCTTCGCGGTCAGGCAAGACCCGATTATCCGGGCCCGCCGTATCTGGGTCCGGGCTTTGCCCGTCCTGCGTATCCGGGGTATCAGGCGCCTGCCGGGCCGCCGCCGGGCCACCTGGGCGACTGGCTCAATCGGCACCGCGATCTCCCCGTCGATGAGCAGGAGCGGGTGCTGCGCGGCGACCCCGGCTTTCATCGGCTCGCACCCGGAGACCAGCAGCGGGTGATCGAGCAGTTGCACCAGGTGAACCAGTTGACCGAGCAGCAGCGCCAGCGCCGCCTGGCCCGCGCCGAGATCATCGAGCATCTTGCTCCGCAGGAGCGGATGCGGATCAACCTCTCCGCGCGCCGCTGGGCCGAGCTTCCGATGGACCGACAGGCCATGATGAAGACCGCCTTCCGCGACCTGCGCGAGGTTCCGCTCGATCAGCGCGAGACGGTGCTCCACTCCGCCCGCTATGAGGGCGTCTTCAGCCCCGAGGAGCGCGGCATCCTCTCTGACATGCTGCGCGTCGAGCCTTACCAGCCGGCGCGGTAACGGCAGAAGGCAGCGCAAACAGAAGAGAGCGGCGGAGAGTTTCTCCGCCGCCGCAACTTTTCGCATCGGCCGCAAAGCTGTCGCGCGGGGAAAAGTCCGTGGTGTCGTAGACGGGGATCGAGGCGCTGACGTTGTAGTCGATTACCGTGCCGTGCTGTCGCTGACCAGGATATTCACGCTGCCGCCGGAATTGGCCGTGACCATACTCCCCGGCGCGTTCTGTAGCTCCAAGGCGAGCGCAGATGCGATGGAAGTGCTGGTGCAGGTCAGGCCGTAGTTGGTGGCCATTTCACTCCATGCTTGAGAGGATTGCCTCAGCCTCTTGCTCGTTCGCTGGTGGTCCTGAGTAGCGAAAAGTATATGGAATCTTTGCGGCATGGCAGGTTAGCCCGTTAAAAACGTCGACTCCGAATATCACTTCGTCATCCTTCGAACAGTACAAGGTGAATCGCCGTGGTGTTAGGGTCACCAGCGAACCCGACCATCCCCACACTGGATGGCGATACATCGCTGAGACCAAGTCCTTTGTTAGTCTCAGTTCATCTTGATCCGCATCCGGAGCCTCCCCAGGAGATTCCTGGCTTACATTGATCTCAGGGATCTCGAATTCGTTTGAACGGCAAGCACGTGCCAACCATTCATTGCGATCCCGTAGATCTTCTGTATCATGGGCGTGGGTACCCTCCTTCCACCATAAAAGCGGAAGCCTGACCCTCTGCCCGCCAACCTCTGCGTATTCTCCATGTGTGCAATGCCAGGCGACCGCATAGGCGTATCGGCGAAAGTTCATGCAGAGTGCGCCAACCAGAAGCGCAAGAGCAACGATGGCCACGAAGAATAATTTCCGTCGTTTGGACTGTCTGCCGATGTTGTTTAACACTCGTCTTTCCCTCCATCTTGCGAAGGTCAGTAAAATCCCTATCGCGGTCCGAGAGAAGAATCTACTTCTTCAACTCCAGCGGCGCTTTCAGCCGAATGTCTCTCGACGACGCACCCACCTGAATCTCGAAGATACCCGGCTCGGCGACCCACGCTTTCTCGTCCGGGCTCCAGTAGGAGAGATCCGCGCGGTCCAGCGTGAAGCCAACGATCTTCGTCTCGCCCGGCTTCAGTTCCACGCGCTTGAAGCCCTTGAGTTCATGCGCCGGACGGTCGATCTTCGAGTAGCCGTCATGCACATAGAGCTCCACCACCTCGGCGCCGGCGCGGGAGCCGGCGTTCCTTACCTTGAGGCTGACCTCGCCGATGAGGCCTGCCTTCCCGGCGGCAACGTGGGGCGTCACCGTCAGTCCGGTGTACACGAAGCTCGTATAACTCAGCCCGAAGCCAAACGGAAACCGCGGCTCGACATTCTTCGTGTCGTAGTAGCGGTAGCCGACGTAAATCCCCTCGGCGTAATTCACCTTCAGGTTCTCGGCCAATCCAGAAACAGGGTAGTTCCCATAGGTTGGATTGTCCTTCCACTCCTTTGGCATCGAAACCGGCAGCTTGCCCGATGGGTTCGCATCGCCGAAGAGAATCGCAGCCAGCGCCGTGCCGGCTTCCTGTCCGCCGTACCACATGTCCACCAGGGTAGGCGTCTTGTCGATCCAATTCGTCATGGTCACCGGGTTGCCGGTATTCAGAACCACGATCGTACGCGGATTCGCCTGCTCGACGGCCTCGATCAGTTCATCCTGGCCGGCGGGCAGATCCATTGTCTTCACGTCGAAGTCCTCTCGCTCGTTTTTCTCGTACCGGCCCACCACCACCACGGCAACATCGGCGTGAGCCGCGGCATTCACGGCCTCCTGACGCAAATTGCCGCGGGCCTCCGGCGTATCCAGGCCAGGGTCCGCGCCTGCCATCTCAACGCCAAGAGCGTATTTCACTTCCACTCCGCTCCCAACCCGATTCTTGATCCCCTCCAGCGGCCCAATCGCATATTTCGGCACGACCAGCGAGCTGCCTCCTCCGCCAGTCCGCGCCGCGGCCGCGTTCGGCCCGATCACGGCTATCGAATGAATCTTCGCGGCCCTCAGTGGCAGCAGCGAATCGGCGTTCTTCAGCAGCACGATGCTTTCGGTTGCCCCTTGCAGCGCGACGGCGGCCTGGGCCGGGGTATTCACCTGGCCTTCAGCCTCGTGCGGGTGGTCGAAGATGCCGCTCAAAAAAATCACGCGCAGAATCCGGCTCACGTTGTCGTCGAGCGTGGCCTGGGTAATGTTGCCAGCCTTTACCTCGGCCAGCACCTTGTCCGCCGTCAGCCAGCCGGCGCCGTTGCCCGCCTCCTGGGTGGAGGGCTTCGCGATCCAGTCCTTCATCGGCTGCCCGCCCGGCATCTCCAGGTCCATGCCCGCGTTCACCGTCGCGGCTGTCGAATAGGTGCTGCCCCAGTCGGAGACGACAAACCCCTTGAATCCCAATTCCTTTTTCAGAATGTCGGTCAGCAGTTCCGTGCTCTCGGCGCAATGCACGCCGTTGACCTCGTTATAAGCGGACATCACGGTCCACGCGCCGGCTTCCTGAATGGCGGCTTTGAAGGCGGGCAGATAGATTTCGTGCAGCGTGCGCGCGTCAACCTGCTCGTCGATGCGGTGGCGCTCAAACTCCTGGTTGTTGGCGGCAAAGTGCTTCACCGACGGAATCACGCCCTCGCCCTCAACGCCCTTGACAAAGGCCACGCCCAGCCGCGCGGCGAGATAGGGGTCTTCGCCGTAGCCCTCGAAGTTGCGCCCCCACAACGGCTGGCGGTTGATGTTCACCGTCGGCCCCAGGATCATGTCCCGGCCCAGCGCCTTGACCTCCTGACCAATCGCCTGGCCCTCGCGCCCCACCAGTTCCGGGTCCCAGGTCGCGGCCATCGCCACGCCAGCCGGAAAGCTGGTGGACTGCACTTTGAGCGGCGAGCCGGGCAGTCCGGTGATCGCCGAGCTGCCCGCCCACGACCGCACGCCCAGCGGCCCGTCGGCCATCTTGATGGCCGGAATCCCCAGCCGCGGAATCGGCGTCGACTCCATCCAGCCCGAGCCGGCCAGCATCGACGCCTTCTCTTCGAGCGTCATCCGGCTCAGCAGGTCGGCCACCCGCTTGTCCGCCGCAAGATGCGCGTTCTTATAAGGCGCATTGGCCGGAACGGCGGGCGTGGCGGCGGCCTGAGCCCCGGCCTGAGCCCCGGTCTGTCCCTGCATGGTGGTGAGAAGAATCGGCACAACAACGAACAGCACTGCAAGGGGCAAGCTCGGGGCACGGCGCATCGGTCTATCTCCAGGGCGGAAAATTCTCCCGCCACAATCCACCGGCAATGGTAGCGGATGGGAGCGGGTTCAAACAACCGCAAGGCCTTTGCCAATCGGCCGGTTTCCCGCGATCTCCTGGCAGGATCGAAAAAAGTCATTGGAAAACCAGAGGCTTGCAGGGAAGCAATACGGGCGTGGAAGTCAAAAATTATCTTGCCTTTTCATCGAGTTTCCTAGTACACCTTTTATATAAGCTGCTGGTTTCCGCTGAACTTTCCCCGGAGGTATGTATGTCTTCTCTCAAATCACTGACTATACTTGTGTCTTCGCTTCTTGCCGGAACAGCGGCCATGGCCGCGCCCCTGTCAAGCTCAATCTCCGCTTGCGTCACCACCGCGACCGGAGCGGTGCGCATCGTCAGTTCAACGAGCCTCTGTGTCGCCGGTGAAACCGGCACGACCTGGGCGGTAGTGGGCCCGACCGGCCCAGTAGGCCCCACCGGCGCGACGGGAGCAGCCGGTGCAACAGGCGCGACTGGCCCTGCCGGCCCTGCAGGCCCAACCGGCGCAACGGGAGCCACTGGCCCTGCCGGCCCGCAAGGCCCCATCGGTAACACCGGCCCTGCCGGTGCAACCGGTGCGACTGGTCCTGCCGGCCCTGCTGGACCAACCGGCGCGACTGGAGCCACCGGCGCTGTTGGCTCGCAAGGCCCCATTGGCAACACCGGCCCCGCTGGCGCAACCGGAGCAACTGGCCCGGCTGGACCCACCGGCGCAACAGGCCCCGCCGGCCCAACAGGTCCTAAAGGCCCCGCCGGCTCAAATGCGACGGTCCCAGCCAATCTGACCACTCTTTCGAATGATCTCAGCACCACCAACGGAGTCGCGATCTTAGGCAGCTCATCCTTCCAATATGACACCAGCCTCTGCCAGATTGGCGACGTCGTCCTCTCCGTCAACGGTTACGGCGCGGGCGCGATGCCGGCCGATGGCCGTCTGCTTCCGATCAACCAGTACACACCCGCCTTTTCTGTCATGGGCACCACCTTTGGCGGCAACGGCACGACCACCTTTGCGCTTCCAGATCTGCGCGCCTTTGCGCCGCAATATCTGCAGTACTCCATCTGTGTCGAAGGAATCTTTCCCTCGCACCTCTGAGAAGCTGTTACCAGCGCCCCAGAGCCTGCCCTGCGCTTGCCGAAGGGTTTCTATCCCGAAACCTGGGGCGTCTTGCTTTTCAGTCGTCCACCGGCCTCGCCGACGCGCGGTGCACGAAACTGTAGCGCCGGCTTCCCGGCCGGCTGTAGCGTGGACCTCCTGGTCCACGCTTGCTTCTTCCTAGTCCGCGACCATCTGCTCACCCGGCAAGATAGGCCGCGTCCGCGGCAGCAGTCCGCGATAGCTGAACCAGCCCATCAGCGCCAGCGCGCCCACAAAGCCCGCCAGCTTGATCAGGCTGGTCTCTTTGACAAGACCGGCGTCGTGCGTCAGCGGCAGCGTCTTCCACAGCACCAGCAGCACCGTCTGCGCCGCCGTCACCGCCCACACCGCGCCGTAGAAGTAGCGCCGCTCAGTGCCTTCGCCCCTGGTTGACGGCCCCACGCGCGGCAGCTTGCCCAGCGCGCCCAGCAGCAGAATCGCCGCCGCCAGCGGCAGGTAGGCATAGTAGTAAATCTGCTTCATCTGCCACACGCCGGTCGCCGCGGCAATCGCCAGGCCGGCCAGGTTCAGCAGCGCATAACTCAGCACCGCTGTCCAGGCGAAGCTGTAGCAGACCTTGCGGTAGAGCGGATTCGGCCTGTCCTCGTCGAAGCGCAGAATATACGGCCCCGGCTCCCCGCCCGGCACCTTGCCGCGCGCCAGAGCAATGCCCGTCCCCACCAGCACCGCCCCCAGCCACAGCGAGTTGCCCAGGCTGAATCCGTGCGCGAACAGCGAAAACGTCAGCGGCCCCGGCGCCAGAAAGAAGACAAAAATCCACAGCGGCCAATGCAGTGAGCGATAGAGGCGCGTATTGCGCGTGCGCATCTTCCGCTCCTGCGCATACTCTACTTTTCCCTTGTATTCCATGCCACAAGCCTCTCAAAACCGCCGCGCGCTCGTCAATCGGGCAGCGGGTGCGGTTTCAGGACAGGCGACCATCCGCTAAAGATCAGAGAGAGAAGCTGGGAGAACGAATTTGTTAGCAAGGGCTCGGCACGTAGGTCGCACCGTCGCTGCCATCTTTTTGAAAAATGCTTCGGCGGCATCGGCCGGGTCTGCGGCGTGGGTGATAGTCGGCCCCATTGCCGGGGTGTTCAACCGCTTGCCGGACCACAATTCCGTGCTGTATATGCGTATAGCCAATCGTTCATCGGATTCATCGCCTTGCAGCTACCACAGGTCGTTGTCGGGTGCTGGGCTCCGCAATGCGGGCAAACGGCGCGAGACAGGAAAGTATCAAAGCCCTTGCCGCACTGTTTGCACTTCCACTTATTGCCGATTGGGGGTGCTGCGCCACATCCTGGGCAAGCAAAACCCTCTCGCCGTCCGAGCTTTCCAAGACCCAATGACGTGCCGATTATCCCCGTGACGGCAATCGCTGCGGTCAGCCAGAGAAAAGACGCAAATGCCCACTCCCAGGCTCCCCTGTGCGGCCGGTGGGTCGCGTCGATGGTGAAACCGATTGCAGCGAACAATTCGAACGCTGCGGACAGAATTCTCTTCCACAAGGGCTTGGGCTCACGCTGGCGCGCACGATACTTTTTGAGATCCTCACCGGTGGGAAGATAGCTCCCGAACTTCCTTTGGCGACGAAAGGCTCTGAAAAGAACTACACCCGGAATAGTCAGAAACAATGCGGAGTTCAAGAAAAGCACAAGGAGGACAGACCGTGCGTTCGGCCGGCTCCAAATTGGACTATGAGGGGGAAACTTAATTGCGAGAAGCAGAGGCACACTCACAACCATGCCCAGAGATAAGACAAGCAGTAAGAGAAGCCGGCCCCGGTAGCTGGACTTCTCGGACGCTGACATTTCCGCGACTTGCTCCCCAGGACGGAAGCTGTTTTCGACCTGAAGACTGCGACCATCTTGCACGGCTCTTCCCTCGAAGACTGGATTTGTGGTTAATGATAGCTCAATTCCGGCTCACAGTCGGCGGCCATCTCTCCCGGCGGGTGAACGGCCTAGCCCTACGGCCTGCGCCGGATCGATGGTCCCGGACGGATCGCCGGCTAACCCGAGACTGAACCCATTGCCCCAATCCGCCCCCATTTCGCCCCTAAGCTACAATGAAAGCTGGGCCAAGGCCACTTTTCCCGCGCAATGCGCGCAAAGACAGCAAGGAGCTAAAGAACGAATATGTCGATTCCCGCCACACAAATGCGTCCCGGCATGATCATCAAGCACAGGGACCAACTGCATCTGGTCTTCAAGGTCGAGCACCGCACCCCCGGCAACCTGCGCGCCTTTATCCAGGCCAAGCTACGCAACATCCGCACCGGCGCGATGTTCGAGGAGAGGTTCCGCTCCGCCGACGCCATCGAGAAGGTCGTGGTGGACGAGGTGTCCATGGAATTTCTTTACGCCGACGGCGACGACTACTACTTCATGAACCCGGTCGACTACGAGCAGACCGTGCTCAAAGGCTCCACGCTGGGCGAAGCCATCGAGTACCTCACGCCCAATCTCCAGATCAAGGTCAGCTACCATGACGGCACGGCGGTGGGCATCGACCTGCCCGCCTCGGTCGAGCTGACCGTCGTCGAGACCGAGCCGGGCCTCAAGTCGGCCACCGCCTCCAGCGTCACCAAGCCCGCCAAGACCGAAACCGGCCTCGTCGTCCAGGTTCCCGCCTTCATCAACGAAGGCGAAAAGATCCGCGTAGACACCAGCGAGGGCGCTTACCTGAGCCGGGCGTAGAGACGTTCGCGCCCTGAGATCGATTGCGAGACAACCATTTGACCCGCGAAGGGAGTCGTGCAGATGCCTGTTTCCAGCTCAATCGCCAACGCCGCAGTCAGCTTCAAATTGAACGCCGATTTTCTCAAGAAGAACCTGGAAGGACTGGCAGACGAAGAGTGGGTGCGCCGCCCCACTGACTCCATAAACCACATCTTGTGGATTGTCGGCCACCTGTGCTGCGTGCGGAGCTATCTGCTCAAGCAGCTTGGTGAAGACTGGTCAAAACCGTGGCTGGCTCTCTATGGCCGCGGCAAGAAGCCTGACGACACCGTACCAGCTCCCACGCCGCAAGAGGCAATGCTCGCATGGAATGAGTCCTGCGAACGTCTCAGCGCGGCAATGGAATCCGTCTCGGCGGAAACTTTGGCAACCCCATCCACTAATGGGCCGCCGAGTCCCGATGGAATGTTGAGCGGTGTAGTCAACTTCCTCTCCTACCACGAAACCTATCACCTCGGACAGGCTTCCTACATCCGCGCTTGGCTGGGACACGCAGGCGTGATGGGCTGATTTTTCCGGCGCGAGGAGCGATTCGACTGGGAAGAAAAACCGGACGAGGCTTTCACGTTGCCGCTCTATCTCTGCCCCGCAACAAATCGTTCGCGGGATGAGCGATCGTCTGCCGTCTACTGTTCGGACCTATATGCCAAGCGCCCCTCGGAGATCGTCCAGCGCACTTTGCCCTGCATCGTCCAGCCGTCGAAGGGCGTGTTCCTCGACTTCGACTTGCCTTCGCGCGCGCTGTAGGTCCATTCGGCTTTGGGGTCGAAGACCACCACATCGGCGAAGCTGCCCACGGCGAGCGTGCCACGGCCCTTCAAGCCCAGCAGCACGGCCGGCTGCGCGCTCAGCAGATTCAACACGCGGCCCAGCGGCATCTTCCACTCCTTGTGCAGCCAGCGCAGGCTCAGCCCCAGAGCGGTTTCCAGGCCGATGATGCCGTTCGGCGCGCGCTCAAACTCGACCTCCTTCTCATGCACGGCATGGGGCGCGTGGTCGGTGGCGATGGCGTCGATGACGCCGTCGAGCAGAGCCTCAATCAGCGCGTCGCGGTCAGCCGCCGAGCGCAGCGGCGGACACATCTTGGCGTTGGTGTCGTAGAGGCCGACATGCTCGTCGGTGAGCAGAAAATGGTGCGGCGCAACCTCGCAGGTCACGCGCAGCCCGCTGCGCCGGGCCTGGCGCACAGCGGCCACGGCGGCGGCCGTCGAAATGTGGGCCACATGCAGGTGGGGCCGCGCCTCGCGCAGTTCGCCGACGAGGCGAATGTCCCGCTCGACGATGCTCGACTCAGCCTCATTCGGCCATCCGCGCTGCCCCAGCTTGAACGCCGTAATCCCCGCGTTCATGCTGGCCACCTTGTCGGCAACGTGCGTGATGCGCGTGTCCTCGGCGTGCTGGATGACGGTGAGGCCCACCCGCGCCGCCGCGGCCAGCGCCTGGCGCATGATGTGGTCCTGCAAAATGGGCAGGCCGTCGTCGCTCACGGCCACGGCTCCGGCGGCCTTCAGCGCGGCATAGTCCGTGATCGTTTCGCCCTTTGACCCGCGCGTCGCGGCCGCGATGGGGAAGACGCGAACGGTCGCGCCGCGCTCCGCGGCCTGCATCCAGCGCGTGGTCTCGGGCGAATCGTTCACCGGCGTCGTGTTCGGCATTGCGGCAACAGCGGTGAAGCCGCCCGCCGCCGCCGCCGCCGTGCCGGTGGCAATAGTCTCCTTGTAGCCCTGGCCCGGCTCGCGCAGATGCACGTGCATGTCGATGAGGCCGGGAGCGACGGTGAGGCCGATCGCGTCCAGCACCTCGGTGCCGTTCGTAGCCTTCAGCTTGCCCGGCGACGCGATCTCGGCCACATGGCCGTCCCTGAGCAGAATGTCCTTGAGCGCGTCAATGCCCGCAGCCGGATCAACCAGATGTCCGCCGCGAATGATCAGTGCCGTCATGCGCGGCCTCCTATTACAACTCGAATTTTCAATTCTGTTTTCATTGTTACTTCAGTCCACAAATCAAATCAGCAAATTTGGTGGAACAAGAAATTACCAAGTGACATCGAATTGATCCACCTTCCATTTACCATCGAGTAAACTCACCTGGATCATTCCTTCGCTGCCGTATTCGGTAAAATACCAGGTCTTTTGCGTTCCAAAATCGTAAAACAACTGCACCGAGTTCCCGTGATCCTCTCTGCCTTCGAGCACCCAGCGAATATCTGATTTGCCGGTGCCCATACTATTGGCGATTTCAGGAACAGCGTAGGTGGAGATTTTGCCGTTCCTGTAGTCCTTCAAGAATCGGTTGACCGCTCGTTCCGGAGCTCGACTCCGAAATGGGTTAAAAAGTGAAAAACCCTCCACTTGATAGGAATAATCTGTGCACGCGCAGTCGCCGTCAATGTGATACAGAACGGAATGCGAGCGATTGATAAAGGAATACAGAAGAAAAACGGAAACAAATGCCCCTGAGGTAATTCCCAGACCTTTCCAAACGCGCCGGGAGAACGGAATCCTCATTTATCCTCCACTTACTTGCTCGTCAGCGCCCGCTCGACCACCGCCATACGGATGGGTACGCCGTTATGCACCTGTTCGAGAATCGCCGACTGCGGCCCGTCGGCGACCCCGGCAGTGATCTCCATTCCGCGAATGATTGGCCCCGGATGCATCACCACAGCCTTCGGAGCCAGCGCGGCCAGCCGCAGCCCGGTGAGCTGATACGCCGCCTTATACTCTTCCAGGTCCAGTTGCAACCCGGCCAGCCGCTCGGCCTGAATGCGCAGCATCATCACCACCTGCGACTGGCGGAGCGCCGCCTCAAATCTCCGCTCAACTTCAATCCCCGGTCCAGCCTGCGCGGCCATCTCCGGCAGCAATTCCTTCGGCCCGCAAAGCACCACCCGCGCGCCCAGGCGCGGCAGCAGCAGCATATTCGACCGCGCCACGCGGCTATGCAAGATGTCGCCGGTGATGGCCACGGTGACGCCAGCCAGAGTCTCGGCATTGACCGCCGCGCCCCCAGGCCGCAGATGAGCCAGCATCGTTCGCAGGTCGAGCAGCGCCTGGGTCGGATGCTCGTGCATCCCGTCGCCCGCATTGAGTACCGGTAGGCGCGTCTCGGCCTCCAGCAGCCAGGGCGCCCCGCCGAAGTTGCTGCGCAGGATGATCGCCTCGGCGCCCAGAGCGCGTAGCGTCAGGCCGGTGTCTTTGAGCGTCTCGCCCTTCTCAATACTCGACGACTTGTCGGAAACCAGCGTGGTGTCAGCGCCCAATGCCTTGGCGGCCAGCTCAAAGCTGGTGCGCGTGCGCGTCGACGACTCGTAGAAGAGGAGCGCGATGCGCCGCTTGGCCAGGATGCGCGCGCGCGTCAGCGGGTCTTGCTGTTCAAGAGCCGTGGCGCGGGCAAGTAGATGGCTTACGGCCTCGAGCGTCAGATCCTGCGCCGAGAGCAGCGACCCTGGATTGTATGGAAACGGCGAGGCGGCGACAGGCGGAGTAGCGAGAGGGCGGCGAACTTTGGCTGCGGGCAGGTTCATGATTCTTTCAGCTTCTAGCTTCCAGCCTCTAGCTCCTAGCAAAAAGCTGGAGACTGAATATCGTACCTAGGAAATCCGCACCGCCCCTACGGGGCGGTGGATTCTTGCTTGGACCGGTTCCCAGGGTTTCACCCTGGGCTATTTTCGCCGCCTCCCTACGGGAGGAACCGCAGCGAATGTATCTCCCTCCGCCTCTTGCTCTTAGCTGCTGGCTGCCGGCTTCCAGCTTCTCGCTCCTGGCTGATAGCTAGAAGCTGTTCTTCTCAATCCACTCGCTCGACCAGCAGCACCTGCTCGTCATTATCGACCTCTTGAAACTTGACCTCGATGATCTCCCGGCTGCTGGTGGGCACGCGCCTGCCAATGTAGGTGGCCTCGATGGGCAGCTCACGGTGGCCGCGGTCGATCAGCACGGCCAGTTGCACCCGGCGCGGGCGGCCGTGATCGAAGAGCGCATCGAGCGCCGCCCTGATCGTCCGGCCCGTGTAGAGCACATCGTCGCACAGCACCACGTCGCGCCCCTCGATGTCGAAGCCGATGGCCCCTGGCGTGACCACCGGGCGCGCGCCTGTGGTCGAGAGATCGTCGCGGTAGAACTGAATGTCGAGCACGCCGGTATCCACCGGTCGCTTCTCGATGGAAGAGATCAGCTTGCCCAGCCGCTCGGCCAGCGGAGCGCCGCGCCGCTTGATCCCCACCAGCGCCAGATCCCCGCCGCCGTTGCTTTTTTCAACAATCTCGTGGGCCAGCCGCACCAGGGTGCGCTCGATCTCCGAGGCGGACATCAGCCTGCCCTTGATCCTCAGTGCCTGTTTGCTTGGGGCTTCGCTCATGGTTGTTCTCTCGCGGCCAATCTCAGCAGAATGATAGAGGGTTCCGTGCCGGGCGGCAAGCTGTGGAGAAACTATATCTCCGGTCTTCGCGTGCGGGCCAGCAGGCGCGCGCCCATCGCACCGCCGGCTATGGCAAAGAGAATCAGAAAAGCCGCGTTCAGGATAAAGCCGAAGGTCTCGAAGCCGGCGTGACCCTCCGGCGAGAGCATCCAGGCGTGGATGGCGGCCTGGTTACTCTGCAACTGGGCCGCATCGGCCGCTGCCATTCCCGACGACAACTGCTGCGTCATCTGCTGGCTTGACTCGGTGTAAGTTTCGACGAACGCCTTCCAGTTGGCGTCAATCTGGCTGGATTGGTGCAGAACAAACCGCTGCACGAAGAGCTGGCCGCCGCTGACTCCAAAAGCCAGCCAGCCGCCCAGCAGTCCAGTCACCAGGCCAATGCGCGCGCCGGCTCCGAGCGTGATCCATGCCGGCCGCTGGCTGCGCATATAGAGCACCACTGCCAATCCTGCTGCCGTGGCCATCCAGAAGAGTCCCAGGCTTCCCGCCTGCGAAGCCGCGCTCGACAGCAGCCCTGCCGGAACCGCCATCAGCAGAGCCGCGCGCAACGCCGGCTTCCAATCGATCGTGGCTGCATCCCGCGCCGCTTCGTTCCAGCGCTCCGGCTGGCTTTGCCCCGGCGCGCCCTCAATCGCGTACACCAGTTGCGGCAGGCCGCACGCGGGGCAGTAGCAGTTCTCGGCCTGAACAGTCTGGCGGCAGCGGTTGCAGGTGATCTCCATACATCTATGAGCCTAGCATTTCACCGGGCAACGGGGCAGCAACTCTTTCGGCCGCGGAACAGGAAATCCGCATCCGGCGGATATTGCGGCCTGGGAACGCGGAGATTCATGCCCAAATCCCGCGACAACAAACGGCTCCCAAGCCAGGCCGCCGATCTGCCTCAAGCTAAATCCCGCTGTTTCTCACTTTGCGGCGCGCCCTGCGCACGCGGCGCACTTCGAGGTATCGGCGAATGGGGATGAAGGTTCGCTCGTCGCAGTTCAGGCAGCGCACAGGCAAGCGCAACAGCAGCAACCGCGACAGATCGGCCGGATGAAAACGGAGATGAGATGTGCGAAACTTCGACAAACCGCAAAAATGGCAATGCAGCTCCATACCGGCCTCCAGTATCGGGCAAAAATCCACAAAATATACAGCGGGAGAGGTGAGGGGTTGCAATGATCGTCGCCAACCGCGCGCAGACCGGGGAAGACATCTCTAGTCTAGCAGGAATACGTTTTCCGCGCATATTGGTTGCGTAAAGACCAGAGGATTCATCAAAGGAGAGTATCGGATCAATCCTTTGGGCGGGCAATCTTTTCGACGTAGTAGGTAATCAGCCCGGTCGGCAAGAAGCGCACGAGCGAGGCCGTGATCCTGCCGCCGATCGATGGCAGCAGAGTGCGCTGGCCTCGCGCCAGGGCAGCCACCGCCAGCCGCGCCACATCCTCGGCCGATTGCATCGTCGGCCCTTTGAAGGCGCCGGCGCGGGCTATGTCGAAGAACTCGCTCTCCGTCGCTCCTGGGCAGAGCGCCGTGACCTTGACGCCGAAGCGCGCCACCTCGGCGGCCAGCCCCAGCGCAAAGAAGCGGTCGAAGGCCTTGGTTGCCGCATAGGTCGAGAGATAAGGTACAGGCTGAAAGCTGGCCGTCGAGGCCAGAATCAGCACCCACCCGCTGCGCCGCTCCACCATGCGCGGAATAAAAAGGCGCGTGAGCCGCGCCATCGCCTCGCAGTTGACGCGCACCTGGCTCATCTCCTGTTCGATGGGGCTTGCGTAAAACGCGCCGTACTGGCCGAGGCCCGCGTTGTTGATAAGAATGTCGACCCGCAGTCCGGCCCCTTCCGTCGCATCGTAAATCCGCTGCGGCGCGGCCGCATCGTTCAAGTCGGCGGCGACGATGCGGGTCTCCGCGCCCGCGGCTTCGAGTTCCGCCGCCAGCGATTCGAGCCGGTCTCTGCGCCGCGCGGTGAGGATCAGTTTCGCGCCGTGACGCGCAAGCTCCCGCGCCAGCGCCGCGCCGATTCCCGCGCTCGCCCCCGTCACCAGCGCCCATTTGCCGTTGAAGTCCTGTTTGCCTGTCATTGCTGTTTCATCATAGCCGATGGCTGGCGCTGAGTCTGTTGGAGGCCCTGCGCAACTCCAGCTAGGTCTTGCCGCCCACCAGTTCCCCCGCAAACTCCTCGTTGAGCCACTTGCTAAATGCCGTAAACTCCTCGTCGCGGCCCAGGAAGTCGCGCACCATCTGCCGCCCCGGCTTTGACCCGCCTTGTTCGAGCACTGTCTTGCGATAACGGCCCCCAGCTTCGCAGCCCAGCAAATCGTTCGCATCGAATTGCGCGAAGAAGTCCAGCGCGATCACCTTATCGAACGCGTATGTGTAATAGTTCGACGAGTAGCCGGTCAGGTGGCCGAAGCTCGCGTACATCCTGTTGCCTTCCAGCCAGGTCCACGGCTGCAATCCCTCGTACAGCCTCTTCGTAATCGCGTCGAGATCGATGCCGCCGGGGTCTTGATCGTGCAGATCGAGCGAGAGCGTTGTGTAGTAGAGCTGCGATCGCACCCAGTCCGCGCGCCCAAAGGCTCCGGCCACTTTCATCTTCTCGATCGTCTCGGAAGAAAGCGTCTCGCCGGTTTCGTAGTGCTTGGCAAACGCCTGCAAGAGTTTCTCGTCGCGGAAAAACTCCTCCAGCATCTGCGAGGGCACTTCGATGAAGTCGCCCTCGGTGGCAAAGCCGCTGAGTCCCGCCCATTCGGTCTGGCCGCCCAAAATGGCGTGCATCAAGTGGCCGAACTCATGAAAATAGGTGACCACGTCGGAGTATTGCAACAGGCCTGGGTCGGCATGTTGGTTCGACTCGCTCGTGCTCGACTCTGCCTCGCCACCAGGGAAGTTGCAGATCAACGCGGCTTCCGGCAGCGCGCGGCAGCGCGCCCCGATGACGATCGGCGCGGCGGAGAACCACTTGTCCTTACCCTCGCGCGGGTGCATGTCGAGATAGAATCGGCCCACATGCCGGCCGCGGTCGAAGACATCGAAGACCGACACGTCCGTGTGCCATGCGGATTCCGTCGAGCGCCGGAACTCGATCTTGAAAAGCCGTGCGGCCGTTTCCAGCACGCCTGCCTCAACCTGCGGATAAGGAAAGTAGGGGCGCACCGATTGAGAATCGAAGTCGAAGGCCGAGCGGCGGAACTGCTCGTACCAGTAAGCGCGGCTGGTGATGTCGATTGCCGTAAGCTCGCTTTTGCGCTGCCGCGTGAAGTCGAGAATCAGCGCAAGCTCGCGCCGCGCGCCCTCCCTGCTCGCCTCGTCCAATTTAGCCAGGAACGTACGCACGTTGGCCGCCGAGCCCATCATCTGGTCGGCGGTCGCAAGATCCGCCCAACTGCGAAAGCCCAGCACGCTGGCAATTTGTTGCCGCGTGGCCAGCAGGTCGAGCAGCACCTGTTGGTTGCCCGGATAAGCTCGCGTATTGTAGGCCAGGAACATGCGCTCGCGCAGTGCCGCGTTCGAGGCAAAGGTCATCACCGGCTGCATGTCGGGGGGATCGGTGGTAAGCGTAATGCGGCCGCTTGCGGCCGCATGGCGCGCGACAAAGTCAGCCGGCAATCCGTCAAGTTCCTCCGCCGTGGCCTCGATGGTCTTGCCGCCCTCCTGAATGTTGCGGCTGAACTCCAGCGACAAGCGCGTTGCTTTTTCCTGAAGCGATTGCAACAGGTCGCGCGTCGCCTGATCCTTGTCCACGCCGGCCAGCCGATAGCTGAGCAGTGTACGCCGCACAAAGTGCTTGGTCGCCGGACTTGCCGCTTCAACCGCGCCAGCCCCATCTATATTGATGGCGGCGAGAGCCTCATAGACCTCGCGGTTCAAACTCAGCGAGCTGCCGGCCTGCGCCACGCGCTGCGCTTCGATCTGCGCCTGATCGCGAACCGCTTTGTTGGCAGCCACTGAGTTCAGCACGCCGGCCTGCGCTCCCGCCAGCGCGAGTTGCTCGATGGCCGCGTCGTACAGCCGCAGCGAATTCTCCGGCGTGCGCTCGCCCTCGACGGCAAGCAGCGCGGCTAACGCCGCCTCGTGAGCCGCCAGACGGGCATCGACCCACGTGGTGAGCGCCTCGGCCGACGCGGCTCCGCCCGCCTCCCAGGCGTGAAGATCTTGCGATGCGGCTACCGCGGAAGCTTTCTCAGCAGACATGATGGGCAAACTCCTCCAAACTTCTAGAGTCGTGAGTCAAATGTTCGTTTACAAAATGACCTGTCATCCTGAGCGGAGTTGGGCGCGTGGCCAGGATCCCCGGCGGGTGATTTCTGCCCGCCGGGGTGGCCAGGCGGCCAACGCAGTCGAAGGATATGCTGTTCCAAAGCTCGATCTCTTGAGAAAACGTTTGACTCACCCCATTAGAGTGCCACACTGGAGCGCCTTGCATCCAATATCTTCGATGGCCGAGCGCGATTGCAACGCGCATCAAAGTTTTGCTCTTTGGCCCGCGCTCGTCTACCATCCCTCCAAGAGGATTCGTGGAACCCACTGAGATCGAACCCACCCAGCCAACGCCGCTGCAACCCCCTGTCGCGCCCGCAACAATCGCGCCCGCATGGCACACCGTTGTCCTGGTCGCGGGCATTCTTGCGATCTCCATCGATGGCGCCTCGCGCCTCTCCGCCCTCCATGCTCCGCTCGACCGTCTCAGGACCTATGGCTTCACCGCCGCGATGGATTTAGCCTTGCTCGCGTGGGTCGCGTTGGGATTGCGTCTGAACAAAACTCCGCTGCGCTCGCTGCTCGGCTCTTTCTCATGGGACATTCGATCCATCGCAACCGACGTGGGCGCCGCGGCCGTCTTCTGGATCGTCTCGCTGATGACGCTGGGCTCGCTCGGCATCGCCTGGTCGGGCGTTGAGGCCGCGCTCGCGCACTCTCCGCCGCCGCCCCATGTCGATGGACACATTGCAAACGCCCCACAGTCCTCGCAGGCGCGACAAGCCGGACAAGCGGAACAAGCGCTCGCTCCCCATGACTCGCAACTGCGCACGTTGCGTGCGCTGGTCCAGTTGGCGCCCGCCAACGGAAAAGAAATGGCCGCCTGGGCATTGCTTTGCGTCTTGGTCGGCATTGTCGAGGAAATTATTTTTCGCGGATACCTGCAACGCCAGTTCATCGGATGGGCGCGAGGCAGTTTGCCGTGGGGCGTTGCGGCGTCGGCAGTGGTCTTCGGCGCCGCTCATGCCTATCAAGGCGCGCGCGGAATGTTCTTGATCGCCGCGTTTGGCGCGCTCTTTAGCGTGCTCGCGCTCTATCGCCGCAGCCTGCGCGCGGGCATCTTCGCGCATGTGTGGAATGACTTGATGGCCGGCTTCGCGTTGGCTTTGCTGAGGTCGAGGCACATCATTTGAATCGTTCACGGCGAGTTTCGATTCGGCTCCGAAAAAAATTGTTGCCTATTTTTCCACCACCATGTCGTTTTTCTCTTGACACTTGCGTTACATAAATCTATACATTCTTCAACTGCATTATCGTTTGCAGTCACGACACACAAACTGTCGAAAGGGAGAATAGGCACATGGCAACCAAGAAAGCAGCAAAGAAGGCGCCCGCGAAGAAGGCGGCAAAGAAGGCCGCAAAGAAGAAGTAGTAGCGGCTCCTCCAACCACAAGGCAACACCCCAGGGGAACGCGCAAGCGTTCCCCTGAAGTGTTTTTGGGCCTGCCGTGTGTTTCGAGACCGCTGCGCTCTTGCGGAAAGGATTACACTGATACTCGCGTAGAACGCACGGAGAAGTCTATGACACGCCGCCGCTGGATTGCCGAGCATTGGGACGAAGCCACCGCCACGCTGGTGGGCGCGCAGGCCGAACACATGACCCGCGTGTTGCGCGCGCAGCCGGGCATGGAGGCCGACGTGGTGGCGGGCGGCCACGTCTTTCATGCGCAGGTGGCTGCCGTCTCTGCCGATGAAGTCCGCTTCAACCTCATCGCCGAACTCGAGGCCGATCCGGCGCTGCCCGTCACGCTGGTGATGGCTGTGTATAAATTCGATCACATGGAGTGGGCCATCGAGAAGGCCACCGAGTTGGGCATTGCGGCCATTGCGCCGGTGATTGCGCGTCGGACGGAGAAGCATCTCGCAGCGGCTGCCGGCAAGCGTGCCGAGCGCTGGCGGCGCATCGCGCATGAGGCGGCGCAGCAGGCCCGGCGCTCCGATGTGCCCATCCTCTTCGATCCAGCGCCGTTGGCCGCGCGCGTCCGCGCCCCTTCAGATGCTGTGTCCGCCGCTTCCGCCACTTCCTATATTGTCCTGGCCGAGCAGGAGCGCACAACCACGCTGCGTCATGCATTGGAAGAAGCCGTAGCCGCCGCCGGAACGGAAACGCCCCGGCTCGAGATTGCCATCGGCCCCGAAGGCGGATGGGCCGCGGAGGAAGAAGCGCTCTTCGACGCCAACGGCTGGCGCGCCGCCTCGCTAGGCCCGCGCATCCTGAGAGCCGAAACCGCCGCTATCGCGGCACTCGCTGTAGTCGCCTCGTACCTGGAGTAGGTTGCTGGAGCTTCCCCGTTTCAGAATCGAGATATGGAGCTACCGGCAACTGCATCGACGGCGAGAGCGTGTTTCAAAGTTGCCGCTTCGTATAGGGGCATGACTTCTGTCGTGCCGAAGCAGCTTGACAAGCATCGAGTCTTAACCCTTGAGACAATGCGACTGAAGCATGGCGGGCATTTTGGAAGCGCACTCTTGCGACAGTAGAGGCGCCTCGGCGCATACTGGGTTCGAGTCTCGCCAGGCCCCGATCGCAAATTTGCGCTTAAGGAGATACCTCGGCCAGCGTGGCCTCAGTTGCAGTTTGCGTGAAATGAAACTGCACAATCCACACGCTGGAAACGGCCTGACCTCCGGCTTGAGCAGGCTTGAACTTCCATTGCTGCGCCGCTTGCAGAGCCACTTTGGAAAAGTACTTGCTTGACGACGGCGAGTCCAAGCTGGCATCCGAAACATTGCCGTCGAGATCGACCGCGACCCGCACCCTCACGTTGATCTGCCCTTGAATGGACGCGCTGGCGCTGGGGAGTACGTCCGGCATCACTTGATTCACAACGCCATCTTTCACCGCAACGGCTTTGGAGCCAGGAGTCCCCAGAATTGGAGTTGGCGCTGGCGCCGGAGCTGGAACTGGCGCTGGAGTTTGAGCTGAAGGTTTAGCTTGTTGGGTGGGAACCGCGGGCGCCGGGCGCTGTTCTTCGGCAGCTGGCGCAACCGGCATCGAAGGCCCAGCCCGTGGCCCAGGCTGGCGAGATTGCATGAGAAAACCTGCGGCTACCGCAAGCAGGAGGAGCACGGATGCAACCCCTGCCGTAATGCCAAGTTTGCCGGATGCCGCACTGCTGCTCTTGCTTGCCTGCTCTGGAAGAGCGCGAACTGGTTCGAGGCGAGCCCTGACATCGCCGAGGGTGCATCGGCGCGTGGGGTCGCAGCGCAGGCACTCCCGCGCAATCCCGGCAAAGGGTTGCGGCATGGATTCCGGCACGGCCGGCTCGTTCCGTTCCGATCTCTCCCAAACCGGCGGATGCTGGGTCAGAGCTTCGACCAGGACAACGCCGAGGGACCAGAGGTCCGCGGGCGGAGTGACGGTCCCCGCTGCGGTCTCCGGCGCGTCATAGATTGTCGGGGCGACTCTCGGAGCCAAAACGGCCTTGCCCGGCTCGCCCGCGCGCCGAAGGCTGTCGCAAGAGAGCTTCAACCGGTCATCGACGACCAGGATGTTCGACGGCCTCAGGCGGCTATGCGCCAGCCCCTTGCCGTGAAGATAGCCGAGCGCGTCGAGGACCGGGCCGAGCATCTCTCCGGTCTCGACGAGTGTGAGCGGCCGCTCGGGAAGAATCTGCGAGAGGTTCTCATCGGCATATTCCGTCACGGCATAGAGCAACTCGGCGGCGTCGATCCGGCAGCACCCGCTGTGCAAGAGAGGCATCAGGTGAGGATGCGAGAGAG
>Ga0187847_10001020_pt1 | contig 26986 bp, 27 predicted proteins | sample June2016WEW_4_10_FD_132458 | JGI IMG/M metagenome (GOLD analysis project Ga0187847, IMG submission 132458) | Peatland microbial communities from SPRUCE experiment site at the Marcell Experimental Forest, Minnesota, USA - June2016WEW_4_10 | ecosystem: Environmental > Terrestrial > Soil >...
CCATAGAGGCCCGGGCCTGAAGTCCGCATAGTTTCGATCCCTTTCAAGGGCTTCCTCTAGCTCCCTACGGAACCCAGTGCGAGCCTCCCGCCAGCGTCTGCCCCACCGCAGGTGGTTAGCCGTCGTTCTCGCCCAGTGCCAGTCGTAGTTGATGCGACTCCGTCCACGCCATCCTTAGTCCACCAGAAACCAGTCCGCGACCCATGAGCTGCACAATTCCCACGCCGAAACGCATCACCCACGGCGCTGTTCCATCCGGCCAAAGCTCAGCCAGAGGCCGCGCCACTCCGTGCGCATCCGGGTGATATACGCGCTCGTCCCACGTCCGCGAGCCCTGCGGGAACTCCGGATAGTGCCGGACCGCGTCGATCGCCGATTGCAGAATCCGATGCTTCCAAGGTTCGGCGTACTGCGGCATGAAGAGAATATTGCTCTTCTTCTCCCGCCGTACTTCGTGCACAAACTCCGTAAAGCTCGTCGCGTTCGTCAGGTTGATGTTGGCGTTCGGTTCCACTCCATGCCGGTCACCGCCTGAGATCAGCAGCATATTCCACTGCTCGGCCAGCCTCCGGGTCGCACGGTTCTCATCCCAGTGCCGCAGTCCGTTCAGTTCCAGCGCATGCAGATAGTTGCCATTCTTCTGTAGGAACTCATTCACCAGAAACTTATGCTTCTCGGCGCCCACCAGGTACAGATCCCAAAGCGGATGGTTAAAAATCACCAGCACATTTGGTTCGTCGTTCAGCGCCACCAATATCTCCGTCAGCCGCGCATCACTCGGATTCTTGGTGAAATCCGAGAGCGTCTTCATCCACTCCGGCGCTTTGCTGCTGGGCAGGTTGTGCACACCCAGGTGAAACGACTGCGCTCCATAAGGCGCGCTCCACTCGACAGAAACCGGAATCCCTCGCGCGCTCGCGACCGTACGCAGCAGCATGGGCGCGTTGATGTTGTCGTGGTCTGAGAGCGAGACCATGGGCGCCAAGTCCAGCTTCTCAATCTGTCCGCATTCCAAATCGAAGGCCAGCTTCGGCGTCATGGGCGGCGTCCAATAGCTGGCCGAATAGTTAATCCGCACTCCGTGGTTCGCTTCCGACCGCCGCTCCAGCCGCGACAGAATCGGACGCATCAAGGGATACTGGTTGCCGAAATTCGCCAGGAAGTCCAGCGTTTCCTGCGACTGGTTGGTGTGACCATGCAGCGAAACACCCGTCCGGAAGCCTTGCGGTGCGTTTTGGTCGCGCCACAAGTATGAGATGGTCGAATTGGCCATTCCTTCTCCTTCTCCATAAACGAACCGGAATTTGTGCATTCAGTATCCCCCACGTCCCATAAATGGCGGGTTAAGATGGTGCGAATGCCCCTTCAATTAACAAAAGAATCAATATAGTTACCAGGAAACCCTTATAAAAGGGCAGAATCTCCTTGAAATCGCGGAAAAACACCAATTCAGGCTTCGCACAATATCGCCGGTTCCAGACTTTCCCAATCTATCTCTAAAGGAAGGCCACTGGGGTGCGGCTTGCTTTAAGCCTAGCAGAATCAACCCGGCCGCATGCCGAATTCTGAAAAGCAGTGAGGTCTGTGGGTGCCATCGCAGCTCGCTCTTGCCCAGCTTGGATTCCTTGTTCAATGAGTTTTGGAGTCTGGCCAGAACGGAAACTGTCATTGCAGATAAATACGCACACACTGGCGGAAGAGTTCACGTCCTCAGTTAAGAGAGAAGCTGCGCGACCAATTAGCGATAAATTGCTCTAACTACTTGCTCGTCTTGGCCATTTCCGGTCCCAGAAAATCTTCCACCGTCCACCCAGCCATCAGGTCCTCGCCGTCGGCCGTCTTCTTCATTTCGGCGAACTTCCCCGCGGCTGCCTCAGCCAGAAGATAATTCTGCGTCAGCCCGTGCCGCAGCATCTCAAAAGCCTGCTCCGGAGTATCGGCATACTGAAACAGCTCAATATCCTTCGGCGAAATCGCACCTGTATCCACCAGCGCGTCCAAGTTGAAGACCCTCTTCCAATACTCCGACCCGTAGATCACCACGGTGATCTTCTTAGCCAGCTTCTGAGTCTGAGCCAGGGTCAGAATCTCAAACATCTCGTCCAACGTCCCGAATCCCCCCGGAAACACCACCAGCGCTTTTGACAGGTACGCAAACCATAGCTTGCGCATGAAGAAATAGTGGAACTCGAAATTCAGGCTCGGGGTAATGTATGGGTTCGGAAACTGCTCAAACGGCAGCCGGATATTCAGTCCAATTGTCTTCCCGCCAACCTCCCACGCACCGCGGTTGGCCGCTTCCATGATCCCTGGGCCACCACCAGAGGTCACAACAAACCGATGCCGCTTTGACGGAATCCCCTTGGCCCACTTTGTTAGCAATCCGGAAAGCCGCCTTGCATCCTCGTAGTAGCGGGCCATCTCCACCGCCGCCACGGCGCGCTTCCGCTGCAGGTCAGTGGCCGTACCTTCCACAATTTGCGGCACGCTTGCCGGCTGTTCGTGTTCCGGCGCAGGCTGGCTCGATCCGGTGTTGTCCAGCAGTTCCATCTCATGATCGGCCTCTTCGCGCCCGCGAAATCTGGCCGACCCAAAGAACACCACTGTATCCTGAATGTTCTCTCGCCGAAATCGTGCCAAGGGCTCCAGGTACTCTGCCACGATCCGGATCAACCGGCCGTCCGCCCCGTTCAGAAATTCTGGATTCTCATACGCCAGCGCGGCCTTATCGAGCGCAGCCGGCGTCCCCGGTCCGGAACTCTTGTCGCCGCAATCTGCGCCCTGAGACATACTCGTCGTTCCTTAAACCCAGTCACTGGTCCCTGCGCCTCCAGGTCCCTAGTCCCTAAGTCCCTCAGTCTCTTTGTTAGTTATCCCGGTGCCGGAATGCGTCGTGAAACGCAATCCACAGATTCAGAAGCCCCAGGCCTGAAACGATCCCCCGCACTGCTCCGTTTGCGGCATAAATTGACAGCGTCGGATATTGCACGAACAGTGGATTCTGATCCCAGAAAAGCCTGGACCAAGGAGCATAGCAGACTGCAACCCCGATATACATCCGGAGAACCACCCGCAAGAACAGCTCCGACCGCTCCAGCCACCGCGGAATCCGCTGCGGCGCCTGCTTTTGTCCAGTTCCCCCACCTCCGCCAGAACTACTTCCGAGAATGGGAAGAATCACGGGGCCAGTCTCTGGACCAATCTCAACGCCAGACAAAACTTCTGTGGCAGGCATAGGTTGGGGTAAAGGGATTGGTGCAGGTATCGGTGCTGGCACGGGAAGAGGCCCAGCCCCATACCCGGGCAGTGGAGCCGGGCTCGCGGTGAGTGAGGGCGATGTCAATTCCGGCTGCTGGGGCATTCTTTGGTTACGGTCAGTCTCCAGTTCCAGCCCATCCGCAGGCATTCGAATCAAGCCGCAATAAACCGTCCCGGCTCGGAAACCCCGTATTCCAACGGTATCACAGCAAGGGCCGCAGCGTGACCACGCGCCTGCTCGCGGAACGGCCCTGTCCAGGCTTGGACACTGTATCTGAAACGACGTCAGACGATGATTTCTCCTTCTCCGACGCAAACGCTTCGAGGATCAAGGCTTCCTGCGCAAGTATTCCATCTTGAAATCTGCGGTCCATGAAGAACCGTTGTCCACGGACTTTTCCCAAATCTGTTCCACGGTATCCGCGTTCACGCGAACAATTCTGACCTTCTTCAAGACAGCTCTGCCGTTTTCATCCTGCGCTGGCCCCTGCAATTCAGCCGAACCCGGCGTCACTGTGCCTTTCATCATGTGTACACGCCCATGATTGTCCACGAACAAGCCGTACCAGCTTTTGTCTTCGGCGTTGTATGCCAGGGTATTTTCGCCATCGTGATTGCTTGTATCGCTCCCCCAGCTTTCTGTCACCAGGCATTTGTCCAGGCTCAGATGCACCGAGCTATGCCCTTTCCCCGCCATTCCCGGGGAAGCCACCGCCCAGTCTCCGAGCCAATAGTCGAGTTGCCGGGCATCCGCGCTGGCCGTGCACGGCGCGGCATCGTCAGCGGCCATCGCCGGCACCGCCGCAAAGGTTGAAAATACTCCCGCAAGAACAAAAAGTGAAACACGCATAGGACCTCCTTCGTGAGCTGTCAAGCCCACCCTCAGGTCATAATGGCTGCGGCAATCACTTGTCGCAAGGGACCGGGTACGACATATTATGTCTCCTATGCGACACCTCATTGTTCGCGAGAATGATCCTCCGCGCGGCGTCTCCATCTCCACGCACTCCCGCGAATATCTACATGGGTCGCGCGTCGCACTGCATGCCCACGAATCCGATCAGCTGATCTACGCCAGTCGCGGCGTGATGGAGGTGACATCCGGCCAGAGTGTCTGGACCATTCCGCCCCACTTCGGCCTCTGGATTCCGGCTCGCACACTGCATGAGGTTCGCATGCCAGAGCGCGTCTCCATGCGCACGCTCTACCTTCGCCCGGCCCTTACCAGGCTGACCACCGAATGTACCGTCATCCACGTCGGATTGCTCCTTCGCGAACTCATCTTCGAAATTGTGCGGGTCGGCGCGCTGCGTTACCGAAATCGCATCGAGTGCGCGTTGCGCGATCTGCTTGTTGCTCAGTTGCAGCGCGCCACGCCCGTGCCCACAGTCGTGGTCTTGCCCAAGGATTCAAGAGCGGCGGCAGTCGGGCAGGCTGTCTTTGCAGATCCTGCCGTCCCTACCTCTTTGCAATCGATGTGCGCGTCTGCGGGCCTCAGCGTCAGAACCCTGGAGCGAATCTATCGTCGCGAAGTGGGCACCAATTTTGAGTGCTGGCGCAGGCAAGTCCGCCTGATGAGGGCGATCGAGCTTCTGGTAGCAGGACGAAGCGTAAAAGAAGCCGCCTTCGCGGTCGGGTACCAGCAGCCGAGCGCCTTTGTGGCTCTCTTCCGTTCCACCTTCGGAACCACTCCGAAAGCCTGGATCTCCGCCTTGGGCCGAGGCGATTGAAGAGTCGCTTGAGGGTTGGAGTTTGCCCCCCCAATCGGATACCGTTAGCGAATTCATGCCGCGCCACTGAAGTTGTGCGAAACGTGTATCGTGCAGGCGTTTCAGAGAAACTTCTGGTTTGCCGGTCCTTCGACCGGAACCCCAGAATTCTGTTGACGGACTGTGGATTCGCGCCAAGATGATTTGGCATGGATCGACCGGCATTCCCAGCGACATGCGCGTTTTCTGCACGGACCGCGGTGCCTGTCGTACGAACTGACGTGAGTTAACCGCTAGTTATAGAGTCGAGCTACGAGACCCGGAGGATTGGAACTGTAACCGTCAAGGCTTCTTCTTGTGTTCGGTAATGAATCGAGCATAAGCACTGGCCGCATCCCGGAACCTAGTGATAAAAGCATTCACGTTTTGCTCCGTGATTCCGCCCTCCAGAAAGAGTTCGCTCGTGAGAATGGTGCCACCCTTCTCGTTGACAAATGCCGTAGTCCCTATAGGGATATGATTCCATTCGTTCAAGTCTTCCAGCGTGGGACCGTCCGAATAGGAAATGAAGAGTTCAACCACAGTAGGGTTTATGACCAATCCCCCGATCTTCCTCCCTTCCGACATGAAAATAAAGTAGGCGTCCGGCTTCCCATCCGTAGACCCACGCGATGTCGAAAAACCGAGAGCTTGGACTCGCTGCTGAAAGGATTCAATGGTCATGCTGTTGACGAGGGGTGGATTGCTTTGTGTGCCCGAGGTACCCTGAGCCTCCAACGCGGTGGCGCAAAGATAAGAAACAGCACAAAGCAAAAAAACGCGCAGATGCGTGGTGCTCATTGGAACTCCGGTCACGTGGTCTTTTTGACTGAGTTTATAGCATACACAGTCGAAAGCCCGTTTCCCGACTGCCCGGGCCCTTTTTGCAGTTCAGGGCGAGTCGTCGCCAAACCGGAGGTAACCTGCGTTTGTCGGTGAAAACCTCGAACCCGATTTTTCGGAAACGGGGTTTGCGCTAATTTGCGGTGGCGCGTTCGGGAATTCGCCAACAATGTTCCAATCGGCTGACTTGATAGGGCGGCAGCGCTGGAGTACGCTTTTAGCGCGTGCCTGCACCCGCATCCTGCAGCCACGCGGTCTCAGAGATTGCTCTAAAGGAGACTTGCCATGAAGCCTTTCGGACTGGTTTCGCTCGCTATCCTTTTCGGTGCCGCGTCGTTGACAGCCCAAACCACTGCTAGTTACGGCGTAGCCGGGATGGAAGGACTCGCCAACCAGCCCCAAACCCAAACGGTTGTCATTCAGCTACCGCAGTCGAATAACGCCTGTCCGGTTTCCGTCCAGGCACGGCAGGCAGCCAGTTGGAACAGAATGGAAGTGAGTAACGATCGCCCCAAGGGCCCCGCTCAACGGCTCCATCTGACCCTGGTTAATCCAAAGTCAAAGCAAATCACTAGCGCCACTGTTGCCGTCCACGGCCTCACCCCAAAGACTCGCGCGACGCTGACGACGATGGTCGCCGGTAACTCCCCATCGGATGCAGCACGCACTCTAGATATCTCGTTCTCTGCCGGTTCGGCGAAAGAGGTATCCGCAGATCTCTGGGTACCCGGCCTCTCCGCGGCCTATTCCATTGACCTCATCGGCATCACCTATGCCGACGGATCAACCTGGAAACTCGCGGACGGCTTCACCTGCCGCACATCCATAGATGCGCTCATGCTCATCAGAGGCCAGTGAAGAACTCCAATAATATGGAGCGAATGGAAATCGATGCCCGTTCAATCTCACGACTTTCGCGCCACGCGCGTCTTCGAATACGCTGACGACGCACCGGTCCTGCGCAAAGTACAAGACGCTCTCGACCTCATAGGCGACGCCAGGGGGCAGTCTGCCACCCTGGCCATCATTCCTATCCACCGCCTCGATCCGACCTTCTTCCAATTGTGCACAGGTCTCGCTGGCGAGATGCTCCAGAAGTTCGTTACCTACGGTCTGCGCCTCGCCATCCTCGGCAACTTCCAGGAACTAGCATCCCAAAGCACAGCCCTGCGCGACTTCATCCGCGAGTCGAACCGCGGTTCCGCCATCTGGTTCCTTGCCAACCGCAAAGAACTCGAAGAACGATTCAGAGCCTGATCACCCGAGTCACAGCCTGAAGTACACGCCAATCATCGGTTCTGCCGTATGCGTGAAGGCCCCGGTCGAGGTAAACAGCGTGGTCAGATCGGGAGCTTTGTACAAGTTCCCGCGATACTGCAACCGCAAACCAAGATGTGGCACCAACCCCCAGTCCACTCCAGCTCCGTAAATATACGCCGGCTTCATCGCAGAGTTCGTATTCGTCTGCCCACCACTCGGCTCGTTGAACAGGACGCCCACACCGGCCAGCGCAAACGGCCTGATGTTCGCAACCTTCAACGACGCCACCCAATCGCCGCTGATTTCGTGCGCATTGGCAGACACAGATTGAGTCTCTGTAAGGGGACAGCCAATGCCAGGGCAGTCGAGGAGCGCGGAATACGTCTGATTAGCGCGGTTAAACGAATACGTACCTTCATACCCGATGATCGGATTCACGATATGCCGCACTTCGATCAGTCCACCGGCGGCATTCGCCGGGCTCTGTGTGGTCCCATTTCCGTTCGTGGTCCCGCTGAACGCCCCATACAGGCTCACCGCCACGTCAGTTCGGGAGATGCCTTCCACCGCCGCACCAACCTGCGCGCATACGGCTGTGCTGCCCAGCGCAGCCACTCCAGCCAATAAGAATGCAGCCTTCAAATACTTCATATGCATGATGTCTCCTGTATCCCCGTTCCCGAGGTGAATTGGGCTGGGCAGAATCAAACCGCCATGATTGACTCCAACCCGTAGTCTAAGATTTTGACGCGCTTCGGGGGTCTTTGGTGGCTCCCAGGGCACATGGCATTCCGGATACACCCAAGGTCTCACCCTCCTCGTTTCCGGGTTCGCGTTATCATGTCAAAACACCATGACCCGACAGACACGCCAGCAGTTCTCCAATTGGCCCAACCCGAAAGCGCATCACCCAGTGGCGTTTTCCTTAAGAAAACGCCACCTCGCACAACACTTGAAATGGCGCATGAATTGGAGAACCGCTTTTCTTCCCGTCCTGGCTGCCTTCACCGACGCCGCGTTCTCACAACCCATTCTCGCCCAGGCTCAGGTCCCAATTCAGGAGGCCCATAAGACCGTGATTCCCTATCTGGACGAGCAGCCAGTCCGCGCCCGCCATGGAATGGTTGTCAGCGTCCATCACCTCGCCTCCGATGCCGGACTTGAAGTTCTTCGTGAAGGCGGCAATGCCGTTGACGCTGCTGTGGCCACCGGCTTTGCCCTGGCAGTCGTCCATCCCGCCGCCGGCAACCTTGGCGGTGGCGGCTTTATGCTCCTCCGTGCGCATGACGGCCACACCACCTTCATTGATTACCGCGAGAAAGCACCCCTCGCCGCCACTGAAACCATGTATCAGGACGCTCACGGCAACGTCATCCCCGAAGACAGCCTCGATTCGTCCGTCATCGGCTACCGCTCCATCGCCACTCCCGGCTCCGTCGCAGGCCTGGTCCACGCCGAAAAGAAATACGGAAAGCTCGGCCTTCGGCGCGTGATGGCCCCGGCGATCAAACTCGCCACCGAGGGCTTCGTCCTCACCGCTGAAGAAGGCAAGGAACTCGCCGATCCGGACCTCGCCAAATTCGCCGACTCCAAACGCATCTTCCAGCGGGACGGCCACCTCTACGCCGAGGGCGAGACCTTCAAGCAGCCCGAGTTGGCCCGCACGCTCCAGCGCATCGCCGCCGATCCTGACACCTTCTACCAAGGTGCAATGGCCCACGAGCTCATCGACGCACTGCACAAGGGCGGTGCGCTGCTCACCCTCGAAGATCTCGCCAAATACGATGTCGTCGAGCGCGCTCCCATCACCGGCACCTTCCACAACTACACCGTCATCTCTGCGCCACCGCCTTCTTCCGGCGGTATCGTCATGCTCACCGCGCTTAACATCCTTGAAGGTTTTGGTAATAAGGACGGTCTGGATCTTTCCAAGCTAGGTGACCGCTCCCCGCAGTCCATCCACCTCATCACCGAGGCCTACCGTCGCGCCTACATGGACCGCTCCGACTACCTCGGTGATCCCGACTACAATCTCATCCCCGCTGCCCGGCTCACGTCGAAGAACTACGCCGACGCCTGGCGAGCCTCGATCGACCCACAGAAAGCAACCCCATCCGCATCTCTTGTCCGTCCCGCCGGATTCCTGCCCCCGGCACCCAAGACTCCCGGCCAGCGTCGTCCTGAATCCAACAACACCACCCACTATTCCGTCATCGACAGCGAAGGCAACGCCGTCTCCGTCACCACCACCCTCAACGACTCCTTCGGCTCGCACGTCACCGCCGGCTCCCTCGGTTTTCTTCTCAACGATGAGATGGACGACTTCACTTCCAAAGAAGGTGTACCCAACATCTATGGCCTCATTCAGGGCCCCGCGAACGCCATCGCCCCCGGCAAACGGCCTCTTAGTTGCATGACCCCCACCCTCGTCCTTGAGAACGGCAAACTGCGTTTCGTGATTGGCTCGCCGGGTGGCGCCCGCATCATCACCACGGTCGCCAACATCTTCCTCTCTGCGTCGGAGGGGGGTCTCAACATTCAGCAGGCCGTTGACGCCCCGCGCTTCCACCACCAATACCAACCGGACAAGCTCTTCCTTGAACCCGGCTTCCCGCCGGAAACCATTGCTGCTCTTCAGGCTCGCGGCTACAACCTCAGCATCTCTGAGCGTCATTGGTCCAACGGCGAGTGCATCGCCGTCGATCCCAAAACCGGCGAACTGCTCGGCGGACAGGACCACCGCAGCCACTACGGCAAAGCCGCCGGCTACTAGAGCGGAGCCTTCAATTCAGTCCCGGATCTGCACCCATCGCCAGCTACCTTCCCGTTTTGGCGCTAGCCCTTTTTTGCGTCGTAGAAAAAGTAGCGGACAACTCTCGCTCCCATGCCATCATCAGACTCAACGTGCACAAGGTAGTACTTGCACCTGGAGTACCCAGAGAGATACGGAACGTTCAAGTTCCGTCCCGTTAGAGGGTTACAGTTCCTTGTCACCCCGTCCGAGCTCTGGTTTTTCCGTTCGCAGAGTTGCTCGACGGGACTATTGAACTCAACTCCCTTGCTTCCCCAGCTGTGCGTCAAAGCAGGCCTGCGATCACTCTCCGTGTTGCAGGCCTGTCACTTTCAACTCCAGTGCAATTGACTGGAACCCTATTCGTTCTTCATTCCACTTCCAATCTCCACTGCCCCGCGCAATCTCGCCCCGGCTCGATGCACCATCTTCCGCAATACCCCTCTCAACGTAAATTGTTGTAAAGATGAGACAATGACGGTAAGGATTGATTCGTTTCTCCGGCCAACCCGGAGTAGGAGAATACCTGACTATGCTGCGCGTACTCTCCACGCACCTGTTTCTGAATCAGCGCTTGCACTCCGCTCAGTTGGAGTTGGCAGCTCGCTCTGGAGCCCAGGCGGTCGAACTATTCGCCGCGCGCCAACACTTTGACTACGCGGACCGCGAACACATCACCGAGCTGGCTTCATGGTTTGCTTCCAATGCACTTGAGCCTTGGTCCATGCACGCTCCCCTGTTTCCGGATCGCGAAATGGGCCGCGCCGGCGCTCCCGCAGTCAACGTCCTGCATCCCGAAAAAGCGCGTCGCATCGCTGCCATGGACGAGATAAAGCGCGCCCTCGAATCTGCTGAGCGGATTCCCTTTCGCAACCTCGTTGTCCACCTCGGCGAGCGAGACGACGGCTGGTCTCTGCGCTCCATCGAGTACGCCCAGACTGCTCTTGAACATCTCGGGGCCTTTGCACGCCCCCTTGGCGTCCGCCTCCTTGTCGAAAATCTCATCAGCGATCCGACCCTCCCTGAGCACCTTGTTGAAATCCTCCAGATGGGTCACCTTACCTCCGTCGCCTGTTGTCTAGACCTCGGCCACGCACACGTCACTGTCGGTGTAAGCGATGCCATCGCTGCCCTCGGCACACGCATCGCCTCCGTCCATGTTCATGACAACCATGGCCAGAAAGACGAGCATCTCTGGCCCGGCGACGGCTCCATCGATTGGTCCGCCACCGCGCAGGTTCTGAAGAAACTCGCCGATCCGCCCGCCATCGTCCTCGAGCTCAACCAATCCTTCGGCAACGACCCTGCAGTCGCCGCTCGCATTGAGCAATCCTTCGCTCTCTTCGCCTGAAGAAAGCGCCCTGGAAACGAAATCGAGGGTACGCCCCACAGTCGACTACCGCACCACGCACGCCGCAACGAGTCATCCAACGACCTCGATACTCTCCCGCCAGTCTGTGCATCTCCCATGCGAAATTGACGCAGATTCTAAGACCGTTGAAAGAACCCGTCAGGATGTCATTAGAATGGCCTTACAAAGGTAATTCGAGTAACTCGCGCCAGATATTCTTGCCCGCCGCCGTCACAATCACGTTAAAAGCGCCCCAGTATTTAAGGTCGGATATCTATCTAAGTATCCACTTTTCCATCCAAATCTCCATGACCTAACCGCCGATGCTATCGTGAACAGCCGTACACGAAAGTGATTTTCGCCAACGTGATCAGTCTTGAACAGCAACGCGGTGGCAAGGATGTTCTCATCGGCAAATAGCAGTTTCAAAAACATAGCTCCTGGTTCGCATAAGGTCTCACGGAATCAGGGCCGAAACTCCGTAACTTCACCAGTACATAGGAGCAGCATACGATGAGAAACTTCCTCAAATACGCAGTACCAACACTGCTTCTGGTCTTCGGTACAAGTGTCCTGGCCAATGCCAAGGATGAGCACAGAAGGGATGACCCCCGGTCGAAAGAGGATCATTCGCCGCTGACTGCACCAGAAGTTGATCCGAGCCTGGCATTAAGCGGACTCTCGCTACTTGCCGGTGCCACGCTGGTTCTTCGTTCGCAAACCACCAAGTAGCGGGAAGAGCTACAAAACATGCAATCAAGTCTTACTTCGGTGGGAAAGATCATTTCTCATCCTGAAATGCCTTCTCTCGTGATTGACCGTGTTCTTGGCCGCTACGACCGGTTCGTAGCGGCCTTCCACGTTTGTCGATGAATAGGCCTCGGGCTGCCTGCGGTCTATCCCCGCCATCGGCGCTCGCATCGAGCAATGCTTCGCTCTGTTTGCCTGATCCGCATCCGAGGCGGAATGGATCGTCCCCGCATCACGTGCCTCCTGGTGCGCAGAATTGTTTCTAATCCCTTGAATCCCACGGGTTAGGCCGACATATAATTGCCGCGAGGCAATCAGAATCAGAATGTCTTCCTCTGGCGACTGGGAATTCTGTCGAAAAAGCAACTGCAGCGATCGCGAACCGGACTTCGGTCGCCACGATCGCTTTTTCCTGCGCCAAAGCCTCCGCACGTTGAAGGGCGATACCTTCAAGATGCCGGCCATGCGTTCCATGCTCCTTCATGATCACAGCGCATGGGAGGTTGCTGCGCTCTCCGACGATGAGGTCATCAATCGGGTTTCCGATCTGCTGATTCTCGATCGCCTGCATATCCACATCCACATCCCCAAAGCTCTTCGCTCAGGAGGGTTTGGAGCCGGGACCGATCCGGCCTCCGCTGCTGCAGCTTTCCCAATCTCCGATCTAAGGCTGCGCCAGCAGGCAGCAGCTTCTCGCGCAACTTCGAGCAGCGGTTCCTCATCATCCGGATCCTCCTCATCATCTCCTTCCTCGTCCTCGTCTTCTTCCTCGGCACCAGGCCCATCTTCTACGCCAACCTCGTCCTCGCCAACATCTTCATCCACCGCAGGCGCGCCGGCGCCAGGCGCATCACCCGCTTCATCCGCACTCCCATCGTCTTCTTCGCCGTCGTCCGCTTCTTCGTCCTCGTCTTCATCATCCTCGGCATCCTCATCCACTCCCCCATCTTTTACGCCACCTTCTTCAACGCCGCCCTCATCAACGCCGCCATCTTCGACGCCACCATCGTCCGCGCCGACAGGTTCATCAGCCCCAGACTCGTCACCCCCATCGTCTACATCACCTTCGTCCGAGCCGCCGTCTTCGACGCCACCGTCGTCTGAGCCGCCTTCTTCGACGCCCCCCTCATCCGCGCCGACGGGTTCATCAGCGCACGACTCGTCACCCCCATTGTCTACACCTCCTTCCTCCGAGCCACCGTCATCGGCTCCCCCGCATTCGGCGCCCCCGACCTCTTCACCTGTTTGATCAACACTGAACGACCGCCTCTTCTTCCGGAACGCGACCTTGAACATTCCCCAGCCGCTTATTGCCGCCTGCCAGAACAGACCGAAACGTGAAGCATGGCTTGCGCAGTTGGCTATCACCATTCCTCAGTTGGAACAGCAGTGGTCGCTCGTCCTCGATGCGCCATTTCAAAATGCCAGTGCCGCATGGGTTGCTCCCGTGAAGTTGTCCGACGGCACGGCAGCGGTCCTCAAGCTCTCCATGCCTCATATCGAAGGGGAACATGAGATCGACGGATTGCGTTTTTGGAACGGCGACCCGACCGTGCGTCTCCTCCGCCATGACCGCAAGCTCGGAGCAATGCTGCTGGAGCGATGCAAGCCGGGTGCCGGACTGTGGTTGCGTCCCAAAGATGAACAGGATCTTGTATTAGCCGCTATTCTGAAACGATTGTGGCGGCTGCCGCCAGAGCCACACCCATTCCGGCCTCTTTCCGTCATGTTGGCGGGCTGGAAAGACCGCACTTTGGCAAACACAGAAAAGTGGCCAGACGCAGCACTTGTTCGCGAGGGTCTTTGTCTTCTGGCTGAGCTATCAGAGACCGCGCCAGATCCGGCGTTGCTGGCCACCGATCTGCACGCGGGCAACATAATTCAGGCGCAACGCGAGCCCTGGCTCGTGATTGATCCAAGACCATACGTCGGCGACCCAGCATACGATGCGACCCAGCATCTTCTCAACAGAGCCATCGCGCGCTCGAATCCGCTGGACACAATTCGGAAGTTCGCTGAGCTTGCCGGCCTCGATCTAGAGCGTGTTCGGTTGTGGACCTTCGCTCGCGCCGCCGCGCAGCCCCGCGACGACTGGAGTAATCTCGCGCTAATCGAGCTAGCGCGGGTAATTGCGCCGTGAACTACGATTGCATTTCGTCACAAGTCTCGCTATCGACCTCTTGAAATCCACAACTCGCAACACGAAGCAGCCCATTGGTCCCATAACTCGCCGATAAGTCGTCAAAACCCACTGATTACTTTGACTTAGCCCGTCCATGCACCCGACTTAAATCCATAAATCGTTCAGGAACGGACAGTCTTTTCTGCTTTTGAACACTTTCATCGATTGAGCATTTTGTAAGTCAATGAAAGCAATAGATAGCTCATTGGCTACCTGGCTGCTTCCTTTTTTGCGTTCAGCTAGTCTCTGGAGCCCGGGCTCTGGAAACGAAGGAACGTGCGTAATGCGTCCCCAAGGAGATCAGTATGAAATGCTTCACCAGAATCGCGCTCTTGGTTGCTGTTACCTTCCTAACCGCTAGCAGCCTAATGGCAGATAGCACCTCCGGAAAGGTCCACATTCCTTTTAACTTCACCGTCAACAACGTCACACTGCCCGCAGGCACTTATACCATCGGTTCCGATTTGGGGCGTCCCGCGCAGCTCATCATTCGCGACGAGACTAACAGTGTAAAGGCGATCGAAGTAGGCATGAGCACCACCCTCACTCCCGGCAAACCCGGCTCGCTCATCTTCCATCAATACGGCGACGAGTATTTCCTCAGCGAAATTCGTTTCTCGTCCACCACTTCAGGGATATTTCTCCCCGCCAGCAAAAGCGAACGCCAGATGAGAAAGCGAGCCCATAAGGAGATCGTCACTCCTATCGGCCTCTCGTAATCGTAATCACTCAGTTTGCCACTCACGTGAGCGACGTCTGGATTGATGCTGCTCACGTGAGTTAGCCGATTGAATGCCTAAGCCGTGAGTACTCGCACTCAGAGAATCTCGCGCGACATTTCGAACTCGATGAGGGTCCGATCATTCGGATAGGGCTCGGTCCTTCCTGTGAAAGTGAATCCCAATCTCTTGTAAAACAGAATAGCCGGTTGGTTCGTGCTGACAACCATCAACAGCATTCTTCTTACTTCGCGCGACTGAGCCCAGCCAATCACCTCATCCACCAGCAATCGCCCAACACCCCGCTGCCGATGAGAAGGCGCCGTCCACATCGAAACCAGGCTTGCGCGGGTCGCGTCCTCCTTATCAAGAAGCCCACCCGCGATGCCGCATGCAACGTCGCCTTCCATCGCCAGATACCCGATACCTTTTTCTCCGTTCGCATTGTTCACGCGTTTCATCCACTCTGCGTCGGTGAACTGAGACTCTCGTGCATAAGTCGAGCCGAAGGCGCTCGGAGTGTCCAGTAGCGCACGCAGCCGGACCGCCTTGTAGGTCTCCGCGTTCCCTGGCCCAATTGGCTCAATGGTGATCATTGTCTATTTAAGAATAATGTGGAACCGTCTAGACTTTGACTATCGACCCACTAACTGCTCTAACTCGTGCGCCGTGGGTACTAGCTCCGAGACCTTAGCATATCCGCGGCAACTGCTCCCCAATCTGCTGCGCAATCACGCGGTTCGCGCCCATCGCTGTCCGCGCCACCAGCATCCGTGGATGCTCCGCAGTCACTCGCCCAATCTGCGCGGCATCTCGTCCCAGCGGATGGCTCTTCAGCACCTGAAGAACTCTCTCTGCCGCATCGGCAGCGACAAAGAAAACCGCCTTGCCCTCGTTAGCCACATACACCGGGTCGAGGCCGAGCAGCTCGCACGCCGACTGCACTTCAGTCCGAATCGGCAGCCGCGCTTCGTCAATTGCAATCCCTACGCCCGAAGCCAGTGCAATCTCATTCAGCGTCGAAGCCAATCCGCCCCGCGTAGGATCGCGCATCGCGTGGACCGCATCGCCGGCCGCATCCAGCACGTCGGAGATCATTCCATTCAGCGCCGCGCAGTCCGAACGAATCTGGCTTTCGAATTCAAGGCCTTCGCGCACGCTCATGATGGCCATGCCGTGGTCGCCAATGGTTCCCGACACCAGAATCGCGTCACCCGCCTGTGCTCGATGCGGACCAACGGCGATCCCATCGCGCAACACGCCAACACCCGCAGTGTTGATGTAGCAGCCATCGCCGTGTCCGCGCTCCACAACCTTTGTGTCGCCGGTGACAATCTGCACGCCCGCGCTCGCCGCAGCCTTCCCCATCGACTCCACAATCGCGGCCAACTGCGCCAGCGGAAATCCCTCTTCCAAAATGAAGCTTGCGCTGAGGTACTTGGGAATCGCGCCAGAGACGGCGAGGTCGTTCACCGTCCCGTTCACTGCCAGTTCGCCAATGGAACCGCCGGGGAAAAACAGCGGTTGCACCACAAAAGAATCGGTACTCATCGCCAGCCGTCCGCTGGACAAGTTGAGCACCGCCGCATCGCCCAGATTTTCGAGCGCTGCATTGCGGAACGCCGGCACAAACAAATGCTCCACCAGTTCGTTGCCCAGCTTCCCGCCCCCGCCGTGCCCCATCACAATCGTGGGGTAGCCAACCAGCGGCAGCGGACACGACCAGTTTGAAAAGTCCGGCGCGTCTTTGATCACGACCGGCGCCTCGCCCTTGGCAATCTCAGGCATGGGTCAATCCGCTCCCCGCCGTCGCCAGCTCTTCCGCTGACAAGAACCGTCCATAGTTGTAATAAGCCGCGCAAGCCCCTTCGCTTGAAACCATCGTCGCACCCAGCGGATGTCTCGGCGTGCATTCCTTGCCAAACGCCGCGCACTCCGCCGGCTTGATCGCTCCGCGCAGCACGTCCCCCGCCCTGCACAGCGCCGACTCTTCGGTATGAATCCCGGTAATATGAAACCGCTCCTCGGCATCGAACTCGCGATAAGCCTCGCTCAACCGCCAGCCGCTCTTTGGAATGACGCCGATTCCGCGCCATGCACGGTCCGTTACTTCAAACACTTCGGACAACATCTTCTGTGCGGCCTGATTGCCGTCGAAGGTGACAATTCGCTCGTAAGCGTTCTCCACCTCGTGACGCCCGGCTTCCAGTTGAATCACGGCGCGGCGAATTCCATCGAGCAAATCAAGAGGCTCAAACCCGGTCACCACCAGCGGAATCCCAAACTTCTCAGCCACCGGCGGATACTCCCAGTACCCCATCACGCTGCAAACGTGCCCCGCCAGCAGAAACGCCTGCACCCTATTCCCCGGCGACGACATGATGGCTTCAATCGCCGGCGGCACCAGAACGTGGGAGACGAGCAATGAAAAATTCTTCAGCCCGCGGCGCTTGGCTACGTGCACGGTCATCGCGTTTGCCGGCGCCGTTGTCTCAAATCCCACGCCAAAGAACACGACCTGCTTGTCGGGATTTTTGGCAGCCAATTCCACCGAGTCGAGAGGGGAGTAAACCACGCGCACATCGCCGCCCGCGCCCTTCACCTGGAACAGATCCATGTCGGTCCCCGGCACGCGGAGCATGTCTCCGAACGAGCAGAAAATCACACCGGGCTGCGCGGCAATTGCCAGCGCCTTATCAATCAATTCCAGCGGAGTCACACACACAGGACAACCGGGCCCGTGGATCATCTCAATCTCGGCGGGCAGCATCTGGTCGATTCCGTTCTTGATGATGGAGTGAGTCTGTCCCCCGCAAACCTCCATAATCTTCCACGGCCGCGTGGTAATGGAGGCGATCTCTCGCGCCATCCGCTGCGCAATCTCCCCGTTCCGAAACTCAGTGAGGTATTTCATGCCTTGGAACAACTCCCGTCGGGACAAGCCGACTGCGGTGCCACGGCGGCCTGCGCAAACACGACATCTCCCTCCGACAGTTCCTCTTCCAGCACGCCCATCTGCCGGAATACCTCCAGCGTCCTCAGAGCCTCGTCTTCATCGATCTTCGACAGCGCAAAGCCAACGTGGACAATGGTGTAGTCGCCCACCTCGACCTCCGGCACGTAGTCCAGGCAAACCCGTTTGACCACCCCGCCAAAATTCACGCGACCTACCCGAAGTCCGCCTTCGGTGGTAATCTCCTCGACTTTTCCCGGAATCGCAAGGCACATAACGACTACCTTATACCCCTAACGCATATCGCCAAATGTGATCTAAATCACTCGAAGACCGAATGACTCCTGGCTTCGCACTGAGCCGTCGTGACACAGAAACGGCTAAACATAACTCTTTCTGTCTGGATCGAACACATGCGGATGCCGATTCTTTTGGAATAGATCGAGAATTGCGTCGGACCCCTTGGCTAGCTTCAGGTTGCATTCAGCCGTTGTGAGCGGAACAACCCAAAGAAACTCGACTCCATCACCATCAAGAATCAGCTCATTCTGCAGATCCTGATCCTTCTTCACCAGCGGTGGGAGAAAGAAAAATGTATCCAGAAACGAACTGCCCCACATCGGCGCAGGAGGATTGCCGTTCGGGATGGTGTGGAACGCGCCGATCCATGTCTTTTGATCGTGCGAAAAGTGGGCAAGCAATCGCATCGACTCCGCATATTCCCGCTTTGGTTCACGACAGTAGAAAATCAGTTCAACCCTTCGCGGAGCCTCCGTGTTCTTGGGGACATTCATAGCCAGATCGCTCATTCCCGAGGTCACGAGAGTGCAAACTAGGCCATCCTTGCTTTCGCGGTAATACTCCATCACATCGATGTGCGGAATGAGCGGAGGCATTTCATGGAACACCTGTTTCGCTTCGCCAAAGCGGCGTTGATAGACCTCGTCGCGCGCTTCGCCGAACTTAGCCATATCTTTCGTGAAACCCACTTTGGTTTGGGACCAATCGGCGGCAGAATAGCGGTGAATAACCGATCCACCCGCCGAGATCTCCGGCTCTGCCTTCTTCTTTCCGAACCACTCCGACATGCCTGTATCCTCACATATGAAAAAAACTGCTCGCCTTCAAATTTACCCGTAGCCGTGCTTGCCTGCTCAGTGCGCCTTCTTGGCCTCATTCGCCGCCACGCGCGCCTTCACAATCCTCGTCACCAGCGCTTTGGGCAGCGGCTTATCCACCGGAAACTGAATCGTCCCCTTCGAAATCTTGTACTTCTTCAGTTCCTCGGCAAACTCATCCCCCAACGATTGGTTCATCGGGAAAAAGCTGCAATGCTTCTTGAACGCCGCGTACCAAACCAGCGCTCCTTTGTAATGGAACGACGGAATCCTGTAGCTGATCGCCTCCGTCGCATCCTTGGGCGCAGCGGCTCTAATCATGGCACGCATCTTTTCGAGCGTCGTTCGCGCCGGCTCCGGTACCCGCGCCAGATAGGCTTCAACCTCAGCCCTGCCGCTCTCGGCGTTCTTCTTCACCGCCATCGCTAACCATCCTTACTGCAAGGCCTCGCGCTTCACCCGCTGCTGCTGGAGATAAGCAACCCACTCCTCCATCCCTTTGCCGGTCTTGGCCGATGTCTCAAAGATCCGTATCCCTGGACGGATTTCGTTGATGTTCTTGAGGGCCAACTCCCGATCGAATGCGCACGGCTCCGCGATATCCATCTTGGTAATCACGGCCGCATCCGCCGAATTGAACATGGTCGGATACTTCAGCGGCTTATCTTCGCCCTCCGTCACACTCAGCAGTGCCACGCGTATCTTTTCTCCAAGGTCATAGCTCGATGGACAAACCAGATTCCCCACGTTCTCAATAAATAGATAGTCCAGCCCGCCCAACGCTACACCGTCCCATCCCTCCAGGTGTTTCGAGATCATCTCCGCGTCCAGGTGGCAGATGCCATGTGTATTAATCTGCCGTACCGGAGCTCCGCTGGCCGCCAACCGCCGCGCGTCGTTGTCTGTCTCCAAGTCCCCCACCAGTGCCGCAACCCGCGCCCCGTGTGCCCGCAGATCGCGCAGCGTCCGTTCCAAAAACGCCGTCTTCCCCGTCCCCGGACTCGACACCAGATTTAGCACCAGCACACCGGCTTCCGTATATCGACCCCGCAGCCCCGCAGCCAGCTCGTCATTCTTTTTCAGAATCCCCCGCCGCAACTCCACAATCCGCGTCGTCATCCCTTCACCTCAGCCTTCTCAGTCTCAGCCTCTTCAATTTCAAATGACTCAATATCCAGCTCCCGTCCCTGCCGCAGATCGCTGCAAGGCTCGTCGCACCGGGGACACCGGAAGCTCTGCACGCCCTCCAGTTCCACATTCGCATCGCAGGCCGCACAGTGCATCACTACGGGCAAGGTGTTCACTACCAGGCGCGACCCCGCTAGCGGCGTGCCTTCGGTCGCGATTCCCCAGCAAAACTCTAGCGAATCCACCACCACAGAGGCCAGCGCGCCCACCTTCAGCCGCACTTCCACCACACGCGCACCGGGATAAGCTTCGAGCGACTCCATCACCGTCTCCACCACGCTGGAAACAATTGAAAGTTCATGCATAACCCGTCGATTCTACGCCGCTGCCGCCTCTCAAGTCTCACGGTGCCAGGATTTGGGGTGACTCTCTAACGCGCTCCACTCCATGCGAATCGGCACACAATCTGAAATCGCCTTGCTGACTTTCGAGTGGGCGTGTTCTCATGGTTTTTCTGTTCGAGCGAGTTTTATGGTGAATTGAAAGAGGGCAACCCATGCACTTGTTGAGCAAACGCTTTCTCGCAATCATCACAACGGGAATCGTTTTTACCGCCGTTGCGCAGGCGCAGCAGACCGCCGGCCCCAACCTCGACTTCCCCACGGTGCTCTATGGCGCGGCCTACTACAACGAATACACGCCGCAGGATACGCCTACAGCCCAGGACGAGCGCCTCAAGAAGGACGTCGCCCTGATGAAGGCGGCTGGCCTCAACGTTGTGCGCATGGGTGAATCCACCTGGAGTCTTTGGGAGCCTGAAGACGGCCACTTTGAATACGCATGGATGGACCGTGTGGTCGACGCAATGGGAAAAGCCGGCATCAAAGTCATTCTCGGCACGCCCACCTACTCGCTTCCCGCATGGATGGCACGCCAGCACCCTGAGATCTTCGCCGATCGCATTCCGCCGGGCATGTTCGGTGGCAAGCCCATCTCGAGCACTTACGGTCTCCGCCAGAACATGGATACCGACTCGCCCGCTTATCGTTTCTACGCCGAGCGCCTCATCCGCCACATCGTGGATCATTACAAAGACAACCCCACCGTCATCGGCTGGCAACTCGACAATGAGACCGGCAGTTACGACGCCGCCAACACCGACGTCTTTATTGGTTTCCAGCACTATCTCGAAAAGAAATTCGGCACTCCCGAGGCACTCAGCAAGGCCTGGTTCCTCAATTATTGGGGCGAAAATATCCACACTTGGGAAGATCTGCCGAGACGCGACGGAACCATCTCAACTGGCTACAAGCTCGAGTGGAGCCGCTGGAGCCAACTCCGCGTCACCGACTTTCTCCATTGGCAGGCGGCCCTGGTCCGCGAGTGCGCCGGCCCACGGCAGTTCATCACCACCGACTACGGCGGCATGATGAAGCGCGACGTCAATGAAGAGGCCGTCGCCGCCTCGCTCGACATCGTCGCCGACAACATTTATCACAGTACCCAGGACCACTACGACGGCTCGTTCCAGGCTCTGCAAACCGACTTTTCCCGCTCCCTTCGTCATACCAACTTCCTCGTCACCGAGACCAACGCACAGACCATCGGATGGACTTCCGGCAGCCAGTATCCTCCCTACGACGGCCAGGTCCGCGAGGATGTCTACACCTACCTCGCCAACGGCGCCAACATGGTCGAGTATTGGCACTGGGCCTCCATCGCCGCCAACCAGGAAACTTATTGGAAGGGCATTCTCTCCCACGATCTTGAGCCCAATCGTGTGTACAACGAAGTAAGCCGCACCGCCCACGAACTCCAGAAGGTCGGCCCGCACCTCGTCGGCCTGCAGATCAAAAATCAGGTCGCCATTCTCTGGAGCCGCGACTCGGCCAATGCGATAAGCTTTATGCCCTACGGCGGCGGCGTGCCCGCACGCAGTTGGACCGGCGAGCCCGACGGTTACGTATCGCTCGTCCAGCAGATGCACAAGGCCCTCTACGACCTCAACGTTGGCGCTGATTTCGTCTTTCCTGAGACTCAGGATTTCTCGCAGTACAAATTGTTGATCGTCCCCGCGCTTTACATATCGGACGATGCTTTGCTTCAGCGCATCTCTGACTACGTAAAAAAAGGCGGCCACGTCGTCATGACATTCAAGAGCGGCTTCGCCAACGAGAACTCTGCCGTTCGCTGGGTCCGCGCGCCAGGCCCGCTGCGCGAGGCGGCCGGCATCAGCTATCAGGAGTTCTCCAACCTCGAGCATCCGCTCGCGCCCAAAGACGATCCCTTCCACGTCGGCCCTGACAACAAAGTCTCCTTCTGGGCCGAGTTCCTCATGCCCGAGCACGCCAAACCTATCGCCTTTTACGACCATCCCTTCTTCGGCCAATGGCCCGCCATTACGGAGAACCAGTTCGGCTCCGGCGCCCTGCTCTATGAGGGCACTTATCTCTCTGACAAGCTCCAGACCGAAATCCTCAAAAGCCAGCTAGCCAATATCGGCATCAACGGTCCCGACCAACAGCTTCCTACCGGCATTCACGTGCAGCACGGAGTCAATCGTCTCGGCAAGCACCTCCACTACTTCTTCAACTACTCCGCCGCAACGAAAAGAGTCACCTATTCCTACGCCTCCGGCAACAACCTGCTTGACGGCAAGTCTGTCGCCAAAGGCACGGAATTAACCCTTGCCCCCTGGGACCTGGCCATCATCGAGGAATAGACTCCAGAGTCAGCTCGCTGTCCCACCAACACGTCCTCAAAATGTAAGATGAAGAACGTAGAAGGAACTTCCCCATGTCCACCACAACTACTGTGTCCCGTCTCGCCCTCGGTCACTTAGCCCCCGGTGTTTTCCAATCTGAGATCCGCGCCATGTCTGTCGCCTGCGACAACATGGGCGGCATCAATCTCGCCCAGGGCGTTTGCGACACACCCATACCCCCAGCCGTCGAAGCCGAAGCCCTCACCGCCATTCATGCAGGACACAACATATACACTCGCCTCGACGGCATCGCCCGCCTCCGCAACGCCATCGCCGCCAAGCAGCAGCGCGACTACGCTCTCACCTATAACCCCGAGTCCGAAATCCTGGTCTCTTCCGGCGCCACTGGCGGATTCCACGCCGCGTGCATGGCCCTCCTCAACCCCTGCGACGACGTGCTACTCTTCGAGCCCTTTTACGGATACCACGTCTCCACGCTCAAGTCACTGCGCGTCAATCCCGTCCTCGTCCCGCTGGCCGACCGCGACTTCGCTCTCGACACCGACGCGTTGAAGGCCGCCGTCACCCCGAAGACTCGCGTCATTGTCATTAACACCCCCGCCAATCCCAGCGGCAAAATCTTCACACGTCCCGAACTCGAAGCCATCGCCGAAGTCGCCATCGATCGCGACCTCTTCGTCATCACCGATGAGATCTACGAGTATTTCGTCTACGACGGCCAGCGACATGTCTCGCCCGCCACGCTCCCCGGCATGCGCGAACGCACCATCATCCTCTCCGGTTTCTCCAAGACCTTCTCTGTCACTGGTTGGCGTCTTGGTTACGTCACCGCCGACGCCCGCTGGCTCCCCGCCATGAATTACTTCCACGACCTCACGTACGTCTGCGCGCCCAGCCCCTTGCAGCACGGTGCCGCCGCCGGACTCGAACAGCTCCCGCCCAGCTTCTACACCCAGTTAGCCGCCGACCACCAGGACAAGCGCACCCGCATCCTCAGCGCCCTCAACGACGCTGGTCTCACGCCCACCACTCCCGCTGGTGCTTACTATGTGTTGGCCGACGCCACTAGCCTGTCAGGAAAGAACGCCGCCGAAAAGGCCCGCAATCTCCTAGCCGCAACCGGCGTAGCCGCAGTCGCCGGCAGCGCTTTCTTCAGCCTCGGCCGCGGCGAGAATCTTTTGCGCTTCTGCTTCGCCAAAAAAGACGCCGACCTGGACGAAGCCTGCGCTCGCCTGCGCAATCTTTAGCGCTATTCACAGCCCTCATCCGTCTCAGCATGGAGACTCAAGATGAAACCACTACAATTCCGCATTCGCCTACACCGCGCATCCAGCCTCATCGCCCTCTGTGCGCTCGCTGCCTCTTTGGCCATCGCCATCGCGCCCACGGCACGAGCGCAAGACCCTCTCGCAGGCCTTTGGCAAGGCTATGACGGCGAGTGGCAGCACGTCTCCGGACTATTGATCGCCCTAGCCGAAGCCACGCCGGAAAAGAATTTCGCCTGGCGTCCCGCTCCCGGCGTCCGCTCCACCAGCGAAGTCTACATGCACATTGTCATGGCCAACTTTTACCTGCTGAGCGTCACCGGCCCCAAAATGCCCGATGATCTGAAAAAAGATGCGGAGAAGACCGTCACCTCTAAAGCCGACGTGATCCGCTGGCTTAAGCGCTCGCTTGAAGCAGTCAAGCAGGCCCACTTGAAGGAAACACCCCAGGACCTCGCCCGTAAGGTCCGCATTGAAGATCGCGACTCCACCGTCGACTGGATGTATCTGCGCATCATCGTCCACGCCAACGAGCACATGGGCCAACTCGTCGCCTACGCCCGCATGACCGATGTCGTTCCACCGTGGTCGAAATAGGCGCTCCTTTGCCAGGCGCTTCTGGCCGCTACCGCATGGCCGACCAGATCACCAGATTCACTCCAACCATCACCACTGCTGCTCCAGGAATGAGCAGCAGCGCTCTCTTCAATCGCAACAGATCGTCGCCTGCAATGGCTCCGATCAATCGCGAACTCACTGCCAGGCCCGCCCATCCACATGTAATCACGAAACCAATAGCCGTGCCGCTCATACGCGGAAACGCATTGCCCACCATCGCCAACGTCGTAGGAAATACCGGGGCCATTGCCAACCCTGCGATGAACACCAGCACAGCCGCCATCGTGGGCTTGCTCGTCCTCAGCATCAGAAACGTCGTTACAGCCATGGCGATTGAAGCTGCCAGCGTCACGGTCACCGCGGGCACGTGAATCAGAATCGGCGATACGCCGACGCGGCCGACGAGCAACCCCAACGCAAACCCAAGCGAAAGAATATTCAGCGCTCGCGACTCCGGAATCCCTTGTGCAATCAGGTGTCGCGGCAGCCAGTTCCATACGCCCACTTCGCAGGAGACGTAGAGAAACAGGAGCAAGCCAAGCAGGAACAGCAAAGGACGCCCAAGGATGGGACCAGCATCAGCCAGCACAAAACCTGCGGCGCCGCTTGGGGCAGGCATGGTCGTCATCGCCTGTATAGCCAGCGCTATCACTGTGAGCGTGGCAACGGTATAGCAAAGGCGCACCCAATTCTTCTTGAAGAGATTCGCGGAGATAAACGGCGTCGCCAGCCCGCCGAGTCCAAAGAAGAGATTGGCGAGGTTCAGTGCAGTGGCGCGATGAGCCTCGCTGACGCCGCTTACCAGGGCGTTAGCCCCGGTCACCACGATTCCGCCGCCCACTCCCAGCAGGAACAGCAGAAAGACGACGCTCCCAAAACCCGTAGCGCGCGGCAGCCAGAACAGTGTAATCACGATGAAGGCCAAGCCAAGAATTAGGCCTGCTTTGTCACCCTCGGTATCAAGCAGCGGACCCACGCCAAGCGAAGCAATCATCAGTCCCAGGGCCTGCGCGAACGCGATGGTCCCATTCTGCGACGGTGTCAGATGGAACCGCTCGGAAAGATCCGGCAGAATGGTTCCCAGCATGGCGGCGATCATTCCGTAGACAAAGATGGCCAGGATGGCCGCAAAAATCAGCAAGGCTTGGTCCCCTTCAATTCAAAGTTCAGAGAAGCGCGACCTCATTTCGGCACCAATCGCCGCTTCAATCAGAATGCGTCCGAATTGTACCGTCCTCTGGTTCCGCAGCGCGAAGCCCGCTCAATTCTTTGTCCTTCCTCAACACGCATCCCCGCGCCGCAGTTCCGCCCACGTCCATGCCCAACCCGTTCCAGCCCAAGCCGCTCCGTTAGACTGGGATGGCAATGCATCAAGCCCTCAAATTCGGCCTGACCGCGCCAGCGGCCGCGCTCTCCGCATTTCTTGGAATCTGCCTCATCATCGCCGGTTGCGGAACCGAAGGCGCACCCATGCCGCCTTCGCTCAATCTCCCTGACCCGGTCACCAACCTCGCCGCGGTTCGCGCCGGCAACCAGGTCACACTCACTTGGAAGATGCCCAAAAGGAACACGGACAAACTTCTTCTCAAGGGCAACATCCCCGTCCACATCTGCCTAAAAGAGAACGCCGGCACCTGCGTGCCCGTATCTGCTAACCTGATCCTCGCGCCCGAAGCCGCAAGCACATTCGTTGAAGATCTCCCACCTGCTCTCACCGCTGGCGATCCTCGGACACTCACCTACTTCGTCGAGCCCATCAACAAGAATGGTCGCTCTGCCGGCCCTTCCAATCCCGCCGTCGTGCTAGCCGGCCAAGCCCCCACTCCAGTAGTCAATCTCTCCGCAAAAGTGACTAAAGCGGGTGTCGTCCTTCGCTGGACTCCGGACAGCACAAGCGAAGTCATCCGCCTTCACCGCAAGCTGCTCACCCCTCATCCGGCATCCCAGGACAAGCAGAATCCTACGTCAGCGCCGCCCGAGCAACTGGAGCAAAACCTCTTAGTCGATCCCTCCGGCCAGCCTGAGCAGACCTCAAATCAAATACCGGACCGGGCATTAGACAGGGACATCCGCTTCGGCCAGGTTTATGAGTACCGCGCCCAGCGCGTTGCCCGCATCGCCGTCGACGGCAAAACACTGGAATTGGCCGGCCCGTTTTCCGATCCCATCCGCGTCGAAGTTCGCGACATCTTCCCGCCTGCGATTCCCACAGGCCTTGCCGCCGTAGCCACTCTCGCGCAGCCCGGCATCGAAACTGCGATCGACCTTAGCTGGCAG
>Ga0187847_10001022_pt1 | contig 26950 bp, 33 predicted proteins | sample June2016WEW_4_10_FD_132458 | JGI IMG/M metagenome (GOLD analysis project Ga0187847, IMG submission 132458) | Peatland microbial communities from SPRUCE experiment site at the Marcell Experimental Forest, Minnesota, USA - June2016WEW_4_10 | ecosystem: Environmental > Terrestrial > Soil >...
CCAAGCGCTACGGCCGCCGTTGGGCGCTGAACGACTGCACGCTCAGTATCCCGGCCGGCCACGTGGTGGGACTCGTCGGGCCTAACGGGGCCGGCAAGTCGACGCTGCTCAACCTCGCGGTGGGCCTGCTTGGTCCCACCAACGGATCCATCTCGGTGTTGGGCGCCGCCCCGGCCGCCGACGCGGCCCAGCTCGGGCGGATCGGTTTCGTGGCCCAGGATCCGCCCACCTACTCCGGACTGTCCGTCGCCGATCACCTCAAGCTCGGGGCCCACACCAACCCGACGTGGGACAACGACCTGGCCGCGGCGCGCATCAAGCGCCTGGGGCTGGATCCCAAGCAGAAGTCCGGCAGGCTCTCGGGAGGCCAGCGCGCGCAGCTCTCGCTCACCCTGGCCATCGCCAAGCGACCGGAGTTCCTGGTCCTGGACGAACCGGTCGCCAGCCTCGACCCGCTGGCCCGGCGCGAGTTCCTGCAGATCTTGATGGAGACCGTGGCCGAGCACCAGGTGAGTGTCGTGCTGTCGTCGCACCTGGTGGCCGATATCGAACGGGTCTGTGACTATTTGATCGTGCTCGTCTCGTCGCGAGTCCAACTGACCGGCGAGATCGAGGACCTGCTCGCGACCCACCACCGCTTGATCGGACCACGCTGTGATCCGTCGTCGCTGCCCGAGAACCAGCACGTCATCGAAGAGAGCCACTCCGAGCGCCAGAGCACCCTGCTCGTGCGTTCCGACGGACCGATCATGGACCCGACCTGGACGATCGAGTCGCTGAGTCTCGAGGACCTGGTGCTCGCGTACATGGGTCAGGGCCGCCCCATCGACGCCAGGCTCTGGTCGTCGCCGAAGGAGGGCGAGTGATCTGGCTGGCGTGGCGCCAGTTCCGAACCCAGGCCTACGTGGTCGCGGGGGTGCTCGCTCTGATCGCGGTCGCGTACGCGCTGACGGGGCCGAGCTTGGTGCACGTCTACGACACCAGCGTGCTCACCTGCAAGGCCCACGGCGACTGCTCGTCGGTGCTGGCCAACTTCGCCGCCCGCGACCACCTGCTGCGCGACCTCGCCCTGGCCGTGATATTGGTGCCGGCCCTGCTCGGACTCTTCTGGGGAGCGCCGCTCATCGCGCGCGAGATGGAGAACGGGACGTTCCGCATGGCCTGGACCCAGAGCGTCACCCGATCGCGGTGGATCACGACGAAGCTCTGCCTGGTCGGCCTGGCCTGCGTGGCCGTGGCCGGTCTGTTCAGCCTCATGATCACCTGGTGGTCCAGCCCCTTCGACACGATCAACAACAACCTCTACAGCTACTTCGACCTGCGCGACATCGTCCCCGTGGGCTACGCCGCCTTCTCGTTCTCGTTGGGCGTCACCATGGGCGTCTTGATCCGGCGCACGTTGCCCGCGATGGTCGCGACGCTGGTGGCCTTCACGGCGGTGCGCGCGGCCTTCACCATGTGGGTACGGCCCCACCTCCTGAGCCCGCTGCACTTCAAGGGGCCGTTCAATCTGAACCAGGGCGGGGGGATCGAGGTCCCGGGCCGGGGACAGTCGCGCGACTGGGTCATCTCTTCTTTGACCTTGAACAAGAACGGTGTGGTGATCGGCACCAACGGCGGCATCGGTCCCAACGACGAGATCAATTTCCACCCCGGTGCCCACGGGGGCACGGTCCTTCAGGGTGTGGGCACCTGTCCCACGGCGATCCCGCCGCCCACGAGCACCGGTCGGGGCGTCTCCAACGGCCAGCCGTCGCCGGCCGTGCAACACGCCGTGCAGAAGTGCATCAACAGCTTCCACATGAAGGAGGTGCTGACCTACCTGCCGGCCAGCCGGTACTGGACGTTGCAGTGGTACGAACTCGCCCTTTTCATCGTTATGGCTTTACTGCTGTCGGCCTTCGCGTGGTGGTGGGTTCGCCGCCGTCTCGCGTAGCTCAAAGGGGTACCAGAATGATCTGGATTGCGTGGCGCCAAGTTCGATTCCAAACATTGGTGGTGTCGAGTGCAGTCGCACTGCTGGCATTGTTCTTGGCACTCACCGGGCCGCATCTGAGTCACGTGTTCCACTCCGCGGTCCTGACCTGCCAAGCCCACAACGACTGCGGTTCGGTCTTGAGCAATTTCCAGCGTGAGTACCACTGGTTGAGGCTGGTGGAAATAGCGGTGATGGCCGCACCGGCACTGCTCGGGGTCTTCTGGGGAGCGCCGCTGATCGCGCGAGAGATTGAATCGGGGACTTTTCGCCTCGCGTGGACCCAGAGCGTGTCACGCAGTCGGTGGTTGTTAACCAAGGTGATCCTGGTGGGAGTAGTCAGCGTGGTGCTCGTGGGGTTACTAAGCCTCATGTACACGTGGTGGTCATCGTCGTATTACGACGTGTTCAAGGGCCAGTTCTCACCGCTCATTTACATGTCCCATGACCTCGTGCCGATTGGCTACGCGGCGTTCGCGTTCGCGCTCGGTGTCACGATGGGCATCCTCATTCGACGCAGCGTGCCCGCAATGGCCGCCACGCTCGTTGGTTACGTCGGCGCCTTAGCCGCATTTTCAGCGTGGGTGCGGCCGCATCTCGAAAGCCCCCTGCATCGAAGTTCATCCCTACAACTGTTCTTTAGCAGTTCGAGCGGCCCGGGAAGAAGTCCCAATAATTGGGTCGTTTCTCAGCAGACCCTCGATAGTGCGGGCAAGGTCATAGGTCAAGACGGTGGGATCGGGTCCAGCGGCGGAACCGACTTCGTGCCGACTGGTCACGGGTCGCCCGGGACGTTCCACTTCGTCGGCGTTGGCACGTGTCCCAACAAGTTTCCTCTTCATGGGAGCATTGGCGTTCATAGTCCCGCAAGCCCATCATTTATCCGCGCCATCAACACCTGCGTTCAAAGTTTTCACCTTCGTAATTTTCTGACGTACCAGCCCGCCAGCCATTACTGGACCTTTCAGTGGTACGAAATGTCAATCTTCATCGTGCTCGCCCTGGCGTTGATCGGTTTTTCGTGGTGGTGGGTCCGGCGTCGTATGACGTAAGCAAATTCTCATCGCGTAGGCCAAATCAGTGGCCGCCCGGTTGATGTCGCCACTCCTGGGACGCAACAGTGACATTCGACCCTTACAAATTTCATTTGTGAGAGTTACCATCAATTGATGGCAGCATTTAATTGAAGGTGACTCGCGTGAGTGAACTCGGAAACCGCAGATGGTGGGCGCTGGGCGCCGTGTTTCTCACGATTCTTTGCGTGGGCGTAGACAGCACTGTGTTGAGCGTCGCACTTCCCACGCTCGCGAGGACCATGCACGCGTCCGAGTCAGACTTGCAATGGTTCTCCTCTGGTTACCTCCTGGTTTTGGCGGCGGCGATGCTGCCGGCAGGACTGCTGGGTGATCGATACGGTCATAAGAAAGTGTTCCTCATCTCCTTGGGGCTCTTTGGAGTGGGCTCGGCGGCCTGCGGGTTGTCGACTTCGGTCGTTGAGTTCATGTGCGCCCGGGCACTCCTGGGACTGGCCGGTGCCGGAGTCGTCGTAATGGCAATTTCGACACTGACCGTGCTCTTCACTCAGGAAGAGCGACCGAAGGCGGTTGGAATCTTGGGGGCGGGGAACTTCCTCGCGTTCCCTATCGGACCAATATTGGGCGGTTGGTTACTGACAAATTTCTGGTGGGGCTGGGTGTTCCTCATCAACGTGCCGATTGTCGTAATCGGCGTGGTGGCCGCGGTTATCCTCCTGCCGGAGTTTCGTGCCCCCCAGCGGCCCGGTATCGACGTGACCGGAATCGCCCTGTCCACAGCGGGACTCGTCGCTGTGATTTTCGGCCTGATTAAGGCCGGAGAAAACGGTTGGCGCAGTTCTTCGGCGCTCTCGCTCACGGCGTTGGGCATTGTCATCGTAATTGCGTTCTTTCAGTGGGAACGGAGATTGACGAAACTTTCCGGCGATCACCCTTTGCTCGACATGACGTTGTTCAGCTCGCGATCCTTTACGTGGGGCGCGATCTTCGCCGCCTTGTCCTCGCTGCCTCTGATTGGTGTCTTGTTCACGATGCCCCAGTACTTCCAAGGAGTGCTGGGCAGTAGCGCGATGAGTTCGGGGCTGCGACTTCTGCCGCTCATTGCGGGAGTGCTCGTCGGCGCCCTGCCGGCCGCACGTGTGGCGCGCTTGCTTGGATCCAAGATCACGGTGGCGGGCGGATTCGCGGTCCTCGCCCTGGGATTGAGCGTGGGCACGCTTACGGGCGTTACGTCGAGCGAAGCGTTTCTCGCGACGTGGCTGATCGTTGTGGGTGCCGGGCTTGGCCTCGTGCTGACGACGGCCACGTCCGCCGCGCTCGTCGAACTGTCACCCGAACGCAGTGGCATTGGCTCGGCGGCGTTGGAGGCCATCGACGAGGTTGGCTCGCCGTTGGGCGCGGCGATTTTGGGCAGCGTCGTGAGTGCGGGCTACGTGGCTCGACTTGGACTTCGCGGTTTTTCGAGTGCGTCCGCACACGCCGCTCGCGCCAGCGTGTTCGGTGGTGTGGCGCTCGCCCAAAAGGTTCACTCATCCCAGATGCTGAGCAGCGTGCGCATGGCCTTCGTCCACGGCGTCGACCTGGCGCTCTTGGTGTCTGCCGGGATTGCGGTCGTGGGTTGTGTCCTGACGCTGATCTTCTTGCCCCAGACCAATTCAGTGAGGTCGCCACATTCTGTCGAGGAGGTGCCCGATGTTAGTGTCGTCCAGTGATGTGCCCTCGGTTGGACTGCGCGAGCGCAAGACGATCAAGACTCGACTGAGCATTCAGGGCCACGCGTTTCGGCTCTTTTACCAACAGGGCTTCGAAGCGACGACGGTGCGTGAGATTATCGAAGCGGCGGACGTCTCGGAGAGCACGTTCTTTCGATATTTCGCGACCAAGTCCGACGTGGTGTTGAGCGACGGTTTCGATCCACTCATCGTTGCCTCATTTCGTCGTCAGTCGTTGGACAAGAGTCCGATCGGCGCGCTGCGGGCCGCATTACTCGAGGTGTTCGGCTCGCTCTCGACGTCGCAAGCGAATGAGCAGCGCGAACGTATGCTGCTCATCCTCGATGTTCCTGAGCTGCGCGCTACGTTGATCGACCAATTCGCCCAGAACATGTGGTTGTTGACAGAAGAGATGGGCGAGCGAACGGGCCGCAATGGCGATGATATGGCGGTGCGATCGCTCGCGGGAGCTGCCATTGGCGTGTGTCTCGCGGCGCTGTTCGCGCTCGTCGACAACCCGGCAGCTGATATTTCGCTGTTACTTGATGAAGCCCTCGCACACTTGGAATCGGGTTTCCGCGCGCTGTGACGGGCGACGAGCGTTGCGCACGGAGCGCCAAATCATTGATGATTGAGTTTGGCCTACCGGTTGTCCATGATCAACACGCTGCCCGATCCCGTGGCGACGAGCTGGCCCGAACCGTCGACGATCTCCGCGCTGGCGAAGGCCACGCGCCGCCCCGGTTTGGTGACGCGCCCGGTCGCGATCAACGCTTTTGCGCCCGCGCGCACCGGGCGCAGGTAGCTCACGCTCAGGTCGATCGAGGTGTAGGCCACGCCGGCCTCCAACGTGGAGTGCACCGCGCAGCCGATGACGGTGTCGAGCAGCGTGCAGACCAGTCCTCCGTGCACGACACCAATGGGGTTGTAGAGCGATTCGTCGGGCACGCAGCGAAAGACGACTCGACCCTCGTCCACTTCGTCGATGTCCAGTCCCATCAGGGCCGCGATGGGCGGTGCCGGATAGAGGCCGCTACGAATGCTCTCGAGGAACTGTCGACCGCTCATCGTAGGGGCGATGCTCGCGAGTTGCATTGGGTCGTGCCAGGTGACGAGCTTCTCGCGCGCGGGGCCGAAGCGCGCTTCGTCGAATGTGGGGCCGTCGCTCATGGAGTTCCTATCAATTTGGCGTGCCGGACGCTTCTCGTGACACGGGCCGAGGATCGTCGCTTGACTGGCGTCCCGGTGCCAAGAAGCAGCACGTTAGCCCCGACAGAGCCGCCATCGAGGTGCTGAAGAGCCAGAGGTGGCGGAAGTGGGCGAGGGCCGCGAGCTCGCCGTGGGGCGTGCCGAGCAGCACCACCAGCACGGCGATGCCGATCGCGCCGCCGACCTGGCGGGCCGTCTGGTTGACGGCGCTGCCCACGGCGTAGCGCTCGGCCTTGAGGCTCGAGACCGCCGTGGCCCCGAGCACCGGGAACGTGAGGCCGATGCCGAGGCCGAGCACGATCGTCGCCGGCAACCAGCGGGTGACGTACTCGGGATGCAGGCCAATGCGCAGCGCGAACATCGAAAGGCCCAGCGTGAAGATCGTGGTGCCGGCGAGCAGGACCTTGCGAAATCCCACCCTGGTCGCGAGCCGTCCGGCCGGCCCGGCGACCGAGGCCACGACGAGCGGTCCGGGCGTGACGGCGAGACCGGCCCAGATGATGCGGTAGTGCCAGACGCCCGTGAGGAAGAGGATGTTGCCGAGCAGCATCGCGAAGAAGCCCATCGAGTACAGGGCCGTCGCGATGTTGGTCACGCTGAAGGAGCGTGCGCGAAAGAGCGTCAGGTCGAGCACCGGCTCGGCGTGGTGGGCGCAACGGTAGAGGAAGGCGAGGCCCAAAACGACCGCGAGAGCGAGGGTCGCGACCACCCGCGAGCTCGACCAGCCCCAACTCGGTCCCTGGGTGATCGCTAGGACCAGGCTCGCGAGCGCGAGCGAGACGAGACCGGCGCCGAGGTAGTCCGGAGCGGGGTGGTGGACTTTGCGCTCGCCTTCGACGAGGACGCGCCGTCCCATGAGATAGGCGAACGCCCCGACGGGGAGGTTCACCAGGAAGACCCAGCGCCAGCCCCCGAGCGTGATGAGCGTGGCGCCCAGCGTCGGTCCCGTCGCGACGGCCAGGGCCCCGACGCCGCCCCACAGCGACACCACCTGCGTGCGCCGTTCGTGGGGGTAGGCGGCGAGCAGCAGGCTGAGCGACGCCGGCAGCATCGCCGCCGCGCCCGATCCCTGGATGACTCGCCCGGCGATGAGCAGCGGCACCGACGGGGCCAGCGCGCACAGGGCCGAGCCGAGGCAGAAGATGCTCAGACCGAGGTAGAAGACCCGCCGGCTGCCGACGCGGTCGGCGGTTCGCCCGGCGACGACGAGCAGCGACCCATAGGTGATGGAGTACGCCGTGATGACCCAGGCCAGCGCGGCCGTCGAGTCGTGCGAGAAGCTGCGTTCGAGGGCCGGGAACGCCACGTTGACAATGGAGAGGTCGAGCGAACCCATGAAGGCGCCCAGCGACGTCACCACGAAGATCAGTGTCCTCGCCCTACCGGCCTGGCGATTCGCCTCTCCCGGCCCTGTAAGTCTTTTCATGAAACGGACAATAACATAGTGCATAGTGTGATGCAACTGACTAGGATGGGGTTATGGAACGAAAGAGTTTTGCGCAGATGGACTGCTCGGTGGCCCAGTGCCTCGAGGTCGTCGGCGAATGGTGGACGATGCTGATCCTGCGCGACGCCTTCCTCGGGGTGACCCGTTTCGACGCCTTTCAGGAGCGTCTCGGCATCGCAAGAAATGTGCTTCAGTCCCGACTCGCGCGCCTCGTCGAGTCCGGCGTGCTCGAGCGGGTCCCCTACAGCGAGCACCCGCCGCGCTACGACTACCGACTCAGCCCCAAGGGCCGGGACCTGTGGCCGGTCGTCAACGCGATGCGCCAGTGGGGTGACGAGTACGCGGCGCCCCACGGTGCGCCGGTGAAGCTGGTGCACCGCAGCTGCGGCCACGAGGCCCAGGGTGTGATCGTGTGCAGCGAGTGCGGAGGGACGATGAACGCGCGCACCGTGCAGGCGATCGCCGGCGAAGGGCGCACGCGCTTTCGCCGCAAGACGGATCAGTTGACGCGCTAGGCGTCGAGGAGACTGAGGCGGCCCGTCAGTCGGTACCGTCACTGCCCGGTAGAGTTCCAGGCACGTCGAACGGAGCGTCCATGATCATCGCCACCACCAACGACCTCGCCGGTTACCGGATCACGAGCGTGCTCGGCGAGGTCAACGGCCTGACCGTGCGCACCCGCAACGTCGGCGCCCAGATTGGGGCCTCCCTCAAGGCGCTGGGCGGAGGCGAGCTCAAGGGCCTCACCCGCCAGCTCCAAGAGGCCCGTCAAGAGGCACTCGAGCGACTGAGCGACGCGGCCGCCGCGATGGGCGCCAACGCCGTGCTGGCGATGCGCTACGACTCGAACGAGCTGCAGGCGACGTTCCAGGAGATCCTGGCGTACGGCACCGCCGTGGTGGTGGAACCGATCACCTAGTCGCGCCGGCGTGCGTCTTGTCGCAGTTGGTGCTCACGTTGTGCGCACTGCACGTGTCGCACAGCAGTATGAGCCGTCGACAGGCGAGGTTGGCGCAGTTGTAGTAACGGCTCGTCGGCCCGTGGCAGCGCTCGCAGGTGCCGATCACTTTCACCCGTTCGGAGAACTCGCGGTTCATGCGCGCGTCGAAGAGGTACAGCGAGCCCTCCCACAGGCCCTCGTCGGCGAAGGCCTCGCCGTAGGACACGATGCCGCCGTGGAGTTGGTAGACCTCACGGAAGCCCCGTCGCTTCATCACCGCCGTGAGCACCTCGCAGCGTATGCCGCCCGTGCAGTAGGTCACGATCGGGCGGTCCTTCAGGTAGTCGAACTGGCCGCTCTCGAGTTGGCCGACGAAGTCCCGAGTCGTGCGCACGTCGGGCACGACCGCGTCCTTGAAGCGGCCGATGCGGGCCTCGAAGGCGTTGCGGGCGTCGAAGAAGACGACGTCGTCGCGTCGCTCGACCAACTCGTGGACCTGTTGCGGACTGAGACGGACGCCTCCGCCGACCACCCCGTCGCGGTCGACGACCAGTTCGCCGGGGGCGCCGAAGGAGACGATCTCGTCACGCACCCGCACCCGCAGGCGGGGAAAATCGGCCCCCGTGCCCTCGGACCACGTGACCTCGATGTCCTTGAAGCCCGGATACTCCCGGGTGCGCCTGACGTAGCTCGTGAGCGACGTCATCGCTCCGCCCAGGGTGGCGTTGATGCCGTCGCGCGAGATGAGAATGCGCCCCTTAATTTCGAGGTGCTCACAGAGCGTGCGCTGCCAGAGCAGCACCGCCTGGGGATCGGCGATCGGCGTGAACCGGTAAAAGAGAATGATCTTTTGCGGTTGCACCGGGCAATTTTATCGGACCCCGCCCACGGCCCTTCGCGCCATTCGAGCGAACGGGCAGCGAACCCGAGGGGTCAGGCCGTCGGTGGATAGCAGCTGTGCGCCTTCCAGTTCCACGCGGCGAGCACGGAGGCCGGGATGGTGATGGGGCAGGTCGAGTCCTGCGCCGCGCCGAGACCGTCGTTGTAGACCGTCCACGTCGGCGATCCGACCGGTCTCGTGAAGAGCAGGTAGCCGCCATCGTCCTGGTCGCCGATCTGGGCCTGCAGTGAGTTAGGGCTGGCGTCGATGGCGGCCGCCGCGTAGTACAGGTCGGTGGCGGGGTCGAGCGCGTAGTAGGCCGTGCCCGCGGCCAGGCCCGTGTAGTCCGACACCGGCAGCCGGTGCGACGCCGCGCCCGCCGCCAGGAGGCTCTTTCGCACCCCGGCGCTCAGCACGAGATTGCGGGTCCCTCCCTGGGTCGTGGTGGTCGTGGCCACCGTGGACGAGGTCGTGCTCGTCGAGGTGGCTGACGGGGTGGACGAACCGCACGCGCTGAGTGCCAGGGCCCCGATCACCAGCGCTGCCACCGCGACGATCGACCGGTTCATGGTCCCCCTTCATCCCCGCACGCGTGGTCGAACGCGGCGCCGACCTCGATCGACGGGCACGGGGCGACGGTTAGAGCTTGAATCCACCTTCGGGTGGGGCCTCCGGGGGAGCCGGCGCCTGGCCGGAGGAATCGGTGGGACTCGACGTGTCGCTGGCCGTGTCGTGCTCGGCCTCGAGGGTCTGCAGCTCTGCGACCAGGCGCTCGATGTCGCCGGGGGTCTGGTCCGTGGCGGTGCCGGTGTGCTGCGCGTAGACCGCGGCGCCCAGCTCGCGTAGCAACGCGTCTGACTTTCGACCGGCCTTGACGTCCTCTAATTTGGACTGTCCCGCCTTGCCGGCCTCCTGGGCCTTCTGCGCCGCCTGCTGCGCCGCCGCCTTCATCTTGTCCATCAGGGCCATGGTGTGCCTTCTTTCTCTCTAGAGTCTTCCGAGCAGTCCCTCGCGCGCGGGGTGCGACGAACTCTCGTCGTTGTGCTCCTCATTCTCGAACTCCCGGTGCAACGTGGACTGCAGTATGACAGGTCCGTCGCCGGCGAGGGTGATGAGGTTGAGACCGGAACCGCCAAAGACGGCGGTCATGATGGTCTGGGCGTTCAACGCGCCGACCCGTTCGACGTTGTAGGTGACCGAGTCGGCCCAGGCCACGACGGCGCCAGCGTGGATCTGGATCTTGCCGCCGTAATCCTTGGGGTTCATCTCCGCGATGGTTCCGCCGCCGCCCAGGATGAGGGTGCCGGTGCCGGTGAAGTTCTCGAAGATGTAGCCCTCCTTGCCGCGGCGGCCGGTGTTGAAACCGGCCCAATCGATGTCGTAGGCCACGGTCGATTCGGCGCAGATGAAGGCCCGGCTCTCCGCGTGCCATCCCATCGAACCGTCGAGTTCGATGACGCGCACCTGGCCGGGGATCTCGCCGGCGAAGCCCACGAGCCCCGACCCCCCCGAAGGCGTGAACCACTGGAAGGCGAGGCTCTGACCGCTCAGGGCCCGCTTGCCCACTTCGACGGCCGTCGACAGGGCCGCCTTCAAGAATCCGCCGCCGCTCGACGCCGCCTGCTGGTTGGCGGCATCGGCCTTGCCGCCGGGCGTCGAGAGGCGGGTCTCGAGGGCGACGTTGGTGGTCTTCCAGCGGAACTTGGTGGCGTCGGCGAACATCGACTGTCCGGCGTCGAGTTGGCAGGTGATGTGCTGCGCGAACTCGCCGGCGATCTTGCTGGGAATGGTCATAGGCCTCCTCGACTCCGAAGATTAGTGCGGCCGACGGCCTCGCGCTCCGGGTGTCGCCGTCGCGCGTGCTGGTGATGACCGGTGGAACCATCGACCGGGAACTGCTAGACAGACGTCGATGAGCATTCGACTGCTGGGACTGCGAACCGTGATCTACCCGGCGCCCGACCTGGACGGCGCCAAGGCGTGGTGGAGCCAGTTCCTGGGCACGCCGCCCTACTTCGACGAGCCCTTCTACGTCGGCTTCAACCCTGGCGGCTACGAATTGGGCCTGTTGCCCGACGCCGACCCCGACAGCGGTGCCCTCACCTACTGGGGCGTCGAGGACGTCGACGAGGCCGTCGCGGCGGCCCTGCAGATCGGCGCCCGCGAGCACACGCCGGCCAGCGACGTCGGTGACGGCATCATCACCGCGACGGTGAGGACGCCCAGCGGGTGCGTGGTCGGCTTCATCTACAATCCCCACTTCGAACTGCCCGCCATCGTGGGATAGCCGTCGAGGTGGGGGTCTATCGCGTCGCGAATCGGGTGATGTAGCCCGAGTAGCTCGAGACCCACACGTCGCCGGTCAGGGGGTCGTAGGTGATCCCGATCGGGTTGTCGGGCACCGGCACCGTCTGGATGATCTTGAGGTTCGACGCCGCCAGTTCGGTCATGGTGGAGCTGCCGTAGTTGACCACGTACAGTGCGGTGCCGTCACTCGAGATGGCCAGGGAGCGCGTCAAGACCCCGGTGTGCGTGACCGCGATGATGTGCCCCGTCGCGAGGTCGACCTTGGTCACGTCGCCGGGGATGTTGAGCGTGAGGTAGGCGAACTGGCCGTTCGGGCTCAGCACGACCGTGCGGGGGTTCTCGCCGACGTAGATCTGGCTCACTTCGGCCAGGTCGGCGAGGCTGACGCGCACCAGCACGTCGCCGCCCTGGATCGCGACGTAGGCGAAGCGTGATTGGGGGTCGATGGCGATGCCGCGCGGCGTGCCGGGCATGGGCAGGGTGGCGACGACGTGGTGGCTGGCGACGCTGATGATCGAGAGTGTCCACGAGCACCAGTTGGTCACCAGGACGTACTTGTCGTTCGGCGAGACCGCCACGAATTTGGGCACGAGTCCGACTTCGATGACCTGGTCGATGCGGAAGGTCGCGGTGTTGATGCGGTAGACGTAGCTGGGCGTGTCGCCGGCCGCGCGGGCGCTCGACGGCGTGCAGGAGTCCTCGCCCTCGGGACCCTGGCCGGCGCCAAACATCGAGTAGTTCGAGATGTAGAAGTACTTCCTGTCCGGCGAGAAGGCGCCCTCGACGGGCGCACCCTCGACGACACCGCCGGGCAGTCCGAAGTTGTGCAGGTCGATCGTGGTAGGGATGGTCGTGACGAGCGCGCCGCTGCGCGCGTTGAAGACCGACACGGTGTGCCGGTACACCATGTTCTGCGCGAAGACCAGCCCGGTGCCCGAGGCGTCGACCGACTTAGGGGTGATCTCGTTCGAGTAGTACTGACCGATCTTGACGAGGTGGAGTTGGTCGGCCGGGATTGGCGGCAGGGTCGTCGTGGTGCTCGTGGTGGTGCTCGTGCTCGTCGTACTGCCCGACGGCACGGTGGAGGTCGTCGAACCGATCGCCAGCGTCGTGGTCGTCGGTGCGTCGCTAGCGTGGCTGTCGGGGGAACGCGCGAGCAGGACCGCGACGGCGACGCCGAGGGCGATGATGACGAGACCGAGCGGGACGATCCTCGCGTCGAGGGGCCGCGCACGCTGGTGGCGAGGCTGCATCACTCAACGGTAATGCCCGATGACCAGGCGGTAAAGGACGCTCGGGCCACCCCGGGCGCCTCGACGCGCCGTACCGCTAGGGCGCGGGCTCCGTGTAGCTGAACATCCAGCGGATGCCGAAGCGGTCGAGACAGACACCCCAGTAGGCGCCCCAGGGCATGTCCTGCATCGCGACGGTGTCGCTTCCGCCATCGGAGAGCGCGCCGAAGGCGCGGTCGGCGTCGTCTCGACTGTCGAACTCGAGACTGATGGTGGTGTTGTTGCCGATCCTGGGATGTTGCCCCATTGATTCGAGCATGTCGGTGCCCATGATCAGGTGGCCGTTGAGGATGGGCAGCTCCACGTGCATGACCTTGCCCTGGTCGCTTTCGCTCAGTGCCGCCATGGTCGGATCGCCCGGGAGATCCCGGAATCGAAAGATCGGCGAGGCGTACTCGGTCGCGAAGACCGACTTGTAGAAGTCGAACGCCTCCTCGGTCGTTCCCGGGAAGTTGAGATACGTGTTCACTCTGCTCATGACGGCCTCCGTTTCGATTGTTGCACCGTACTACGTCGCACCCTCGGCGTGGATGCATGAATCGCCACGTCGCGCGAGGTGAGATGGGGCCCGGCGTCGCGGCCGACGCGCGTAATGTCGTGGCGTGGATGCCCAGGAACAGCGCACCGTGGCGGCGGCCACGTTCAATCGATGCTGGGAACTGCTGGACACCGCTGGACGCACCGGCGACCAGGACCGCGAGTTGCTCACCAGCGCCTTCGCGAGTCGCTACCACTGGTCCCTGATCGGCGACGTCGATCAGCTGATCACCAGCGACTGGATGGTGTCGAGGGCGGCTGCGGCGCTCGGCGAGTCCCACCTCGCGGTGACGTTCGCGAGATTGGCCAATGACGCCGCCGAAGGGGCGGCGGTGCCGGACTGGCTGGTGGCGTCGACGGCCGAGGGGATGGCCCGCGCGTACCTCGCGGCGGGCGAGCACGAACAGAGCCGGGAGTGGGCCCGTCGCGCGGTGCGCCTGGTGGGACTGATCGAGGACGCTGAGTCGCGCGATGTGATCGCCGATCAACTGGCCGACCTTTTGTAGCCCCTCGGTGGCGTCGTCGCGGCCGGACGTGGCGCAACGTCGCCGCTGGCACTCCCTTTTCGATGCTGTCTGGATAGTGTGATGGCCATGAAGCACGCCGGCCCCGAGGCGCTCGACCAACTCGAAGGACTCTTGGACGAGTTGCGCGGACTCGACGGGCTGCGCGAAAAGGGCCGCGGGGCCTTCTTCGTGCACTCGCGCTCGCTGCTGCACTTCCACGAAGACAGCTCCGGCCTCTACGCCGACCTTCGAGAGCACGGCCGTTTCGTGCGCCTGCCCGTGACGACGCCGCGCCAGCGCCAGTTGTTCGTGAAGCGGGTCCGCCGGGCCATGGTCACGGACCAGCCGGTCGCGCGATGAGTGACGACGCCCGCTCATCTGGCGTCCGGTCCGATAGTGGGTGACGGCTTTGGTCGAGGTCAGGGACGTGAGGCCGAGCTGAGCGTGCAACCATGAGCGGCGGGGACGCCGGGCCCTCGACGCCGGGTGACCGGGTCGTCGATGTGTGCGCGTCGCTGCCGGGGGCCCAGTTGACGTTTCCCTTCGGCCCCCGCACCGCGGTGTACAAGGTGGCCGACAAGATGTTCGCCCTCGTCGCCACGGACGGGGACGGGCAACGCGTAAACCTCAAGTGCGACCCCGACTACGCCAGCTATCTGGTCCAGCAGTACGACGGGATCGTGCCGGGCTATCACATGAACAAGCGCCATTGGATCACGGTCACGCTGGCCGACACGGTGCCGTGGGATGTGGTCGAGGAGCTGATCCACGTGTCGTACGACCTGGTCGTCTCGTCGCTGAGCGCTAAGGTCCGAGGCGCCCTGACGGATCGGCCTCGCGACGGTCGCTGAAGACCGCTCACCGGATGGACCGCAAGGACTACGCGTCGTCCTTCTCGTCGTGGTGCTCACTGAATCGAAGCACCAGCAGCCCCAGGAGCAGGAAGACCACCACCCCCACCCCCACGCCGAGAGAGATCAACGTGTCGTTGAAGTTCGATTGGGCCAGCGACGTGCTGAGGGTCAGGTGGGCCGACGCGCTCAGGATGTCCCGCACCCCGGCGAGGATGCCGATCACCAGGAACGGTCGAACCGGGAAGACCGACGCGCGAAGGTGCCCGAACACGGTGTGGGCGATGTCGAGCAGGATGATCACGACCAGGATCCCGTCGATCGCCGCGACGACCGACTGGGGGAAGGTCCCCCAGTGACTCAGGAAGTCGACGATGGTGCGCACGAGCACGATCCCGGCGACGAGCAGCAGGCTGGCCACGATGGCGTACTCGATGGCGATGATGAACCAGCGCACCACCGAGTCGGTCGCGAACCCCTGGTGTTTCTTCATCTTGGGTTGGTCAGCCATCACTGCGAACGTTACTGCTGTTCGCCACGGACCTCGCTGAGACGGGTCTTCTCCTGCTCAGCGAGCTCCGCCTCGTGAGGCCGCAGACGCGGCCGCGTCCCTGCCGTGCGACGATGAGCGACCGGTGCCAATATGCCTGGGTGACCCGTCGCGCACTCGTCGTCGCCCTCATCGCCACCGTATTCTCATTCGGCGCCGTCACGGCGAACGTGGCGAGTGGCTCCGAGGCGATCCCCTTGGCGGCGCCCTGTGGCGTGACGGGTGCGGCGCCCTACCAACACGTGGTGTGGATCCTGCTCGAGAACGTCGGCTACTCGGTGGTCGGATCCTCGAGTGCGCCCTATCTCAACGACCTGGAGGCGGACTGCGGGCTCGCGACAAACTACTACGCCGTCGGTCATCCCAGTCTGCCCAACTACATCGCGTTGACCTCCGGTTCGACGCAGGGCATCACCAGTGACGGTGAACCGAGCGCGCACCCGCTCAAGGTGGCGAGCATCTTTTCCCAACTGGGCCGCGGATGGCGCTCGCTCGTCGAATCGATGCCCTCGCCGTGCGACCACGTGACGAGCGGCACGTACGCCGCGCGTCACAATCCCGCGGTGTACTACACCACCATCAACTCGACCTGTCAGACCAACGACGTTCCGTTGACCCTTCCGCTCGATCTGAGTGCCCCCTTGACGATCATCGTCCCCAACATTTGTGACGACATGCACAGCTGTCCGGTCTCAATCGGCGACACGTGGCTCAGCCAGATGGTCCCCAAGATCCTGGCCAGCCGCGAGTATCAGGCGCGACAGACGGTGCTGTTCATCACGTTCGACGAGAACGACACCCAGAGCGTGAATCGAGTGCCGACGGTGGTCATTGCGCCGTCGGTCCCGCGCGGCGAGCGCGTGAGCGAATCCTTCACCCACTACTCGCTGTTGCGCACGACGGAGGCATTGCTGCACCTCTCGTTCCTGGGCGGGGCCGCCAGCGCCCACTCGATGGTGGGCCCCTTTCACCTCTAGGGGGCAACCGTCGTCACGAGCGCGATCTCACGGGCCCCGAACGACGAAACGGCGTCAACGAGAATCTTCCGGCGCCACCGCCGATTGCCTACTTGGCGAGACTCGCCTCAAGGGTGATCTCGCCGACGCCGGCCAACGCGCGGCTGATGATGCAGCTCGTCTTCGCCGCTTCGGCGTGCTTGAGGAAAGTGGCCTCGTCGATGCCCGGGACCACGCCCACGGTGACGAGGTTGATCGTGGTGATCGTCGGCACCCCGTCGACCGGGCGCAGGGTCACCGTGGCGTCGGTGGACACCGAATCGGCGGGCGTCTCGGCCTGGCCCAGCATGTTGGCCACCGACATGGAGAAGCAGGCGGCGAGCGCCGCGCCAATCAGTTGCTCGGGGTTGGCGCCGGGCCCATCTTCGAATCGTGACTTGAAGGTGTAGCCGCCGCTGATGGTGTCACCGGCGCTGAACGTGCCGGCCCCCGTCTTCAGGTCGCCCTTCCATTGTGCAGTTGCCTTTGCCGGCATGGCCGTCTCCTCGCTACTCCCGTGTCGCTGTCGATTGACGGTCCAATGTTAGGGCGACGTCGCGCGTCGCCAGACGGAAAGGCCCTCGGCGGACGCCGCGGGCTCGCGGCGGCGCGGCCGGCGCGGCCGGTCAGTTCCCCGGAGGTCGGTACGTCGCCTTCTTGGCGACGGCCTCGTCGATCTGGGCCGGCGTCAGCAGCGGCACGGTCCTGATCGTGGCGCCGCCGCCGGCACTCACGGTGATCGCCGCAGCGGCCGCACTGACGTCGTCGGGGAAGTCGGCGATGACGTAGACGTCGGCGCCGCCGAAGGCGAAGTTAAAGGATTCGATCTTCCCGCCCAGGCCCTCGATCAATTCGGTCGCCGCCGCAACCCGAGCGGTGCCGCCCTGCGCCTGCACCCCTCGAACGCCCTCGAGGCTGTAGCTCACTTCCAGCAGATATTTCGACATCGGGCCCCCTTCTCATCGCAATGTCCACGAACGTACTCCGGCGCGGGCGACGATGCCGCCGACGCGATGCCCGAGAGCGGCCCGAGGGCCGGTCCGCTCAGTAGGCGTAGTGCTTGCCCCAGTTGAAGGCCGCCAGTTGGGAGCCGTCCTTGCAGGAGTAGGCGTAGTAGGTGCCGGTCCACGCCGCGGCCCAGGCCGAACCGGTGCCTTCGCGCGTCGAGGTGCACTTGAAGCCGGCGGCCTCGTACGTCTTGCCCTTGGCCTTCACCGCGCCGGCGGCCGCCTTGGCGGCTTGGTTGCAGGTGGCGCCCTGCACGGCGATCTGGGCGTAGACCGAACCGCCCTTCAGCACGCCGGCCTGGCACTGACCGGAGCCGAGCGGGGCCGGACTCAGGTGACCGGACGTCGAATCGGCGGGGTTGGTGATCGTCGCGTAGGTGTAGTCCCGGCCCCAGTTGAAGGCGACCTGCTGGAGACCGTCCTGGCAGGAGTACGAGTAGTACGTGCCGCCCCAGGCGCTGGCCCACTCCGATCCGGTGCCCTCCTTCTGGCCCGAGCAGGAGAAACTGTCGGCGTGGTAGCCCGCGCCGGCCGCCTTGTCCGCTCCGGCGGCGACCAGCGCCGCCTCGGTGCACGAGGCGTCGGCCACGCCGACCTGGGCGTAGATCGACCCGTCGGGGAAGCGGGCCGCGGCGCACTGTCCCGAACCCACGGGCGGCGGTTGCAGGTGCGAGGACGCTCCCGCGATCGACGTGCTCGATACCAGGCCGACGCTCGCGATCGTGAGAACGGCGACGAGACCCGCGCTCCAGTCCAACCGCCTGGATCCCTTCCTCGGGCGTCGATGCGTCGCCATCGCCAAATGATAGCGAGACAGGGCTGGAAAATCTCGGCCGCTAGGGGTGGTACCGGGCCCGCGCGAGGTCGATGCGGTAGCTCGAGCGCGGGCCCCGCAGGGGGGTCCCCTCGGCGTCGTAGTGCACCAGTGCTCGATCCTCGTGGCCGTGGGGGGCCAGGCCGCCGGCCCGGATCACCCGCCACCAGGGGACGTCGGCGCCGTAACGTGCCATCACCTGACCGACGGCCCGCGCACCGCCGGAGCCGAGCGACGCCGCGACGTCGCCGTAGGTCATCACCCGTCCCGGCGGTATCGCGGCGACGACTTCCAGGACGTGCGCGACGAAGCCCGCGGGATCGCGGAGGTCGTGACGCGATTGGCGGTCCCGCGTCACGCCGTCGTCGCGGTGTCGCGCCACGCTCGGCTAACAGCCCAGGCTGGTTAGGGGTGCGACGTGGCGGCTTGACGACGTGCCCTGCGTGTCGCTCTGGGTCCAGAGCAGTTCGGTGGCGTTCACGCGCACGAGGTCAACGGTGACGGCGGCCACAGATCCGCCGAAGGCCCGCGTCACGTGGCACCACGAGGTCGCCGAGGGGTAGAGGCGGAAGAGTTCCTGGCGCAGGCCCGACGCGTTGGTCACGACCGAGAAGAGCGAACCATCGGGTGCCAGCAGCAACGTGTTGCTGGTGGGGATCGAATCCTCGCCGTAGTTGGTGCCCGGGACCTTCGGCAGCACGATGTTGGTCCAGTGCTCGCCGGACGAGGTCGACTCGATCAATGGGTACTGCGAGGAGGCGTCGAGCAGCATGACGTCGCGGTCCGACGTCGCGACGAGTTGCTGTGAGAAACAACTGTTGAGTTGCAGCATCCAGCTCGAGGGGGTCCAGCGCACGCCGTGCCCCGCGCCCGCGTGCGCCGGTCCGACCAGGAGCGGCTGCGACGAGCCGTTCATGGCGCAGTTGCCCGACTGGAACGGCCCCAGGGCGACGCACGGCCCGTCGCTCGGGCAGCCGAGCGTCGACGCCGTCCAGGTCGCGCCGCCATTGTTCGTCACCTCCGTCGGCACGAGACCGCGAAGGGTGCCGCCCGGGTACGTCGTGTCGTCGTAGCGGTCCGGGCTCGAGAAGAGGGCGACTACCGCACGCCCCCGCGTGACGAAGCCCCCGAAACTCTCCAGCGTCGCCCCGGGCGGGACGGGCACCGTGCGCCACGTGGCGCCCCCATCGACGGTGTACAGCGCCGCGTCGTAGACGGGCGGGGCGCTGCCGTTCTCTTCGGTGTCGAAACCGGCGTACACCGAGTCGCGATGGCTGGGGTCGGCCAGTACGGTGGCGCACTCGGGATTGGCCTTCGGCGCGGTGAACATCGTGAGCTTCGTGCCTCGCAGGGCCGCGGGCGCGCTGGCGCTGGGAATCGACCGGATCTGCTCGCCGTTGGTGATCACGAGACCCGAGGGCTGGCACCACGCGATGAGGTCGTCGCCCTCGGCCGCGATGGCCGACGGACCGGCGAACGTGGACGACCGGTAGGGGACCCGGCCCAGCTGGGCCCACGTCTCGCCCGGCGAAACGTGCAGGATCTTCGGCGCCACCACCACGTTGAAACCGGCCCCGTCCTTGAACGTGCTGAAGGAGAAGTTTCGGTACTCGGGGTGATCCCTGGGGGCGGACGCGATGGAGAGGTTGAATCCGAAGGCCTGTCCGATGAAGGACTGCAGGGGCGCCCAGCCGCGCACGTTCACCACGAACCCGGCCGGTGCGCTCGAACTGCTCAAGTGCAGCGTGGCGCAGCGCTGACCCTTCAGGCACTTCGTGGGCGCCGGGGCGTCGAGGTGGACGGTCGTTTGCGCGTCGTCCGCTCGGAGCGCGCAGCCGGACGTCGCACCGAGGCACTGGATGCCCACCGAGTAGGTGCCCGATTGGAGAGGGTGAACGAAGACCGAGTGGCCGTTGTTCTCGAGCCACGCGGTGTCGGGCACTTCGAGCACGGCGTGAAAGGTCGTGTGGGATGTCCATTGGAGTTGGATCGACTCCTGCAGGCCGTCCTGGCAGCCGTCCCAGCAGAGATTGCCGAACGACCGGTTCGATGGCGCCGGCGGGTTCGAGTCGTGTCCGGTCACGGTGACCTTCTCACCGGGCGTGACCGACGCAGTGGGCAGGGAGATCGTCACATGGCCGGGGGTGACGGCCGGTGTCGTCGTGGTGGGGCCATGGGACTTGCCGGTCGAGGCGAATACGAAGGCCTGCAGCGCCACGACCAACGTCGCACTGTGCAGGTTCGGTACGCGAAAGCAACCCGTGATGTCGCCGTTCGGGGCCTGATCGATGAAGTTTCCCGGGGCGGCGCAGAGTGAGGACGGGTCCACCGACGCCGTCGGAGGATCGGCGAGGCGCGCTAGCGCGGACGTGGAACCGGCCAGGCCGGAACCGCCCACGACGAGACCGAAGGTCGTCGCCAGCATTGCCACTCCGACACGGAGCAATCTGTTGTTCGCCATCGCATCTCCACGTCAACGTCAGTCGGGCTCCGCCGAACGACTTCTGCGTCCACCCTAACGAGGTGGCCCTGTGCAACGCCGGGCAGGAGGCGCACCGCCCGGAGCGTGGATGCTGGTGCCCTACGGAATTGGTCTTCGGGCAGAACAGGGACCGCCATGTCCAAAGCTTGGGGTGTATCGGCCCCTAGTGCAGGGCTACGTTCGACGGCACGACCACGACCGGCGTGGTGGCGTGCTGGGTGACTTCGAGACTCGTGCTGCCGAGCAGCAGTCCGGGCCGCTTGCCGTGGCCCCTGGACCCGACGACGAGGAGGTCGGCGTTGACGGGAGGTTCGCTCGCGCGCAAGAGTACCGAGCAGGCGTCGCCGTTGTCGACGATCCAGTGCAGTCGTTGGACGTCGACGCCGTACTCCCCGGCGATGGTCGCCAGCGCGGTGGGCATTTTGTCCGCGGAGAAGTGCGTGTCCAGGTGCTCGAGCATGCCCGTCGCGTGCACGACCACGACCTCGGCGCCGGTGTCGGCGGCCAGTCGCACGGCCCAGCGCAGGGCGATCTCGGAGTCGTCGGAACCGTCGAAACCGACGGCAATCGTGCGAAAACTCTTCATGGGGCGCTCTCCTCGTCGTCGATCGAGCGGACCATCTCGAGGGCCGAGGCCCGCTCGCGCATGATCCGCTCGATGTTGTCCGCGCCCGGACCTCCGCTCGAGGTCCCCTCGTCCGCGTCGTCGAGTCCGAGCGCGGCACCCAACGCCGCGCGCACCGAGGAGCGCAGCGCGGCGAGGTCGTAGCCGCCCTCGAGGAACATCGCCAGGCGACCGGGCCGCGGCGCGAAGGCCGCCACGGCCTGCGCCATCGCGGCGTAGTCGCCGCTGGTGAGCTGAAGGTCGGCCATCGGGTCGGCCCGATGGCCGTCGAAGCCCGCGGAGACCAACACCCACGTGGGGCTGAACGCGTCGATGACCGGAGCCGCGACATCGTCCAGGGCCCGGCGCACGACGTCGCCGGTGGCCCCGGCCGGCAGGGGGATGTTGATCGTGCGGTCGAAGGCGTGACGGCCGCCGACCTCGCTGGCCGAACCGCTGCCCGGGAAGAGGGGCCACTCGTGGGTCGAGACGTACAGGACGTCGGGCTCGTCCCAGAAGATCGCCTGGGTGCCGTTGCCGTGGTGCACGTCCCAGTCGACGATCAGAACTCGCTCACCCTGGCTGAGCAGCGCTGCGGTGGCCACGGCGATGTTGTTCAGGAGGCAAAATCCCATGGCCCGATCGGCGAGCGCGTGGTGACCCGGCGGCCGAGCGGCCACGAAGCCGACGCCGTCGTTGCGCCGCTGAAGTTCTTCGACGACGGCGAGGCCGCCGCCCGCGGCGTGCTTGGCGATCGTCCACGAGTCGAAGGTGGCGTAGGTGTCCTGGTCGATGGCGCCGCCGCCCTCGTAGCAGAAGGCGCCAAGTTCGTCGAGGTAGCCCCCGTCGTGCACGCGAGCCAATTCCGATCGCGTCGCCGCGTACGGGGGCACGACGATGAGGTCGCCGTCGAGATGGAGGTCGGCGACGCCGGCCACGGCGGCCTTCACCCGGTCGGGCCGTTCCGGGTGGCCCGCGTCCTCGTGAGCGGAATCGTCATAGGTGCCATTCATCACCAGGACCATGGTTCAGACCCCTCCCGCAAGGTGCTCGCCGTGCAGCGTCGCGCTCTCCTGCGTGGGTTCGATCGAGAACGTGACCGTCGCTTCGCCATCAGCGAATGACGTCTTCACCGGGTAGCCCGAGTGGCGGAACACCGCGAGCATGTCGTGGTTGCGGGCCAGGGTCTCGGCGGTGAAGGTGGTGATACCTCTCGCCCACGCGGCGTCGGCCAGGTTGGCTAGGAGTAGGTGCCCGAGTCCCAGGTGTTGATGCCCGTCATCGACGATGAAGGCGACCTCCGCCTTGGTCGTCAGCGGATAGCGATCGAAGCGACCGACGGCGAGCAGTTCACCACCCTCTTCGACCACGAGGGCTAAGCGATCGACGTAGTCGACCTCAGTGAGATGACGGACCTCTTCAACGGAGAGCTCGGGGTGCAGCGAGAAGTAGCGGCGATAGATCGCGTCCGAAGTGAGCCGATTGTGGAACCGGACCAGTTTCTGCGCATCGTCGGGGCGAATCGGTCGAAGCCGCGCAGTGGTCCCGGTGCGCACGACGACGTCGTGTTCGAGCTCGCTCGGGTATCGGCCGGCGACGAAGAGGTCACGCTTGGCGGCGCCGACCAGATCCTCGCCGCGCGACGTGCCGAGAAGCCGTTCGTTCACGGCCTTGACCTGGACCGTACGTGCGTCAAGCGAAGGGCACATCCTGCGTGACGATCGAGAATTCTGGGACCGCCGAGATGTTGGCCGGTGGCCCCTCCGGCCTCTCGCCACTGGTGGGTGGACTCAACCGTTGTCATCATCCCATCGTCCTCTCCCGAGAGGGCCGCGACCAGGGTCGAAGGTCCACACGCCGTGCACGCGAACGGCTCTAGGTACTATGAACGGCCTTCGTGCGCCTTCGTCACTCGGGTCGTCGCCCCGTCACTGTCGACAGTGCCAACCTACCGTGCGCGCTGGCGAACTTTACCGTACGGTTTCGCCCGAAACGGGGTTCTCCACGATTCAGCGATCACCGACCCCTTTCGAGGTGGCGACTACGAAGGAGATTCGGTTCACGCCGTGATGATGCTCGAGAGTCGGGGAATGACGGGACCCCACACCTCTTCGAGCCACCTGGACGGTTCTGGTGTGGACGAGCTGGCAATGGCCGTGTGGACGCCGACCGCGGCGAGGGATTCGGCCGTGGCCAGGATGTCGTCCGGGCCCAACTCGTCGACATTGACGAGCGCCGTGACCTCGATCTGGGCGAAGTCGCGCCCTTCGGTGTCGCAGTGTCGCCGGAGCACGTCCAGCTTCGGCGCGATTGTCGCCGCGTCGCCGAAGATGTTGCAGGCGTCGGCGTAGCGCGCGACCAGGCGCAGCGTCTTTCGCTCGCCGCTCCCGCCGATGAGAATCCGCGGACGGGGCGAACTGACTGGCGGGGGTGAGCACAACGTTTCGGCCAGTTCATAGTGGACGCCGTGAAAGGGACCGTTGTCGTCGCTCCACATCTGGTTGCAGATCCGTAACGTCTCTTCGAGTCGCTCGAAGCGTTCGCCCAGCGGGGGGAACGGTACGCCCAGGCCGAGGTGCTCCCGTTCGTACCACGCCGCCCCGAGTCCGAGTTCGGCGCGACCCTCCGAGAGCACGTCGAGGGTGGTGATCGTCTTGGCGAGCAGCCCGGGGTGGCGGTAGGTGACTCCGCCGACGAGCAGGCGCAGCCGGAGCCGGCCGGTCCGGCCCGCCACGAATCCGAGCGTCGTGTAGCCCTCCAGCATGGGCTCCTCGGCCGGCCACCTCGCCTCCATTTGGAACCAGTGGTCCATGACCGACAACGTGCGGACGCCGATCGCTTCGGCCGTGAGCGCCAACGCCGTCAGCGTGGGGGCCATCGCCGCGGGGCCGCCGGGCCAGGTGAATCGTGGCACGTGGAGGTCGAGGTTCATGTCACCGCCTTCTCTCAGGGACGTGGCGTACCGATAGCAGCAATGTACAGCGAGTCGATCGCCCACCGTTCAACGGCGATCGGCGGACGAAGGTCTCGACAGCAATGGACTGAGTACGTGCCCGTTTGACGAGAAGTTGAAGTATTTCGGCGGCGGCGTCTGTATATTGCACGGTAAGTACGCGCGGGTTACTCAGGCCTCACGTTCGTGAGGACATCACAGAGTCGAACATCACGTAAAGGAGAAGGTGCGGATGATCCAGGGGGGACGAAGGGGCTCGTGGGGCACGACCTCGGACGCCCGGGTGCGTTCGACGTCGGATCTGCGCCGGGCCGTCACGTACGTCGTGTACGGCGAGCTCGCCTTCCTCTTCTTCACCGCCGTGAGCGTGGCGCTGCATCCCGGTTTCGTCCTGAAGTGGGACGAGGGCGGGATGAGTAACTACGGTTTGCACATCAAGACGGCCGTTCCCTACACCCTCGCCCTGGTGCTGCTCTCGGTGTACAGCCGGCGGGCGGCGCTGCTCTACGCCGACGGGGACGGGCGATCGCGCCGACTGAGCGTGATGCTGAGCATCTACAGCGCGGTCGTGCTCTCGGTGATGGTGAGCACGTACTTCTATTCGCTCAACAACACGCTCAAGGACATCCATTTCACCTTCGGCACCCTGCTAGTAGTCGTCGTGGGCGTGTCGTCGCTCTGGATGTACCAGTTGTGGCCGCCGACGATATCGGTGCGCCTGTTGCTGGTCGTCCAACTCTGCGGCGACGTGATGGCCCTGTTGACCGTCGTAAGTGGGCTGCATATCCTCTTCGCGGCCGAGATGCTGTCGAACGTTGGCTTCGCGTCACTCGTGGTTCGAACCGGACGAAGGGTCGCCGCCGAAGATGACGAGACCGACTCCCTCTGCCCGATGACGACGTAACTGCGCCTCGTTCGCTGGTCCCTACGAGCGCTATCTCGTACCGCGTGTAGATCCACCATGACGACGTCGTCCACGGACCGGCGGCGACGTTGGTCTCGAGCGCAGCGGCCGTTATGGTGACTCCAAGAAGAACCTTCGATGGGGGATCCGTGCAGCCAGCCACCGGCATGAAGATCGGCATCAGCGAAAACGGCCCGTACGTCGTCGAAGGCTCCGTGCCGCTGGCCCGCCAGACGATCGTGACGGACGAGGCGGGAGACTCGGTCGACTGGCTCCAAGGTGAAGCGTTCGAGGTGGGTGACTCGTACAACCTGTGCCGCTGCGGTCAATCGAACGCGAAGCCCTTCTGCGATGGGTCGCACGCTCGGGTCGGTTTCGACGGGACCGAGACGGCCAGTCGGGCGCCGTACGGGCAATCGGCCCGGGTGCGGCGAGGTCCGACGTGGCACATGTCGGACGATCCCTCGCTGTGCGCTTCGGGCAGATTCTGCGATCCCAACGGTGACGCGTGGCACTTGGTGAAACAGGAGGGTGCCGAGGCCGCTCGCCTCACTTCTCGCCAGGCCTGTCTTTGCCCGTCCGGTCGATTGGTCGTGTGGAACAAGGAGACCAACGTCGCGCTGGAGCCGACCTTCGAGCCTTCGGTGGGGCTGATCGAGGACCCGTCCCAGGGAGTGGCCGGACCGATCTGGGTCCGCGGTGGGGTTGCGATTACGAGCGCGGACGGCGAGACCTACGAGGTTCGCAACCGCGTGACGCTCTGTCGATGCGGTGCCTCGAAGAACAAGCCGTTCTGCGACGGCTCCCATGTTTCGATCGGGTTCACCGATTGAACCGCGGCCGCGACACAGGGCCTGGCCACGTTTCGGTGCGCTGACCTTGATATATGCCAAATCTGACATATGATGGCGAGATGGCTCAAGCCGCGACCACGTCCGACGTCTTCAACGCCATCGCCATTGAACCCCGACGCGAGATTCTCGATCTCTTGTTGAGCGGGGAGAAGCCGGTCGGGACGATCGTTGACGAGTTGTCAATATCCCAGCCCCAGGTCTCTAAGCATCTGCGCGTACTCAGTGACGTCGGTCTCGTGCGGTGTCGGGCGGAAGGACGGCGACGGATCTACCGACTGAACCGCGAGCGTCTGCGTCCGCTGCAGGACTGGTTGGCGACGTACGAGCGGGCGTGGAACGGACGCATGGATCGGACGGAGAACTATCTCAATGAGCTACAGCGACAAGGAGACCAACAGTGACACCTCATCGGCACGGCCCGGCAGCCATCGAATTCCCGAACGACCTCGAGATCGTGCTCACTCGGAGGTTCGACGCACCGATGGAGCTCGTCTTTGACGTCTTTACGAACCCGCAGCATGTGCGCAAGACCTTCGCGCCGTTCGGAGAACAAGTGACCGTGTGCTCGATTGATTTGCGGGTTGGCGGGGACTATCACATCGTCATGGTGACCAAGGACGGTGTCGAGTGCTCCTTTCGTGGAACCTACCTGGAGGTCGAGCCCCCTACCCGGACCGTCGAGACCTGGCTGTTCGAAGGGTGGCCCGAGGCGCAGGCCGTCGAGACCATGGAATTGCACGAGAGTGACGGCGTGACGACGCTGACGCACCGGCTGGCCTTCCGCGACCAAGCGGGTCGTGACCACATGACCAAGTTCGACGGCTTCGATGCCAGTTTTGACAATGTGGAGGTCTACTTGGGGGAACTTCTAGAAACCGGGTGATCGGTTAGCCGGCCAACGGGGAGGAACTCCCCGCTGGAACGATCCAGACTCGTCCGTTCGCTCCTAACTTCTTGGGCGACCCGACCGTCACCGTTGCGAGTGGCGATTCAGTGAGCGGGGGTCGGCGCCGGCGGCGGCCATTCCCGTCTGAGAAGGCCGTACACCCACGAGTCCGAGACCTCGCCACTGACGACGCAGTCTTCTCGCAACGTCC
>Ga0187847_10001026_pt1 | contig 26913 bp, 25 predicted proteins | sample June2016WEW_4_10_FD_132458 | JGI IMG/M metagenome (GOLD analysis project Ga0187847, IMG submission 132458) | Peatland microbial communities from SPRUCE experiment site at the Marcell Experimental Forest, Minnesota, USA - June2016WEW_4_10 | ecosystem: Environmental > Terrestrial > Soil >...
AAACCGACCCGGCGAGGGTGTACTCGTTTTCGCGTTCGTAGTAAATCTCCGCGAGTTGATCGTCTTCAAGGATTGCAAGCCGCGTCTCATGCGGCGTGCTGGAGATACAAATTTCCTTTGCCATCGTACCTTTCCGCCCAGCGGCGTCTGCCTGCTGGGACACGCGGCAAGGAGGGATGGAGGCGCGCAAGGCCGGAAGGGGAGGGGATGTGCGGAAGAGATGACCTGCGAGTCGCTGGCGTACCGGAAACCGCAAGGCGCTCTGCCCCTGGGGGCGGCGAGCCAATGCGGTCGTCCTGCTGCGAACCAAGTTGTGCAAGTTGAACAAGTTGTACAAGCGTAATACGCAGTACAAACTGGACAAATTGAACAAGCTGTACGATATGGTCACCCAATTGCGGAGAGTTTGTGGCCAAACCTGCCGCGATGCGCGGCGGGGCCGTTCCATCGTTGGCGCTTGCGCGGACTTCGAACGCGAGCCGAGCGAGGCTTTCCAGCCGCGATGCTCCCGTTCCCTCCGCGCAACTCTTACGCCGCCAACGGTTTTCCCGTCTCTGCGTGCTCATGAACCCAATCCTGCCGGGCGCTCGGTCCATCGGAACCTGGCCGGCGAAATGCCTGAAACTAAATCTCTTGCGGGCCGGACTGTTCCGGGGTGGCAAGAGGTAAACTTGCGAGTGCTCATCCGGGCCAACCGGCCCATAGTCCGCTCAGTTGACGAACCGGCGCATGCGGACATTCATCGCCACACCCAGCGCCAGGAACGTAAACAATACCGAAGATCCACCGTAACTCATTAACGGTAAAGGGATTCCGGTGACGGGCATAAACCCGATAACCATGCCTACGTTGACCGCAATCTGAAAAGTCAACACAGACACCACCCCCATGATAATCAGAGAGCCGGACAGGTCCGCGGCTAATTGAGCGTTTTGAATCAAACGCATCAATATAGAAAAGTATAGCAGCAGGACGAAAAGCGCGCCGACGAACCCGTGTTCCTCGCCGAAAGCGGCAAAGATGAAGTCGGCGTGGGGGATGGGCAGGAAGTCGCCCTGGGTCTGCGTTCCCTTGGCCGCTCCCTTGCCCCAGATGCCGCCGGAGCCTACGGCGATCTTGGATTGCAGGAGCTGGTAGCCGGTGCCCTTGGGGTCGTTATCGGGATTGATGAAACTGGTCAGGCGGGCTTTCTGGTAGGGCTTGAGAACCTTGCCGCTGGTCCAGACGCCGGCGATCAGCACCGTCCCGCAGACCAATAGAATCAGTCCTTGGCGGATATTGATTCCGCCCAGAAACAGGCCTGCTACCAGGATCGGCGTGTACGTGAGCGCGGTTCCCAGGTCGGGCTGGACGAGCACCAGGGCCATGGGAAGGCCAACCAGCGCAAAGGCCTTGAAGACGTCCTTCCAGGTGAGCGAGCGCCCGCCCAAATTGGCAAAGTAGCGGGCCACGAGCAGAATCAAGACCAGCTTGACCCATTCGGAGGGCTGGAAGTGCATGGGGCCGATTTTGATCCAGCGGCGCGCTCCCAGCACCTTGGTTCCCGCCAGCTTGACGGCTACCAGCGCCACCAGGCTGACGCCATAGGCCCAGGGAGCCCAGTCGATCAGGCGATGATAGTCGATTTTGGAGAAGAGGAACATAGCAGCCAGGCCGCCGGCGATCCAAAACATCTGCTTGATGTGGAAGCCCATGTGCCCCGGAACCCAGACCTTCTGATCGTTGAAGAAGCCGGGGTATCCGGCGTACTTGGTGTGCAGCGTGGCCGAATAGACTTCAAGGACGGAGATAGTGCAGAGCAGCAGCACCATGCCCAACAGCGCCCAGTCGAAGTCGCGGAAGCTCAGGAAGCGGCGCATCAGGGCTGTCCTTCTTTGAAGCGCAGCGGGAAGGCTAGCAGCCACTTCGGCAGGGGAAACTGACTGGAAGCCACGGCTTTGGCTCCGGGGAGCGGAGCCGCGTCGACCATGAAATGCCCAGCATGAAGGACAGAATCCTGCCCAGGTAGGCCTTCCGCACCAGAGCGCTTGCGGCCAGCCGGCGCAGGGTCGGACCAGACGGCTCCCATTTCAACCGGCTTGCCGAGGCTGGCCTGGTCGTTGACGTTGTGGTCCGCCATGCGCTTCTTGTTTACGTATTCGACGACCATTGCCTGGGCAATGTGTGCGGAGTTCGCACCCCAGTCGCCATGCTCCTGGAGGACGGCAATCACGATTTCAGGGTTGCGGCGCGGCACCATTCCCACGAACCAGGAATTCGGGGTCTTTTCCCCTCCCTTGATATGGGTGTCGCCGCTGCCGACGACCTGGGCTGTGCCGGTCTTCCCCGCGAAGTCGATGCCCTCGATGTGCGCGGCGGCGGCCGTGCCGGTCGTGGTGGCTGCGGCCATGCCGTCGGTGATGATCTGCCAGGTGTCGGGATTCATTGGCACCTCTTTGTCTCCCGAACCGGGGAAGCTGTCCTCGACGGCTTGGCGGAAATCGGCGGGAAGCTGGTCGGAGTTCACCACATGGGGCCGCACAAAGTGCCCATCGGAAGCGATTCCGCCCAGGGCGCGAGCAAGTTGCAGCGGCGTTACCTGGGTCTCACCCTGGCCGATCCCAACTGAAATCGTGTTTCCGGGGTAATACCGCTGGTGGAAGTTCTTCATCTCCCACTGCGTGGAGGGCATCACGCCGGCCATCTCGTTGGGCAGGTCGATGCCGGTCTTCTGTCCCAGGCCGAAGTCGGTGGCGTACTTCGCAATCGTGTCGATGCCCAGCTTTTGAGCCAGCGTATAGAAAAAGGTGTCGCAGGAGAGCGGAATAGCCTGGCTGATATTGAGCACGCCGTGGTGCTTGTCGCAGTGGAAGAAGCGCCCATAGAATGTGCCTCCGCCCACGCAATTCACGTGCATATCCTGGGCCACGCCTTCCTGGAGGCCAGCGGCGGACATGATGATCTTGAAGGTCGAGCCGGGCGCCAGTTGCGCCTGGATCGCCTTGTTCATCAGCGGGTGGTTGGGGTTGGTAATGAGCTGGTTCCAGTCGGCGCGGTTGATGCGCACGGAGAAGGCATTGGGGTCGTAGCTGGGGTGCGAGACCAGCGCGAGAATCTCGCCGTTGCGCGGGTCCATGGCTACGACCGCGCCGTTGGCGTCGCCCAGCGCGAGTTCCGCGGTGCGCTGCAAGTCGATGTCGATGGTCAGCTTCAAGTCCTGGCCGGGGATGGCGTGCTGGGTTCTCAGGTAGCTCACCTCGCGTCCGTGGCTGTCCACCACCATATCGCGAGAGCCGTCTTGGCCTCTCAGCAACTGATCGTAGGTTTCCTCGACGCCCGCCTTGCCGACCACGTCGCCCGGCTCGTAGGCCGCAAAACGTGGGTTGCTCAGATCCTCCTCGCTGACCTCGCCGACGTACCCGATCAGGTGCGCGGCAAAGCCGTCGCGCGGATAGAGCCGGCGCTCCTCGTCGATGGTCTCCAGTTCGGGAAGCTCGTTGCGATGCGCCTCGATAAAGGCTGTTTCGTCAGCCGTAATGTCCAGCTTGATCGGAATTGGCTGATAGCCGGGCGCGGCCCGATAGCGGCGCAGAGTGGCGCGCAACTGCTCCAGGTCGAGGTTGAGTCCCTTTGCAATCAGCGGCAGGTCGTCGTCCACATTGCGGTTCTGCTCGCGGACCAGGAAGCAGGATACTGACGGGTAATTGTCCACGATCAGCCGGTTTTCGCGGTCGAAGAGCTTGCCGCGGCCGGCCATCAGCGGCACCTTGCGGATGCGATTCTGCTCGGCAAGCTGGCGGAAGTTCTCCGCTCCCAGCACCTGGAGCCGCCACAGTCCGGCCACCAGGGCCAGCATCATCAGCAGAATTCCGTATTGCACCACCGTCAGCTTGAGGGTGGAGAGCTTTATGCCGTGTGTGCCGCTGCTCGAATACATTCTGTCTGCGCCTTAGAATACAGCCCTTTTGGTTGCGTAACGCCTAGGGAATCACTGATCGGGATTGTATTGCCATCAAACATTCCCCCAGGGGCTAAAGCCCAACATGTTCTTGTTGCTCTTTCGGCACGACTAAAGTCGTGCCCTTTCAAAACATAAACTCTCGCCGGGATAATCTGTTCCCTATTCCCTATTCCCTGTTCCCTGTCTCTTGTCCCTTTAGTCTTTCATCTGTAGACGGTCCAGCAGCGGAAACAGCGCTAAAGCGATCAACGAGTTTCCCACCGCCCTCATCAGCTCCGCCAGCCAGCTCCACTCCTGGTCGAGCCCCAGCAGGATGCGGTAGACGAAGAGGTAAATCGCGCTCGACAGCAGCGAAAGCAGAAAGATCAGCGTCAGGCGGAAGCCGTGGTTCTCGACGTCGATGCGAACGCCCACCGATCCGGCCAGAAACCCGGCCACTGTCTTGGCGACGCCGTTGACGCCGATGGCGTGATGGGTGAGGGCATCCTCAAAGAGGCCTAGGCCCGCTCCCATCAGCGTTCCCTGGATGGGGTCGCGCCGGACCAGGGCAAAGTAGACGGTAACCACCAGCGGCAGGTCGAACCAGGCATATCCCCCCAGCCAGCGCGGCAGCAGCGCTTGCAGGACCACCGCCGCCAGCGGCGCGAGGGCATACACCAGCATCGGATAGCGGCGAATCCCCAGTTCGCGGCCGTAATTGGCGTCCAAGAGGGCCATGGTTATGGATTCCTCCGTGGCTGGTCTGACTGGGGACTGGCCGGCTGGCCGGGCTGCGAAGCCGGATTGCCCTCAGGCGTCGGAGCAGACTTGTTCTCCGGGTTTTCAGGCGGGGATGCTTCCTCTGTCTGCGGCGTCTCGGGATTTGCGCCGGGCGTAAAGCGGTCGGGATGCCGCGCTGGCAGCAGCTTGGGCACGGGCGGTGCTATGGGCGTCGCAGGGTTTTGCCCTGGCGCTGCCGTCTGGCCGTGCGTCGGCGTTGCCGCGGGATTCGCTGGCGGAGCATTGGGGTCGGTCAGCCCCGGCAGCCGTTCCGCCATGATCGCCGATGCTTTTCGCTGCTCCCGAATGGCCGCCGCCTCGGCGCCTTTCTCGGCTTCGCTGGTGGCCATGTCCTGCTGCTGGTCAGCCGAGAAGCGCGGCTCGGTGGAGGTAATCACCAGCACCTCGTCCAACTGGTCGAGATGGGCCGCTGGTTTCACGATGACGTCGATGAACGAGTCGCGCTCCGGGTCGGGCACAACTTTCTCGACCACGCCGACCGGCAAGCCGCGCGGGAAGATTTGGTCCCCCCCGGCCGTAAGCACTTTTTCGCCGGGCTGGATGCGCTGGTCGGCCAGGATGCCGACGATTTGCGGCCGGCCGGCGGCGTTGCCGCGCAGAATGCCGCGAACTCGCGTCGTCTCCAGAATCACGCCCGCGCCGCTGGTCTGGTCGTTGATGGCCAGCACCTGCGCCGTGTGGGGAAAGACGTCGCGCACCTTGCCCACGATGCCGTCCGCGGTGATCACAGCCATATCGCGCTCCAGCTTGTAGTCCGTGCCTTTGTCGATATAGAAGACGCGCGACTGATCGCTGCCGCTGGAGCCGATGGCCTGCGCGGCCAGGGTCTTGTAGATATACTTCTGCTGGAAGTTGACTAGAGCCTGGAGCCGCTCGCCCTGCTTTGCGTCTTCGAGCAGCGCGGCCTGCTCCAGCCGCAGCCGGTCGATGGTCTTTTGCAAATCGACGTTCTGCTCCCTGGCGTGGCGCAGGTTCAGGTAGTTTTGCCACAGGCTCAAGGCGCCCATCTTCGAGCCGTGAAACAATCGCTCCGGAGGAGTGATCGCAGCGTCTGCCCACAGCCGGATCAGCCGCACGCCCCTTCCGTCCGGCTGGTCGAGCGAGTTGCGCCCATTGCCGCCGCGCCGCACCTGCATGGCAAGCCCGATGATCTGCGCCAACAGGAGGGCCAGCAGCACCAGGAGATTCCGATAGCGGACAAAGAACGATTCCATTGCGAAAGCTCATGCTGGGGCGGAATCGCACAGAAAGCAAGAGTAATCTCAGTATACTGACGGACGAGGGCCGATTGCCTCGCACGCGTGCCGCGATCGAAGCGTGCATCCGGTGAATTCCCCGCCCGCCTTGTTTTCGCGGAGTGTCTCCTCATTGCGCAATTGCGAATTTGTAGTTATAATCTTGTAGTGAGCGGCATCCGTTTTGAATGGGACGAGGCGAAGAACCTCTCCAATCAGCGCAAGCACGGTGTCAGCTTCCAGCTAGCCAGTCAGGTCTTTCGCGACCCATCGCGCGTGCTCTTGATGGACCGTGTCGTGGACGGAGAGCAGCGCTGGAATGTATTGGGATTCGTGAGCGAGGCTTCGGGCGGAATCCTATTAATGGCGGTGGCGCACACCATTCGGGAAGAATTGGAATTGGGCAGGATTGTCGAGGTGGTTCGCATTATTTCGGCTCGAAAAGCCTCGCCGAAGGAGAGAAGAGATTATGCAGACGAAAATGGTTAGTTACACATTGGAGACGTTGCCGGAACTGACAGAGGAGGATATTGCGTCTCTGGAAGCGCTGGCCGCGCGGCCTGACAGCGAGATCGACTTCAGCGACATTCCCGAGATTACCGATGAGCAGTGGAAGACTGCGGAGCGCGGCCATTTTTATCGTCCTGTGAAGCGGCAGATCACCGCGCGTGTCGATGCCGACGTGCTGCAATGGCTCAAGTCACAAGGCAAGGGCTATCAGTCGCGCATCAACGCGATTCTTCGGCGCGAGATGCTGACGGCGCTCAAGGCAGCGGCGGCAAAATAAGCTGTTGCTGCCGTACTCCCAGGTTCCAGAATCGGGATTTGCGCACCCATTTTCGGCGGAAGATTGAGACGTAATTTGCCCGCCTGTCTCCCTCCCGCACAGGTATTGCAAAAGTCTGCCAGTTTGATAGAATACGGTCGAAATTAACAAATCACTGGGAGATTCTTCTGAAATGAATACCTTTCAACACCATCTGCTTCGCCTCAACCTTTCCAACCGATTTGCAATCTTGCTGCTCGGGCTGGCCGCGCTCCTCGCAGTCACTCCGGGCTTCTGCGGCCCGATACACGATGCGGCTCGCGCGGGCGATTTGGCAAAGGTCAAATCGCTGGTTAAAGCGCATCCCGATCTGGTTTCGAGCAAGGACGACCAATACGGGCAGACCCCTCTGCACATTGCAGCCTTCAATGACCGCAAGGACGTGGCGGAGTTTCTGCTGGCCAGCAAGGCGGATGTCAATGCCAAGGCCAAGAACGGATCGACGCCCCTGCACCTGGCGGCAGCCAAAGGCAACAAAGACATCGTGGACCTGCTGCTGGCCAACAATGCGGATATTAATGCCCTGGACAATGACGGTTGGTCGCCTATGCACTCAGCAGTGATAGGAGGCCAAAAGGAGATTCAAGATCTTCTGGCCGCAAAGGGCGGCAAGGAACTGCCTGCCCCGAAGGCTCCCGCGACTCCAGCCGTGAAGGGGCCGCCCAAGGAGACCGGCAAGGAGGGCCAGTTCACCTCGTACAATGACGGAACCGTATTGGATACCAAGACGAAGCTGATGTGGATGAATCGAGACAATAGTGTGGCGATGAGCTGGCCGGATGCGAAGAAGTATGCGGCGGATGATCGCGAGGCGGGATACTCGGACTGGCGCCTGCCGACGCTGGCCGAATTATCTGGGTTGTTCGACAAGACCAAAACGCGCAGAAGCTACTGTCCGGCTGCTGTCGACGAGCTGGGCGCTTTTGTGGATGAAATCCATCTGCCGGATGCGATCCACCTGACCTGCCCCCGCGTGTGGACCTCGCAGGAACGCAGCGACAAGCCGGGCTCCGCGACCGTCTTCGATTTTCACTCCGGCAACGACGCCGCGCGTCCGGCCGCCAAGGAGTTCATCGATAACGCGAGCCGGGTGCTGGTTGTGCGTGACGTGAAATAGTCCGGCGCGCCGAAAGGGTTTCAAGCGAAAGAGGGAGAGCCGGACCAATTTGGTCCGGCTCTCATGGTGCGCGCCAAGTCCGGATTTCTCGGCTTGGGAAACCACTGTCCACTGTCCACTGTCCACTGAAAACTGCTTTAGTCGATCTTGATCTTGCGCAGCAGCTTGAAGTCGGAGAGCATCTTGCCCGTGCCCAGCACGACCGAGGCCAGCGGATCGTCAGCCACCGAGACGGGCAGGCCGGTTTCTTCGCGGATGCGCTTGTCGAGGTTCTTGATGAGCGCTCCTCCGCCGGTGAGCACGATGCCGCGGTCGCTGATGTCCGCCGACAACTCTGGCGGCGTGCGTTCCAGGGCCACGCGAATCGCATTCATGATCACCGCGATGCATTCGCCCAGAGCCTCGCGAATCTCGCTGTCGTCGATGGTAATGCTCTTGGGAACGCCCTCGATGAGGTTGCGCCCCTTGATCTCCATGGTCAGCGGCTTGTCCAGCGGGAAGGCCGATCCGATTTGAATCTTGATCGCTTCGGCGGTCCGTTCGCCGATCAGCAGATTGTACTTCCGCTTGAGGTAGTTGGTGATGGCCTCGTCCATCTGATTGCCGGCCATTCGCACCGAGCGCGAGTAGACGATGCCTGACAGCGAGATCACCGCGATGTCCGTCGTGCCGCCGCCGATGTCCACCACCATATTGCCGCCGGGCTCGGTAATCGGCAGTCCCGCGCCGATGGCCGCTACCATGGCCTGTTCGACGAGATAGACTTCGCTGGCCTTGGCGCGATAGGCCGAGTCCTCGACCGCCCGCTTCTCCACCTGCGTAATCTCCGAAGGCACGCCGATGACGATGCGCGGATGCACCAGCATCTTGCGGTTGTGCGCCTTCTGGATGAAGTAGTTGAGCATCTTTTCTGTGACTTTGAAGTCGGCGATGACACCGTCCTTCATCGGCTTGATGGCTACGATATTGCCGGGGGTGCGGCCCAGCATATCCTTGGCCTCTTTGCCCACGGCTTCCACCTCGCCGGTGTTTTTGTTGACGGCCACGATGGAGGGCTCGTTGACAACGATGCCCTTGCCGGCCGCAAAGACCAAGGTGTTGGCGGTGCCTAGATCGATGGCCAGGTCGCTGGAAAACATGCTGAAGAGCGAGCGGAGACCGTGCGACCGCGTGGAGCGCGATGGATAACCATTGAATGACATAAGAGAACCGATTTTACCTCAAGGCTTATTGTACGGCCAGCGGGCCAAAGCCGCATCGGAGGTCTGCTCTGGGAGCAAAACATCGCGCCCGCACTGAAACCTGGCTGGCTAACAGCTGCCTGCGGTGATTTGAAAACTTTACCGAATATGGGCGGAACGATACAATCTGAGAGGCAGGCCGAAGTAGCTCAGTTGGTAGAGCAGCTGATTCGTAATCAGCAGGTCATCGGTTCAAGTCCGATCTTCGGCTCCAGACTTCGATTTTGCAGTCATCCGCTATCAAAACAAATTGCCTGCGCGGACGCGAATATCATCTCCCGCCACCCTCGGAAGCCGATCCATTCATTCGCCTGAGACTGCCTGGCCGCACGACCGGGCGCTTTGACTTGCGCCATGTGTAATGCATTTCCGGCCCTACTTTGCGTTCATTCCCAGCTTGGCTGCCGACTGCGTCTTCGCCTCGGCGATCATCTGGTCGACTTTGTCTTTTGCCTCGTAGTTTGGGTTGGCCGCCAGCAGCTTTTGCCAATCGGCGATCGCGCCCGCGCTGTCCATCTTTCCCTTCCACTTGACCAGTCCGAGGTTGAAAAGCGTGTTGGGATTATTGGGCGCGTAGCGGAGCGCCTTGTTGAACTCCGCAATCGCGGAATCGGCGTCTCCCATGTACCAGTAGGCCGTCGCCATATCGGTGCGCACGGCTGCGTCGGAGGGCTTTGTCTTGAGGGCGCGCCCGTAGTATTCGACGGACATGGGATACTGCTGCGCGTCGTAATAGATGTTCCCGATGCTGGTCAGCAAATCCGGATTGTTGGGATCGGACTTGAGTTTATCGAGCAGCGGCTCCGCCTGCGTGTCGGCCATCTCTTTCAATCGGGAGGGATTAGGCGTCTGGGGAGCCGGGGCGGCTGCGTTCGCCGTTGGCTCCGAGACAGGCTCGGCTTGCGCGGATCCGGTTGCCGTGGGAGTTTGCAATGAGCGGATGAACCAGCCGCCGAGAATTCCCACGATCAGGCAGACGACCGACAAGAGGATGGCCTGTTTTTGGGTCCATGGCTCTCTAGGACTTTTATTGGTCCCCGTCATTGCTCCGCGCTCCTTGATTCCCATGTTGATCGCCCAGCGTTGTCATCACGTCGGCCATTAGTTTCAGCACCGTGGCTTTGCGGTCCGCGCTCAACTGCGGATTGGTCTTCAACAATCGCTGCCAGGCGGCCAGGGCGCCCTTGCCGTCCTGCTTGCCCTGCAGCTTGATCATGCCAAGGTCGAAGAGTGCATTGGCGTCTTTGGGGTCATAGCTCAAAGCCTCATTCAGCTGCGCGATCGCGTCATCGACATCGCCGTCGCGGTACAGGCTTGAGGCCAGCTTGGTGCGAAGCGCGACATTGCCGGGGTCGATCTGCACTGCTTTGCCGTAATAGGCGGCCGCTGCCTTGAACTGGTGCGTGGTATGGTAGATGGCTCCGGCCTGGGCGAGCAGGGCGCTGTTGGTAGGATCGCTCTTGAGCTTTTCGAGCAGTGGCGCCGCCTGCTTGTCCGACATCTGCTTCATCTCTTCCAGACTGGGCATCTGCCGGCTCCCCAGCGCGCCGGGGGCTGAGGCCACCACGGTGTGGGCAGCCGGTTGCGCCGGAGATACGGGCAAGCGCAAGCCTGGGAGCAGGTATCCAGTTGCCAGCCCTGCGACGAGGCAGAGGGATGCCATCCCGTAGACCTGCGCCGTCTGCAAGGATCGACTCGCATTGGGTGCCGTATCTGGTTGGTTTGCCATGCCCTATTCTCCCCAGGACCGAACTTGCTTTCGAATCTCACCTTGCCGATCTTCAACTTCGGAGCGACAGGCGTTGCCTCTGCACATTTTCCGCCGAACAGTAAGGTCTTCCGCAGCCCGGCCCATTGCTCATTCACTCCAGCGGTGAAGAAAGAACAGGCGACGCTCTGGACCACGGTGAAGCATCACGGCGCTCGCACGTTGTGATACCGGTCACATTGTGCCATGTGACTGGTATCACAGCGTGTGACGCATGTCACCTGCAACTATGCAAGAGTAACTCCAAGCGTCCGCAGACGCCTTGCAACAGGCCAATCTGCTTTCTTGAGAGTGAGGGTTCTCACGCATGAAAACGATGCACTCGGGATCGGATTCCTTTGGGGCTTTTCACCAACGCCACTGTGCCAGAACGCCCACCGCGGCATGGCGAATCCCTGCAAGTGTCTTAATCCCGAGTCTTGGAGAACGTCGAACCATATTTCTTCGCAATCACTTACAGGATGCGGCCAAGAAATCGGCCCATCCCATGGCAACGGAATCAGTCGTGCACACACCGTGTATGAAGGCTGAATTGAACACAACACCAGCTAGGTCGCGGTCCCGGTTCAGTCGAGCAGCAGAAATGGGCACTAGGAGGCTCTACCAAATGAAAAGGATTTCTCTAATCTCTCTGATGCTTCTGGCGACCGCGGGCTTCGCGGCGGCCCAGATCCAGGCGCCAACGACCGACGTACTCGGCGCTCACCTCAACTACGGCCGCGGTTGTCCGGCCTGCCACGCGCCGCACAGCGGCGCAAACGGCAATGGCATCAACAAATCCGGCGACACGACTACAGGCAATGAGATTCTCTGGGGTGAGGATGTCGGCAACCTGTATGGCAAGACCATCCTTACAGGCGGCACAGTCTCCAAGACGGGCACGCAAAGCAGTTACTCTGAAACCCTGCCGACAACCATGGGGGATACGACGCCCGACGTGAACGGCCTGCTCACCTGCCTGAGTTGCCACGACGGCAACCTTGCAGAGGGCGCCATGATGAAGGACAAGGTCTATGAGAGCCTGCCCAGCACCTACGGAACCGTCGCCAGCATCCCCACTCTGCTCGGAAACAACGGCACCGGCGCCGGAAACTACCTCAACAACCACCCGGTCGGACTCAATGCCACGATCGGTTGCGGCGGCTCCTACAATTGGGATTGCACCATAAGCGCCACCGGCCAGATTCAGCCCGGGCCGATCATGACGCAGTTCATCAACGACTACGGCTTCTTTGTCAGCCCAGGCGTCAACGCCAGCATGCAGCCGGTGGTCGTTTGCACGACCTGCCACAACCAGCATCTGATGAACGTGGTCAGTGTGAGCGGCGTCCCGGGAACCTACACCGGCGGCACGGTTGCGGTCAAGAGCGGGGCTTCCGGTCTGCCGGCCGGCAGCTACGCGACTATGTTCTTCATTCGCGCTCCCTACAACCCGAATGACGCCAACCCATTGACCAACCAGACGGCGCAATTCTGCCGCCAGTGCCATGGTGGCGAGTCGAACGAAATGAATGGCGGTACCGCTAAAACCGTGTTCTAAATTCGTTTGCATGAATGGGGAGGGGACAACAATTCCCCTCCCCCCTTTTTTTCCGATCCAGGATGGCGATCATGAAGCACGGTCTCTCAATTTGCGGGTTTCTTCTGCTGGCCTGTGCGGTAGCCGGGGCGCAAGTAGCCTCTCATGCGCCCACGGTCTTCACCAAGGCGCCCGCCGTTCAGGCGCCCGCCGCGAGACCTGCCACGGAGTCGGCGACGGTGGCGCTGGCAGCGACGGGCAAGCCGATCGTGCGCGTGAACGGCGCGGTTCTGACCGACACCGACCTGGTGCGCGAAGAGCTTTCGATCTTCCCTTACGCTCGCCAGCACAACGGAATTCCCAAGGAACTGGAGCCGGATATCCGCGGCGGCGCTTTGAAGATGATCATCTTCGAAGAACTGGTTTATCAGGAAGCGGTGCGCCGGAAGATGACGGTTCCAGCCGCGAAGATGCAGCGCGCCGAGGCGGACTTCCGCAAACAGTTCGCAACGCCGGAAGAATTCAATGCTTTGATGCAGAGCGAGTTTCACGGCTCGCGGCAGTTGCTGCTCCAGAAGGTCCGGCGCTCGCTGCTGATCGACGCTTTTCTGCGGAGCGAAGTTGACGATAGATCTGCGGTTTCTCCGGCCGAGCTCAAGGCGTACTACGACAAGAACCCGGTTCGCTTTGAACATCCAGAGTCGTTTACCTTCCAGACGATCTCCATCCTCCCTCCGGCCAACGCCACCGCCGATCAGTTGAAGGAGGGGCGCGCGCGGGCCGATCAGGCGCTGCGCCAGGCGAAGGCGACTAAGACGGCGGAAGATTTCGGACTGTTGGCGGAGAAGATCTCCGATGACGATTACCGCGTGATGATGGGCCAGCACAAGCCCATCCCTGCCGGCGAACTGGCGCCTCAGGTTGTGAAGGCGCTGCTCGCCATGAAGCCGGGCGATGTCAGCGATGTGATTCAGGTCGAGCAGGCCTACACGATCGTGCGCCTGGGGGAGCACACTTTGGCGGGCGAGGCGAGATTTGAAGACGTGAAAGCGCAACTGGAAAAAGAGCTGCCGCAAAACAAGAAAAATCAGCTTCGCGCCGCGCTGGATAAGAAGTTGCGGCAAAACGCAAAGATCGAAGAACTGTAAGAGGCTGCGGAAGGAGTCTGAATTCCAGGCCCAGGCCGAAAAAGGCCAACTGGTTTCAAAGGACTGGCGGCATGGCTGAAGCGATACCTGATACGGGAACGGGATTCTTGGCAGCATGTCTGGATGGCACACAGTGGCGGATTCGTTGCGAGTTGCGTGGTTCGTGCCGGCTGCGCTTCTGCTCATGGCGTGGCCGGTTTCCGCGCAGATTCGGGCCGGCGATCTCAGCACGAGCTTGAGCGGCACCGTCTCCACGGGATATACCGCGGATTTCGGGAACGCGACGAGTTCGGACCATGGCTGGGCGCTTGGAGGCGACGCCAATCTCTCTGGATCTTTCTACAGCCCCAATTTTCTAAACTTTAATGCCGCTCTTTACTTGAACCAATCGCGGGCCAATTCCAACTTCCAATCCATCTCCAATGCCAGCGGGGTCGACGTTTCCACCAACATCTTCGGCGGCAGCCGCTTTCCCGGTTCGGTGAGCTATTCGAAGGCGTACGACAGCGAAGGCAATTACGCTGTTCCGGGCCTCGCCAATTACGTGACCCATGGCGACAGCGATACGTTTGGCATCAATTGGAGCGAAAACCTTCCCAACGCGCCCAGTTTTTCGGCGGGCTTTCAGATGGGCAGCAGCCAGTATTCGGTGTATGGGACGAACGACGACGGGAACAATGCATTTCATTCCGTCAACCTCCATTCGTCTTATAGAGCGGCGGGCTTCAATATGGGCGCCTACTATCTGCTGGGGGACGGCCACTCGCTGATTCCGCAAACAGTGGCTGGCGAACAGGTGACGGAAACACACTCCGGCAACAGCGGGTACGGATTCAATCTCTCGCACCAGCTTCCCCTGCAAGGCTCATTTTCGGCCGGCATCAACCGGTCTGAATATGACAGCGATTATCTGGGCGCCAGCACCAACGGAACCATTGACACGATCAACGCGGTCGCGTCGGTGCACCCGGCTCGCAAGCTGTCGCTCTCGGGGAGCGCGAATTACTCCGATAATCTGAGCGGACAACTGATCCAGTCGGTAGTCGCCGCGGGGGGCGTTGCTCCCGGCCTCAACACGAACGAGGCGTCAAATTCACTGGACCTCATGGCGGTTGCCGGTTATGCCTCTGAAGCGAATCTGCAAGCCTCGGCCACCGCCGAGCGTCGCACCCAAACCTTCCTGGGAGAGACCTATGGAGTGGATTCATACGGAGGAAGCGCAACATACGGGCACAAGCTTTTTGACGGCAATTTCAACGCCGCGTTGACCGTAACCGCCAATAAGGCAGACCAGGGGGGCGAGGATACGCTGGGCTTTTCCACCAACGAGAATTACTCCAGCGAGATAAAAGGGTGGCAAGTGAGCGGGTCGTTCGGCTACGCGCAGAACGTGCAGACCTTGCTGGTCACCTACATGAATTCGTTCTATAACTTCTCGGGCAACGCCAGAAGGCGCTGGGGGAGATTCAGCGTCGGCGTGGGCGGCAGCGGAGCGCGAACTGCGCTGACCCAACAGGCCGGCACAGCCAACAGCAGCCAAAGTTACAACGCCAGCATGGGCTATGGCGCCTGGCTCACAGCCAGCGGCAGCTACTCCAGATCAAGCGGGCAGGCGCTGGCGACGGGAGCGGGCCTGGTGCCAGTGCCGGTGCCCTCGCCCATTCTGCCCTCGAATCTGGTGAGCCTCTATGGCGGAGACGGGTATTCCTTTGGGGTATCCAGTACTCCCGTAAACAGGCTTATCCTCACAGCTTCTTACAGCAATTCGAACAGCAGTACTTCCAGCGGCGGGGCCGCATCGACGAACCGGAACGATGAATTCAACACGCTGATTCAGTATCAGCTTCGCAAGTTGAGCTTTAACAGCGGATACTCCCGCTTGGAGCAGGGCTTCAGCGGGTCCGGCACGCCACCGGAGGTTATATCATCGTTCTACATCGGGGTATCGCGTTGGTTCAAATTTTTTTAAGAGAAGTGCGGCGGCTCTGGCGCAGTGCGGCTTTGGGTATGGCTGGTACCATGGCCGGACTCGTGGCTGTCGTCGCGCTCTTGCCGGCTCCTCTTTGGGCAGCCCCAAAAACCAAGGCCCAAGCGTCCGCGCCCGAGCAATGGGAGATGTCGCTGGATGGCGGGCGCAAGCTCTCCTGGGAACGCAGTTTCAATTCGGAATTTGAAGTCAACCCCAACCGCGGCTTCTGGAACAAGCTGGTGGACGTCATCGCCGGCGCGCCCGAATACCACTCCATGGTGCGCCCTTACAGCATCGCCACCGACTCCCACGGACGGATCATTGTGACCGATCCGGGCGCGGCGGGCGTGCATATCTTCGATTTTGCCGGGCATAAATACAAATTCATCCAGCGCGGCGATAAAGACAAGGACGCGATGCGGACGCCGCAGTGCGTCGCCGTCGATGCCGAGGACAATATCTACGTCACCGATTCGGATGCGGGCGTCATTTTTGTCTTCGCGCCCAGCGGAAAGTATCTGCGCGCCATCGGCAGCCTCAAGGGGGGCGAGGGCTATTTCAAGCGGCCCACCGGAATTGCCGTGGACTCGGCAGCGCAGCGGATCTATGTAACCGACACGCTGCGAGACGAGGTCTTCATCCTCGACATGCAGGGCAGCGTACTCAAGACCATTGGCAAGACCGGCGAAGCCGATGGCGAATTCAATCTGCCCACTGAGCTGCGGCTGGATGGGCCGCGCCTGATCGTGGTCGATGCGATGAACTTCCGTGTGCAGGTCTTTGACCGCTCAGGCGCCTTTCAGTACGCGCTTGGCAAGATCGGCGACAGTCCGGGGGCCATCTTCCGCCCCAAGGGAATCGGCGTCGACTCGGAAGGCGATCTCTACTTGGTCGATGGTTTGTGGGGCATGGTGCAAGTCTTCAACCGCCAGGGTCAGCTCCTGTATTACTTCGGTTCCAGGGGCGACCATGCGGGAGAGTTTCAGTTGCCCTCGGGATTGACCATCGATCGCGACGATAAAGTTTTTGTGGTGGACTCGTTCAATCGCCGCGTCCAGGTCTTCCAGTACGTTGCTCTGAAGCAGCCGGCCAGGGAGGCAATCCAGTGAGGCTTGGAAAATTGCTTGCCGGGCTGACGACGCTGTTGAGCGCGAGCGCGCTGTCTGCTCAAATATCGGGCGACGTGATGGGCATGCACAATCTGGGTCCGGGCAGCAGCTCGCCCATCACCGGCGCACGTCCCGACTCCTGCGCCTACTGTCACGCGCCGCACTCTGGATTGAACCGCGGCCTTTGGAACCAGAAGCTCACCACTCAAAGCTACACGATCTACGGCAGCGACACCGAAACCAACCGCGGCAGGCAGCCAAGGCTCGGCGAAGACAGCAATCAATGCCTGAGCTGCCATGACGGCAGCGTGGCCGTCGGGAACACCGCGGCCTATGGCCAGGTAACCACGCGCGGATCGATGAACGCCCCGGACGTCTTCGGCAGCAACATGCAGGCGTCCCACCCGTTCAGTCTGGGGCTGCCCTTGAAGGACAACATCGATCTGGCCGCCTCGCTGGTAGCGAGCCACAAGACCGCTGACCCCACCGGAGCGGTGAGGCTGATCCGAGGCAACGTTGAGTGTACGTCGTGCCACAATCCGCACGTGCAAGCCAAAGATCAGGTGTCGTTGAATTTCTTGGTGAAGGATAGTTCCAGCGGCCAGATGTGCCTGGCCTGCCACGACCCCACGCGGCAGATGGGCAGTCAGGTGAACCCGCTGGCCGATTGGGCCACGAGCGCTCATGCGCTGTCCACGGGTAAGATTTCGCCCCAGGCCCAGCTTGGAAGTTACAGCACCGTGGCTGCTGATGCCTGCATCTCCTGCCACGCGCCGCATAACGCCGGCGGCACGGCGCGCCTCTTGCGCGGTCTCAATGAGCAGGATTGCATTGCCTGCCATAACGGCTCGAACGTCTCTCCCATGCCGCCTTACGCCAACGTGTTTTCAGAGTACGCAGTGCCCAAGGTAGGGCACCCATTTCCCGCCGCCACCAACCCGCACGACGCCGCCGAAAGCACGCTGCTCAACAACAATCGTCATGCTACCTGCGTGGATTGCCACAACGGACATGGCTCCGAAATCGTCGGAGTCTTTCCTCCGCCGCCGCTGATACGCATCTCTCAGAAGGACATCGCCGGCATCAGCGCCAGCGACGGAACCAGCGTGCTTGCGCCCGCCATCAATCAATATGAGAACTGCCTGCGCTGTCACGGCACAAGCGCAGGCAAACAAGTGCAGCCGATCTATGGATACTTTGCGGTGCGGGCGGTTTCGGCGGGCGATCCTCTGAACGTGATCCCGCAGTTTGCCGTCACGGCCACGTCGAGCCATCCCGTCACGCATATCAGCAGCAGTGCTTTGCCGCAACCCAGCCTGCTGCCCATCATGCTCGACCTGACTGGCGGCACAACCCATGGCCGCGCGATGGGTGTGCAGATTCTCTGCACCGACTGCCACAACAGCGACGACAATCGCGAATTCGGGGGCGCGGGCGGGGGCCCGAACGGCCCCCATGGATCGAAATGGACGCACATCCTGGAACGCCGCTATGAATTCAGCCAGGCCATGGTTCCAGGGCAGCAGATTTCCAATCTCTTTCCCAATCCCGATCTGACCATCGCCGGACCATACGGCCTGTGCGCCAAGTGTCATAATCTATCGGTTGTGCAGAGCGCCGCGAGTTGGAGCGGGCATGTGAACCATATGAACGACGGCTTCACCTGCTCCACCTGCCACACCGCTCACGGCATGGGAGCCGCCAGCGGAACCATCAGCGGCGAGCGGCTCATCAACTTCGACGTGAATGTCGTGGCCTCGAACGGCGGCCAGCCTATCTCCTACAATCGCGCCGCGAATTCCTGCGTCCTGACCTGCCATCAGACGGCGCACAATGCCGACGGCACGGTCACGCCGGCCATCTTGCGCAGGGGCATCGGCGTAAAGAAGTAAGCGTTGCCCGGCCAGAACATTGCTCTAGCACCGAGACCGCGTGAGCCAGAAGGTAGCGCCGGCCTCCAGGCCGGCTGTAGCGCGGACGTCCTCGTCCGCGCTTGTCCATCAGCAAGCACCAAATCATACAGTCACGCCCTAAAACACGGTTCCCGCGCTGCTTCCATTCATCTCGTTCGACTTGTCGGCATGGCACTGGCGGCAAAATTGCGCCGTCTGGTTGGACAAGGGGTTGGAGTCGTTCGGGTTGTAGGGAGCGCGCAGGAAAAACATGGTCGGGTACGTGCCGGCCGGCAGGCCTGACGTCGAGCTGGCGGTCACTGTGACCACGTTCATCACGTGCGGCTCGTGGCAGGTGGTGCAGACGACAACGGAAGCGTTGTTATAACTTCCCGGCTTGACAAAGAAGCCGTAGTTCGCGACGAACCGGCTGGAGCGCGCGCCTTTCATGCTGATCACGCCGTTCGTCTGCGTGCAATCCCAATTGGACCCGCCGCAGCCGATCTTGGAACTGAGGCCGACGGGGTGTTCGCTGACGAAGCTGCCGGCGCCCGTGCCGTTCGTTCCGAGCAGGGTCGGGACGGAGTTCTGGTTTCCGTAGCTTCCAGGCAGGGTCTCATAAACCTTGTTCCTCATCATGGAACTCGACGCATAGTTGCCGTCGTGGCAGCTCAGGCAGGTCAACATGCCGTTCACATCGGGCGTCGCAGCCGACATGCTGGTCGGCAGCACTTCAACAAATTTGCCTCCGCCCGTTGTGATGGTCTTGCCGTACAAGCTGCTCACATCCTCGCCCCAGAGGATCGAATTGCCCGAGGAGGGGTCGGCGTTGCGGGCGCTGCCGTTGCCGTTTGAGCCGCTGTGCGGCGCGTGGCAGGCCGCGCAGCCACGTCCGGAGTTGAGGTGAGCGCCGAGAACGTCCGTCGATGGCGCATATCCCGACTCCGCCGCCGCCAAGCCGGCGCCTGCCGCTATCGTCAACGCGACGAATGTTAATTTCCTCATTGATGAGAGCCTCCTGGCCTTAATTCTGAAAATCGGCTAAGGTGCCCGTGGCGGGAGCGCCAGCATCGCCTTCGGCAACGCCGTGGTAATCAGAAGCGGGTTTGAGATGAGATTCTCCGAATGTGACCGGGGGACTGCCTGCGTGTGGCGGTTTGATTTGTTACGCGCGATTCCCGCGGAGGGATGCAAGATCAGGACTGGCGTCGCGACGGAGTGTGCCGGGTAATTACCCATCACCAACTTCCCGGTAGCCGGTCGTTCGTCCGGAACTCCTGATTCCTCTTGGCGGGCGCTCGGATCACGCCACGGCAAGCGGACGGCTGAATTCCGGCCCTTTGTTCCCGGTTGCGGCACAAGGGATGACGCGGGTAAACTCGCGAAAGAGGTGCTGAGAGATGGCTGATAGTTATTTGGACTTTGCCAAGCGAGAGACTGACCGGCTGAACGCGGAGATTGAATTACTGCAAGGGAGAATTCGCCTCCACATCGAAACCAAGGATGCCTGGGATACGATCGTGGGCAACGCGCGAAGCGAATTGCGCGCCGCTTGTCTGGATCTTGCCAATTCTGAGACGGAGCGGCTGAACGTGGAAATTGAGGCGGTGCAAGAAGGGATTCGCCGCCACATCGAAACCAGGGACGCTTGGGATACGATCGTGCGCAATACGCGGAGCGAACCGCGCATCTACCAGGGTGCTACGTATGTGAGGGGTGAGGATGGCCAATGGCACCTGCAGCGGATTCTGGCCAGTGAATCGAATGAGCCGGAGCCGGTGCCGGTGCCGGAAGTCGACCGCAGACCGGCAAGCAATCCTGTCTCGAAGGTCAATTCAGTGCGGCAGGTGATCATGAATGCGTGTGAGAGAACTCTCCGCGCCCCGCGGAAACGCGCAGATCTTCCAAGGCGCGGCAAGAAGAAGCAACTCCAGAGCTTGGAACTTAATTAGCAACGACAGACGGCGGCTCCGCTGTCCGCGCGGACGCCCTTGCCGCGCTAGCCTGCTGCCTCCATCGTTCGGTTTTCACGCCCATCACCAGGAGCCATAGCATCAGCGATGCCTCCGCGACGATGCCGAGCGCCTCAATGGCGACAGACAAAAAATGCGGCAGGCCCGGCAACATAAAGGCCAGCCAGCCCAAGCCCGCAAGCACCATCAGCACGCCCAAAACGCGCGGAAGGAAGCTCGACCTGAGGATGAGATAGCCGATCAGCAGGCAATAAGGGCCGAAGAACAACAGCAGGTTTATCGTTGCGAAGGCAGGATAAACGAAGCCGACAATCATCTCGACGCATCCGGCCGCGCCAACCAGAGCGGCAAGCAAAGAAGCCGTGCGGCTCACAGGCTTGAACAGTCCATAGAAGAGAAGCGTTACGACGAGATAGAGTGCTGCCCCGACGATGTTGACGATATTGCCTGGCACCGCAAGCCCGCGGCTCACCAGGGTCTGCGCGAGGATTGCCGTCAAAAAGTAGAGCAGATAAAGGGCGCCGGTCGTTCTGGCCCTTGGAGGCTGCAACGCTTCTCGAATACCTTGCTTCATTTGGGAGAGCATCCCCATGCTCGCCCCAGAGTAGACGCATGACTGCCCGCCGTCTGGGCAATACTGCACATAATTGCGGAAGAGGAGGCAATGCAGGTCGGCGTTGACCAACGGTTCTCATTCGCTTCCTGCGGCGCGGGACTGCCAGTACCGAGTCCGCGCAAAATTGAAATTGTCGGAGCGTAGCGCCGGTCTCCAGACCGGCTGTCGTGCGGGCGTCCTCGCCCGCACTCTCGTCCTGGCGCAAGCACCAAATCAAACAGCCCAGACACTAGCCCTCGTCGTCGCCGCGCACCAGCCCGAATTTCTTCAGCTTGTAGCGCAGAGCGTCGCGGCTGATGTCCAGCAGTTTGGCGGCGTTGGTCTGGTTGCCGTTGGTCTGGCTCATGGCCAGTTCGATCATCGAGTGCTCGACCTCTTCGAGCGACGTTCCGCCCTCGGGAATATACAGCCTCGGCAGGGTTCGCCCGTTCGGCAGCGTCCGTCCGCCGTCGGCCGGCGAGGTGCGCTCGAAGAGCGTCCGCCCGCCCGACTCTCCCACCGAAAACGGCAGATACTCCGGCCGCAAAAAGCTCTCGTCTTCCAAAATCATTCCGCGTTCGATGGTGTTCTTCAGCTCGCGCACATTGCCCGGCCAATTATGGCCGAGAATCAGGGCGCGCGTGTCGTCCGTAATGCCGCGAATCGACTTCCTGAACCGGCGATTGTAGCGATCGATAAAAAAGTCCACCAGCGGAAGAATGTCTTCCTTGCGATCCCGCAACGGCGGGATAAAGATCGCGATAATGGCCAGCCGGTAATACAGATCCTGGCGGAACTGGCCCTCGCGCACAGCCTTCTCCAAATCCCGATTGGAGGCGGCGATCACCCGCACATTCACCTGCATATCGCGCAGCCCGCCCACGCGGCGGATCACCTGATCTTCCAGCACGCGCAGCAGCTTGGCTTGCAGCAGCGGAGACAGCTCGCCAATCTCGTCCAGATACAGCGTGCCCCCGTCGGCAGCCTCAAACAGGCCCTTCTTCATCTGCTTGGCGTCGGTGAAAGCGCCCTTCTCGTGCCCGAAAAGCTCCGCTTCCATCAGCGTCTCGGGGATGGCCGAGCAGTTGATCGCCACAAACGGCTTTTCGTGGCGCGAGCTTTCGTAGTGGATCGCCTTGGCAATGAGGTCTTTTCCCGTGCCGCTCTCGCCCTGAATCAGGATCGTCGTGGCCTCGCTGGCCGCAACCTTCCTGACGAAGTGCATCAACTCCGTCATCTTGGGCGAAACGCTCACCACGCTGTCGTAGCCGACGCCGCGCCGCACCTCGCCGCGCAGCGCCTGCACCTCTCTGCGCAGGCTGGTCGCTTCCAGCGCGTTCCCTATGGCGACTTCCAGCTCGTCAAAATCGATCGGCTTGCCCACAAAGTCGTACGCCCCCAGCTTGAGCGCCGCCTTCACGTCGTCGAGCTGCGGATCGGCCGTGATCATGATGATGGCGCGGGCGTCGCCGCTTTTCTTGAGCTGATCGAGCACTTCGATGCCGGTGAGTCCGGGCATGCGCACATCGAGCAGCACCAGATCGGGGGTCTCCCGCTGGGCCAGCGCCAGCGCCGGTTCGCCGGCCTCGGCTTCGATGACCAGATAACCCCACTCCTCGCACTTCTGGCGAAGCGACCAGCGCACCAGCCGCTCGTCGTCCACGATCATGATCTTCTCGGCAGGCATCTGTTCCTAATCTACTATGCAAGGGAAGCGGCTGGCTTGCAGAAGGTTTCCGGCCCTCTCATCCGTAAGCGGAATGTCGTTACCAGCGGGGAAGCAGTCAACTGTATCTCGTGTATATTCCCGCTTGTAGAGCCGCTTGCAAAACTCCATTGAGATCGCAAATTATGTCAGTTGTCCACCGGCTTCGCCGACCCGCAGTGCATGAAACTGTATCGCCGGCCTCCCAGCCCAGCCTGTTTCTTTTCGGAAGTATGTACTTTACGCAAGGGCGGGATACACATGAAAGCGGCGAGCTTCGGTGGAGTGGAATGCGCTATTTTGGCCAGCCAACCGTTGGCTTCCGTTTCTCCAATGAATTTTTTGATCGCTTCTTTCCACTCCATGTCGATTTTCAGGATTTCTGGTTCAGGCCCCGGCGTTTTCGGTTCCTTCCCCTGTGGCTTGAGTTCCGGCACTCTCTTCTCCATAAGGCTCCGCCTTTTCCTCTGGATCATCTTCAAACTCGTACAGAAGTCTTAGATTCCACAGATCTTCACCGACGACCTCGTCCACGAGCCCTAACCAGTATGCATCCGTTGCCGTTAATTCATTCTCCCCTTCTTGCAGTGCATGGCATAATGCGATAAAAAACGAAAGCATCGGCTGAAGGATTGGCTTGTTTATCTCCACGAGCCTATTCGAGCGCTCTTCCGAATCTGTGATCCCCTCTATTTCTGTTTCCTGCTCCGAGGTAAGAAATAATCTTCCAAGCGTTTTGCACCATTCATCTAGTTTCTGGCTGGTGTTTGTAATATATTCGTTTAGAAGATAAAAGTCCTCCGCCAATCGGCGCATACCGCCGAGTAGAAAATCTTGCGCCTCTGGGCCACTTGCAGTGCTAACCTCGAAATCAACTATGGCCTTAATGATGACTGCCTGAATCTGTGCCGGAGTTTCCGCTTCAGCAAGCCCGGTGCCACCTGCAACGCTAGTGATCAGCGCTTTGTATCGTTCCGCTCTCTTAACGGCCTTTTCGAATATCTTCTTTGCATCGGGCGAGAGTTTTTCGCGAATCACCTGAACAAAGCACTCATAATCGCTCAGGCTTGGGTCCACCTTTGCGTCGCGTACCGACGCAAATTCATTCCTTACAGAATAAAAGCGAAACGTAAAGCGATCTTCCGTCCTTTTGGCCAATTGCATGGCATACATGGAGTTGCTAATTCGCAAGAAGTCATTCAGGCGTCCGGTTGATTCTAGTGTGGACGGGGCGCCCGATAACTGCCTAAGCCCATGATGAAGAATCGTGCCCTTCGGAAACGCAATCGCGTAATCCCCAGACGCGAGAAGATCAGCTGCGGCACTAGCTGCCTGTACGGTAACGGCTGTAATGATCCTGCACGGCTCCGCAATATCCTGGTTCGAGAGCCTCAGAAGGTTAAGCAAAGCCTCCGCGCTACGCGGGCTGCCTCCAGGGCTGTTGATATATACGCATATCGGTTCGCGGCCATCGGCTTGGAGACGAAGAATCCGAGGAGTCAACTGCGCAACCAACGCATCGTTCAATTCGCCGGTCACGTAGACGGCTCTCTTCGGATTCAGTCGATAATCTGGATTCGGAGTAATCAACGTGCGTTACCAGCCTCTAGTGCGCTCTCTTCTCAGCATCCTTTTGGGCCTCGCGATGTGCATCACGGTAGAACGCAGTCAAGTTGGTACCGTATTTGCGGTACACGCGCTCTACCGCTTCACGGAGTTTCTCTTCTCTCTTACTCCGTGGCTTGTTTTCTGGCGCACTTTTCGGGCGCTCTGCAACCGCTGAATTTGCCATAGACTCTCTCCTGTTAGCGAGTGGTTAAATCGCTTGGGCTTTTGTACATGAGACGCCTTCCCTCAGATTGACGAATAGCAAGTACGGTACGCTCGCCGTCGTTCAGTTTGCGGTGATTCCAGAGAAAATCAAACCGCCAGAGGTAACGGTGCAAATGCTCTCGGCTCACGTTGTGGAAAATACCCATGATGCCTCTCTTCACGAGAGCAAATGAACTTTCAGCCGTATTCGTGTGAACGTCGCCCCGAGCATATTCTCTTGCACTACGGCAGACGCTTTCATGACCACCAGCATACTCTAAACCGATGCCTCTGTATGCTGAATTTTCATCAGTCACAATCCGAGCGTGGCTATCGACTTCTTCCCGAATGGCTGCTTTCAAGGTTTCACCCGTCACGTCTGCCACTACTCTTCGCCGAATCTTCCCGTCCCGCTGGACAGCCGCAAGGACCGGTGTTTTCTTCGTGCCACGCCCACGTCTGCTGACCCCCTTATGCCGAGGCCGACCTCCAACGTACGTTTTGTCGCACTCCACAGCTCCCGTCAGTTTAGGTTCCAGCACGTCAGGGGCCATTGTGAACCGGATGCGGCTCATTAGAAACAAAGCCGACCGGTAGTTGATCTGGCAATGGCGTTTGAGTTCAAGTGCCGAGACCCCCTTCTTGGAAGTACTGGCTATCCAAAACACGTAGCACCAATGCCGAAGGTCGAGTCGCGTCTCCTCGTACACAGTTCCGATGCGGACTGTGTACTGCTGGTTGCAGTCTCTGCATCGCCACAAGAATCGCCTAGTGCGCTCTCCGACCTTTGAATCCTTCATTTTATATACGTCCGCACTACCACAGCGGACGCAACAAGGATTTCCATTCCAGCGTTGATTCTCAAAAAATTCAACCGCCGCCAGTTCGTTGCAGCAAGCGAGCGGAGTTCGCTCAGCAAGGTCCGAATTCGTGAGATCATGCCTCTTTTACATGATTTAACTTTACACGAAACGCAACATGTTGTAAATAGGCAACTTGGCAGGTGGCCCGCCCATCAGCCCCGAAGAATCACCATGAGCCTTGAGAAGCTGCGCCCCTGTTCATCGCCTTTTCACGATGAGCGGGCGGGTGGACCAACTCTCGACTCTGAGAGGTGGGAGACGATGAACCCCAATCCGCCCTACCAAACTTTGGCCAGGTTCGCCAGACTTTGGCGATAGTCTTCCCGGTCGATCCTGCTCCGCACTCCGAATTCCCCAAGCAGCGTCATCATCTGTCCCAAGGGCAGTCCGGCCACCTCCGCTGCTTTGCCCAGGGAGGCTTCGCCCTTCCTGTACTTCTCCACGGCAAGCAAAATTCTGCCTCGCGTCACCAGATCGCGCACAGTCTTGGATAGGTCGCTCTGCTCTTCCACCGTCATCGCGGACAGGAATTCTTAGAACTTATCCGTAAGCTGCGCATTTGAGTAGCGCCGCTCTCCAGAGCGGCTGTGCTGGCGGCGTCCACGCCGCCAGAATCCGTGTGCGGGCCAGGAGGCCCACACAACAGCCGACCTGGAGGTCGGCGCTACCTATATACGGATATGCTAATAATTGTCCCGGTCCATCCGGATGCTCATCGTCTTGGTCATGGCTGTTTCTCCAGTCGCAGTTTGGCATTCTCCAAAAGGTCGTTTCTATACCAACCGAATTGATCGAGCGCCGAGAGCTTTAGGTTTGCAGAAGATTTCCCCCTTTGAGCGCACAATCAATCTGGAGGAGAAGAATTGTCCCTTGCCATGATTACTAGAATGACAACAAAAAGACAGTCAAAATTATCATTAAAATTAACTCCCCCACCCCCCCTATATTTATTTTCAAGACCTTGCAGATTAATTCACCGCCAGAAAGAAAAAAGTTGCAAGAAACACCCGAATCCCCCAGTGATTGCTGAGCAAAGCGCACTTTCACCAGAAATACTCGATGTGCGCGAATTCGCACAATTTTTCCCGCATCGTGAAAATCAGCCCCTAAACGCCAGCCTTTTGGGGCCGCAAAAACAGCCTTTTTCGCCACGAAAAGCGGGTCTTTTCGCTCCAAAGCGGCCTTTTTGGGAGCAACTTGCAAAATTCCATGGAGATTGCAAGAAGCGTCAGGGCACGACTTCAGTCGTGCCGTTAGTTCAGCAAGAAGATGTTGGGCTTTACAGGCTGCGGAAAAACTCAAATCGGGCCCGCTTTGTAACAAGGGCACGACTTCAGTCTGGCCACAAATGCAACATAAAAAAAGGATGGGCTTCACAGGCTGCGGAAAAACTCAAATCGAGCCCGCTTTGAGTTTTTCCG
>Ga0187847_10001030_pt1 | contig 26841 bp, 25 predicted proteins | sample June2016WEW_4_10_FD_132458 | JGI IMG/M metagenome (GOLD analysis project Ga0187847, IMG submission 132458) | Peatland microbial communities from SPRUCE experiment site at the Marcell Experimental Forest, Minnesota, USA - June2016WEW_4_10 | ecosystem: Environmental > Terrestrial > Soil >...
CCTGGAGCGTGACCATGTCCCGCAAGGGGCAACGGTGCGGAACTTTGGGCTCGTATGGGTGAGCGGTCGAGCACCTGGTCGCGAACTGGAACTTGCGCTGCGCGCCCGTCAACTCTGGCAGGTGATCGGCGAGAACGTGCCGTCGGTGGGATTTCGGGCCAACGGATCGCTCACGTTGGCGACTCGACCCGACGAGATGGAGGTACTCGAGTGCGCGAGCTCGCGAGGTGATGCCACGCAACGAGGTTTCGCGCTGGTGGACGTCGACGAAGCGCGACGGCGAAACCCGGCTCTTCGAGGGACATTTCTGGGTGGCCTGTATTGCGATCTTGACGCCGCGGTCGAGTCGCGGCGTGCACTGGGCGCGCTTCGTGAGGCGATGCACGCGACCAAGCGATACGAGTACCTGGCGCGCCACGAGATAGTGGGCGTTGGTGACTTCGAGGTCATTGATCACCGTGGCGTTCGTCATCGTGGCGATCAGGTCTTTCTTTGTCTCGGCGCGAGCTTGAGTGGATTCGCGGCCGAACTGTTCGCCTGTGAGCCGCTGCGCACCGTTCGATTGCAAATGGCCGAGACCGAAAAGTGCGACGACGTGTTGACGACGTCGGTGGCGAGTGGCGATTCGCTTCGTTACTATCCGGCCTTCCAAGAGTTTTCCCACCGACTGGCTCCTCAGGATGAGCACGCAGCACACTACGCGATCCAGCTCTTGTGCCAGCAACGACTGGATGGTGGACTCACTATTGGCGACACGCACGAAGCTGACGAGCCAGGGGATTTCGCCACGCGTGATGATCCGCTCTCGCTGATCGCGGCGTCGGCGAAATACTTGATCGGTGAACGAATGCCCTGCATCGAGCGTCGTTGGAGTGGCACGTACCACCAACTCACCGATCCCGGTGCCAACGACGTGTATTTTCGCAAGCGTGTCGCACACGGCGTCACCGCGATAACGGGTGCCGGCGGACGCGGCATGACGCTGGCTCCCGCGATCGCCGAGGAGAGCTTTCAATGAATCAGCTGGAGCTGGTGTGTTTCGACATGGCCGGAACCACGATGATCGATAGCGGACTCGTACTTGAAGCGTTTCGTCGGACCATTGACGAACTCGGAGTGGCGGATGAAGAGGCCTCGAGGGCACAGCAATACGTCGTGGCGACCATGGGCCAGTCCAAGATCGAGGTATTCACTGCTCTCTTCGACTCGAGGGGGGTGATGGCCAATGAGGCCTTCGAGCGCCATTTTGTCGAAGCGGCCCACGAATTCGGCGTCCGTGAGATTCCGGGTGTTCGCCGGGTCGTCACCGAACTTCGTCGTCTCGGCTTTGAGGTGGCACTGACCACGGGATTCTCGGTCACCACGCGCGAGACGCTGGTACACGAGCTCGGATGGTCCGACCTGTTTCGCGTGCGCGTCTCGCCCCAGGACGCGGGGCGTGGTCGTCCAGCGCCCGACATGCTATTGCACTGCCTGGTGCGCCTCGAAGCCTTCGCCACGAACTCTCTCGTGGTGGTGGGCGACACGGCGTCGGACATGCTGGCCGGCCGACGCGCCGGTGCCGGACTTTGCGTAGGCGTCCTCACGGGTACCGACGCGAAGGCGCGCTTGCTGGAGAACGGAGCCGACGAAGTCATCGATTCGGTCGTGGATCTGCTGCGCGTGGGCGGGCTCGCCAATGCAGGTAAAGCGTGAACGAAGTGCGCGCAATCTCCGAACAATTGTCACAAGGCCTCGGGGTTGACGTCACCGACTTCTAACTCGCCACTCGTACTGTGCTCTCGAACCACCACCTCGGTGCGTTCACTTTTAGGAGGCAGTGCACGTGTTTGTAAACAAACTGAAAGTGTCAGTGGCCGCCGGTTTGCTGAGTACCGCACTCGTCGGTGTCTCACTGTCGGGTGGTTCGGCTTCGGCGACGACGAGTTGCAACACCGCGACGTCGGCGGCGGCGTGCGGAGGAATGTCCGCCCTTATCAAGGCGGCCAAGAAGGAAGGCGTGCTCAATGTCATCACACTTCCCGCCAACTGGGCCAACTACGGCGCCATCATCTCGGACTTCTCGAAGAAGTACGGCATCAAGATCGTCTCAGAGAATCCCGACGGTTCTAGTCAGGACGAGATCAACGCCGTGGAACAGGACAAGGGCCGCTCGTCGGCCCCCGACGTTCTCGACGTCGGTACGAGCTACGCGACGAGCAACCTCAATCTCCTGGCGCCCTACAAGGTCGCCACGTGGAGTGACATTCCTGCGGCTCTGAAAGATCCCCAAGGTCGATGGTTTGACGACTACGGCGGGTACGTCTCGATTGGTTGTAACACCAAGATCGTGACCACGTGCCCGACGTCATTCGCCCAGTTGACGAATCCTTCGTACAAGAACGAAGTCGGCATCAACGGCGACCCCACCGAAGCGTCGGCGGCTTTCTCCGCGGTCTTCGCGGCGGCCTTGGCCAACGGTGGTTCGTTCGACAACATCCAGCCGGGCATCCAGTTCTTCGCCACGCTCAACAAGGACGGTAACTACGTTCCTGGTGGTAGCGCCGCGACCGCGGAGTCGGGCACCACGCCGATTCTTATCTGGTGGGACTACCTGCAGGACTCGATCAAGCAGGCACTGCCGACCTGGACCGTGAACATTCCCACGGACGCCAGCTACGCCGCGTACTACAGCCAAGCGATCAGTGCCACGGCACCGCACCCGGCGGCCGCTCGCCTGTGGGAGGAGTACCTCTACTCGACCACGGGACAGAACCTTTGGCTCCAGGGCAACGCGCGTCCCGTCGAATTACCGACCTTGGTCAAGAACGGTACCGTCAACAAGACGTGGCTCGCCGAGTTGCCCGCGGCGCCCGCGGGTACCGTCACCTACCCAACTTTGGCGCAGTTAGCGACCGCGAAGAACACGGTCGCCGCGAACTGGGCTTCGGCGATCTCGGGCAGCTAGCCGGTTCAACCTGTGAAGATCCCTTCCCCCCTGTCCGACGGCACTTCCACTCCCTCGGGTGCCGACGACAAGGACCGAGGCGGTCGCCACATCACGGGGACACTGGTGCGTTCACTTCGCACCAGTGTCCCCGTGCTCCCTTTTCTCGCGTACATCACGCTCGGACTTTTGGTGCCCACGCTCGTCATCATCAACCTGGCCTTTCGTTCCGACAGCGGAGCACTCACCCTGTCAAACATCAGCACGATCGTTCACGGAGGTGAGTACCTCACGGGCTTCGAGAACAGCATCAAGTTGGCCCTCGCGACGTCAGTCATTCCCGCCGTCCTCGGCACGATGCTCGCGTACGCCATTGCTCAATCGAGATTCGAGTTCTTGAAGCGCCTCGTCGCCACTGCGTCGGGCGTACTGGCGAACTTCGGAGGTGTGAACCTCGCGTTCATGTTCGTCGCGACGTTCGGTGCGAACGCCATCGTCACGTCGTGGCTCGCTCGCCTTGGCCTCAACCCGTGGTCGCACGGGTTCGATCTCTACAAATTGTGGGGCGTGGCGTTCGTGTACTTCTACTTTCAGGTGCCCCTTATGGTGCTCATCATCACGCCCGCGCTCAATGGGTTACGCCCAGCTTGGCGAGAAGCTGCGGAAAACCTTGGGGCGTCACGATGGCGCTACTGGCGACACGTCGGCGTCCCGGTGCTGATGCCGTCGGTGCTGGGCAGCACCTTCTTATTGTTCGGCAGTGGTCTCTCCGCCTACGCCACCACTGAGGCCTTGACTGGCGGCACGATTGCGATCACGCCCATCCAAATCGGTGCGTATCTGCAAGGCAACGTCATCTCGGGCGAAGAGCACATTGGCTACGCGCTGGGATTTGGCATGATCGTGCTACTGCTCATCTCGATTCTCGGCTACGTCCTTTTGCGCGCGAGGTCGTCGAAATGGCTTCAGTAGTCGCCGACAACATCGTGGACTTCGAGTTGCCAATGGTGCCGCTCGATCTCACGAAGCGTCGCCGCATTCATTGGGGTCGGGGCCTGATACTTTGGCTCGCCGCGGCGTACTTCATCATCCCTATCTACGCCGCGCTGAAGTTCTCGCTTCAGGACATCAGCGGCAAGTTCTCGTTGTCGCCGATCACCGCGATTCCGAGCCAACCGGGCTTGGCCGCCGCGTTCTTCCTCTCGATGCGGCTCGCCTTCGTGACTTTGGCGATCGTGTTGTTCTTGATGGTGCCCACGATGATCTACGTGCACATGAAGATGCCACGGTTTCGTCGTTTCATGGAGGTGGTGACGATCCTGCCCATCGTCATCCCTCCCATCGTGCTCATTCTGGGCGTCTTGGAAGCGGCGCCACTCTGGCTCAAGTCGTCGCCCTACTTGCTCTCACTGGTGTACGTCGTGCTCGCCATGCCTTTCGTCTATCGATCGCTCGACTCGGGTCTGGGCGCACTCGACGTGAAGACGCTCGTCGAAGCGGCGCGCTCGCTGGGTTCGGGCTGGATTTCGACCATATGGCGCGTGCTCGTCCCCAACCTTCGCTCGGCGCTGTTGTCCGCGACGGTGCTCACGCTGGCGCTCGTGCTGGGCGAATTCACGATGGCCAGTCTCGATCTTTGGGAGACCCTGCCGGTATGGATCGTCGACTTCGATCAGACCAACGCCCACATCTCGACTGCGGTCGCCATGCTGTCACTGCTCGGCACGTGGGCACTGCTCACGTTGATCGTGTCCATAGACCGTTCGAATTCCCGTCGACGAAGGAGGAACCGCGCCTCATGATTCTTGAAAGCCATACCACCCAGCCGACGCCAACGGTCGAGGCGAGCGGTTCGGGCGCTCCGGTCCTGCTCAACGACTTGGTTCGTCAATTCGGCGCGACTCGAGCATTGGACGGATTCTCGCTCACCATCGCCCCGGGTGAATTCGTGGCGTTGCTCGGACCTTCGGGTTGCGGTAAGACGACGGCCTTGCGGGTCCTGGCGGGATTCGAGCAGCCCGACAGTGGCTCGGTACACGTGCACGGCCGGGACGTCTCGGGGGTGCCCGCGCAGCGTCGCGACATGGGAATGGTGTTTCAAAGTTACTCGCTCTTTCCCAATATGAGTGCTCGCGACAACGTGGCGTTCGGACTGCAGTTGCGCCGCCAGCGAACGAGCGTGCGACGAGCCCGGGCGGGTGAACTGCTTGAACTCGTCGGCCTGAGTGAGCACGCGTCGAAGTATCCTCACCAACTGTCGGGAGGCCAGCAACAGCGCGTGGCCCTCGCACGAGCCCTCGCGATCGAACCCCAGGTGCTGTTGCTCGACGAACCCTTGTCGGCGCTGGACGCCAAGGTGCGCGCGGAATTGCGCGATCAGATCCGCGCGCTCCAGCAACGGCTCGCGATCACGACGTTGTTCGTCACTCACGACCAAGAAGAGGCACTCTCGATGGCTGACCGGGTGTGCGTGATGTCGCGCGGTCGCGCCGAACAAGTGGCCGAGCCTTCAGTCCTCTACGCCAAGCCGGCGACCGCGTTCGTCGCTGAATTCGTCGGCGTGTCGAGTCGGGTCCCGGTCACCCGGCTAAAGGACGGTGTACAACTCTTTGGCGCGCGCGCCAAGATACGCGGTGACGTGGAGTCACTGGCAGGCTCGGACATCGACGCGCTGCTTCGTCCCGAAGACGTGTCGGCGAAGGTCGCCAACAACGGTCTGGGCATCGTGAATCACCGGAGTTTCCTTGGCGCGACGACTCGACTTGGCGTGGGGGTCGGAGGCGTCTCGGTAAAAGTGGACGTGAGGAGTAGTGACGCCGAGCTCTTCGAATTAGGAACCCGGGTCGACCTCGCACTGAGCTCACGAGACGTGCTGGTCACCGAGCGGAAGAAAGACGCGTGAGCAACTGCTCGTAGTCGCGTAATTTCCCGGAATCGAGGCCTTCGACCTTGGCGTCCTCGTCCCAGGATCGAAGGGCGAGTGCACTCTGGAAACCAGGGTGCTCTTCGAAGCGTTTGGCCACGTCGGGGCTGAGCAGTCCGCCTTGGGCTTGCAGCGAGGCGCGCGAGGTCGCCGAGAGTGTCGCGTAGTAGTCGGGGTCAGAGGTGCAACGCCACCGTTTGGCCATGACGTGTAGCGCGACCGGTCGGGCCACCTCCGGGCCGAAGATCGGCGAGAGTACTCGTGCTCCCAGGCTTTCGTGACTGTCGTCGTCCATCTCGATATCGAAGCGATGCTCGTTCTGCAGGTCGGCGAGGAGATGGCCTACGTCGTGTAGCAGAGCCGCGGCGATCATGGCCTCGGGCGCGCCATCCTTCTTCGCCAGTGCGGCGCATTGGAGGGCGTGCTCGGTTTGGCTGATCGCTTCGCCGTACTTCCCGTCCCCCTTCTCTTCGTAGAGGCTGAGGAGTTCTTCAACTGTGTAGGAATGCTTCACGCGGGTCCACCTCCACTGCCGTACATCGTGTCTACTTTCTGTAGGGTAGGCGCGAATTCTCTGGACCCTGGGTGAAAAAGAACACCGGACCGCGATTCTTACCTTCTTCTAACACATGGCAGGCTGATCACCGGACCGTGGAGCGGGACTCTAGCGATTCCGCATGGCCTTGACGCTCGCGCTGTGCTGCGTGCACGTCTAGAAAGAGTCACGCGATCACTCGATGCCACGTTGGGCCCGCGTCAATGGAGGCGACGAGTAGGGACGGCGACGAAGAGATCGGACTTCGTCGAGCACTCCTTCATTTCTTCGTTGCCTTGAATCTACGGACGCAACCGCACCACTCAGCGACCAACGGGACTAGACGTCACGCTGTCACTGGTGACGCCAGCGACCTGGTTATCTGACTATCGGGCGGAGGAGGTGGGATTTGAACCCACGGAAGGTTTCCCTTCACACGATTTCCAATCGTGCCGATTCGGCCGCTCTCGCACTCCTCCTGGTTTGTTACTCGTGCTTGGAAATGGATACCGGGTTGCAAGGCTACCCGAGCCTGGCCCGGTCCCGGTCCGGTAGCCTCGGTAACGCCGAGGTCCACAGCGGTGGTCGGGTCCCGTGCGACGACCGTTCGTGAACCGAGTCAGGGGTGGAAGCCAGCAGCTCTCAGCGGGTTGTGTCGGGTGCCACGGATCGCCTGACCACTGCTTTGGACCTCGGCACCTGACAGCACCCCGTTAGCATCGGACCATGGCCGAAGCGACAACCGCACCCAGTTCCACCGACGGCGTCACCTCGCTCTATCGTCGTTTTCGGCCGACTCGATTCGCGGAGATCCGTGGTCAGGACCACGTCGTGCGCGCACTCCAAGGGGCGGTCAAGAACGATCGCATCTCGCACGCGTACCTCTTCTCGGGACCGCGCGGCACCGGCAAGACGACCGCGGCGCGGGTCCTCGCCAAGGCGCTCAACTGCGAATACCCCCAGGACGGGGACGCGTGTTGTGAGTGCGCGAGTTGTCTCGCCATCGCCCGAGGTTCTTCGCTGGACGTCATCGAGCTCGACGCCGCGTCCAATAATGGCGTCGACGATATTCGAGAGATAACGGCGGGAGCCTGGCACGGGACCCCGGGACGTTGGAAGGTCTACATCTTCGACGAGGTGCACCAGCTTTCCAAGGCCGCCTCGGCGGCGTTACTCAAGACCCTCGAGGAGCCACCCTCGCACGTGGTCTTCGTCCTCGCCACGACCGATCCCCACAAGGTGTTGCCGACGATCCGTTCACGTACCCAACACCTCGAATTCCGCCTCATCGCCGGTGACACGCTGAACGCTCTGCTCCACGACGTTCAGGGCGCCGCGGGCATGGACGCCGACGACGCCACGATCGAGACGGCCGTTCGACTCGCACGTGGATCGGCTCGCGACGCTCTGAGCGCACTCGACCAACTCGTGGCGACCGGTTCGCCGACCCAGACCCAGCCGCAGTTCGACGGACTGTTTCGCGCGCTTGTCGACGAGGACGCCGTCCAGGCGCTCAAATCGCTCGCGCTCCTTCGCCAGGGGGGCTGGGACGCCGAGCAACTGGCCGAGAGTTTCGCGGGCGAGGTCCGCCAGGTGTTCCTGCTCCAAGTCGCCCCCGAGGTCGCTGACGCGGTTGACGCCGACCGCGCTCGGCTTCTCGAGTGGGGTTCGCAGCTGGGACTTGCTCGAACGGTCCGGGTACTTGAGACCTTTGGGCGGGCCATGCGAGAGATGAAGAGCGCGCCCGAGAAGATCGTCATCCTCGAGGTGGCGCTCGTACGTCTGATCAAACCCGAACTCGACGCGTCGATTGACGCCCTCGGCGAACGGGTGACGAAGCTCGAACGAGGCGTGCGGGCTCCGGCACCCGAGGCGCCGCGCGCTGCACCACTTCGACCGATTGGTTCGACCGCGGCCACCACACGCTCGACGATTGCCAGCGATGCCGAGTCGCCGCGTCCGTCAAGCATCGATGAACCCAAAGTCGACACAACGGCGCCCTCGGTTCCCGCGGTGCCCGGCGAAGTGCTCGAGTTCGAGGATGTTCGCGATCGTTTCATTCAGCGAGTCGTCCCGCGCACGTCACGTGCCGCGCAGTTGCTGTTGAAGGCCGCGCAAGTCCGATCTTTGGAGGGACAGCTTCTCACAATCGCACTGGCCAGTGAGGAGATGCGCCAGAACACCGAGATGATCGCGCAAGGACTGCGCGGTGCGCTCGATCACGAGTTCAAGTGCGTACTCACGATTGAGTGGGTCGTGGATCCGTCGCTCGCGAGTGCACCCCCGACGAGTGTGCCGCGTCCGAAGAAGCAGCCCGTCGTCGAGGTCGTCGACGAGGTCTACTCACCCGACGAGTCCGCGGTCGTCGTCACGTCGGCCGCGGACCACTTGATCACCGAGATGTTCCCTGGTGCCGAGGAGGTCCGTTGAACTACCCGCCGCCGCTGCAGGCCGTCGTGGACGAGTTGGGTCGATTCCCCGGCGTTGGCCCCAAGTCCGCTCAGCGGATCGCGTTCTGGTTGATGCGACAGCCGAATGAGGACGTCGCCCGTCTCGCCCAGTCGTTGGAGGACATGAAGACCAAGCTCTCGTTTTGCGAGCGGTGCTGCAATATCGCCGAGGCCGGTGGTCTCTGTCCGATCTGCTCCGACGACCGTCGCGACCAGACGACGATCTGTGTCGTGGAAAGCCCGCCCGACGTACTCGCCGTCGAGCGCTCGGGGGCGTTTCATGGCACGTATCACGTGCTGCACGGTGTGCTCAACCCCCTCGAGGGCGTGACGCCCGACCGACTGCGAATACAAGAACTCGTGAGAAGGTTGAATGGTCCGGTAAAAGAGGTGATCCTCTGTTTCAACTCGAATCTCGAAGGCGACGCCACGGCCATGTACCTGAGTCGGCTGCTCCAGGTCCCGGGGCTCGTCGTATCCCAGCCGGCGAGCGGTCTTCCCGTGGGTGGTGACCTCGAGTTCGCCGACGACCTGACACTGGGACGAGCGATCGACGGTCGTCGAATCCTCGCCGATTAAGCGAAACGCGCTACGCAGAGCACGCCGACCACGAGGCTGTAGATCCCGAAGGGCACCAGAGTCCTCGTCGTGAACCACTTGGTGAGAAAGCGAACCGCCGCGTAGGCGGCCACCATCGCGCACAACGCACCGACCAGTGTTTGGGAACGCACGCCGTCACCGAGTGAACCCATGAGCGACGGGAGTTTGTAGAGCCCCGCCATCAAGATCACCGGCGTTGCGAGCAGGAACGCGAAGTTGGCCGATTCCTCGTGATCGAGTCCCACCATCAGACCGGTCACCATGGTCACGCCGCTTCGCGAGATCCCGGCAAAGAGTGCGAGGATCTGGGACGAACCGATGACCAGCGCGTTGAACGGCTTAATCGACGCAATGCGCTTGAATCGAGCGTGACGTCCGACGTTGCGTCGGAGTCGCTCACCCGCGAGCAAGATGACGCCATTGATGCAGAGGAACGCCGCCGCGGCGAGAGGCTTGTCGAAGAGCACGCGAAGTTTGCGTTCGAGTAGGACCCCGGCGACACCGACCGGCACGCTACCGAGGGCGAGTATGAACAGGAGTCGATAGTTCGGATTCATCTGGGGACTACTGAGGCGCCAGAGCGAACTCACGCCGTTGCGGGGCACGTCTCGTAATTGACGTCCGAGTCCGCGCACGAGTGCGAACCACGTGGCGCGGTAATAGACGAGCAGCCCGACTGCCGTGCCGACGTGCAGTCCTACCAGAAAGACGAGAAAGAAGGATTGGCTCTGGGATTGGCTGTTTACCAGGTTGTGCCAGCCGAGCAGGGCCGGTACGAGCACGCCGTGACCAAGACTCGACACTGGAAAGAGTTCCGTGATGCCCTGGATGAGGCCCATGACGACGGCCTGGAAGTAGGTCAGCGAAGCGTGCATGTCCTAACGCTAAACGAGCGCCACCCCCCGCTGCAGTCGGTCAGACTGGAGTCGTGCGCTATCTCACGATCGTTCGACACTGCAAGGCGACCCCCGCGAAGGCGGGCGGATCGGATTACGAGCGAACGTTGAGTGAACGAGGCGTGCGACAATGTGAACAACTCCGCTCGTGGGCGTTGGACCCCGAGGCCCTGGGTCAGTTCGGGCCGACGACGGCGCTCGTGAGTGGTGCCGCTCGCACGCGAGAGACATTCTCGAGGGCCTTCGACGGCACGCCTTTCGTCGTTGAATGTCACTTCAGTGACCTTATTTACAACGGGATGCGAGAGGTCTCCGCCGAGGACTTGCTGATCGACCTCGCCTCGATCGACCCCGTGCGGACCTCGCTGTTGGTCGTGGCGCATAATCCGTCGGTCCACGAACTGCTCGTCAGCCTCGCTGTCAAGACTCCGAAATCGGTTCTTCGTGACGGTTATCCGCTCGGGGGCGCGTTCGTGCTGGCTCTAGGCGAGAGCGAGCAGATCGGCCTTGGACGCTACGAACTCGTCGAGCGTTACGTACCGGACTAGAGGGTGCGAAGTATGGCGGCGTCCCCTTGGCCGCCGCCACCGCACAAGGCGACTGCGGCCGTGCCGCCACCGCGACGACGAAGTTCGAACAGCGCCGTGAGCGCGACGCGGGTGCCCGACATGCCCACCGGGTGGCCGAGGGCGATCGCGCCGCCGTTCACGTTGACCCTGTTCTCGTCGATGCCGAGTTCGTCCACGGACGACAAGCCCACCGCGGCGAACGCCTCGTTGATCTCGAAGAGGTCGATCGACTTGACGTCCAAGCCCGCTTTGGCGGCCGCCTTTTGAATGGCGTGTGAAGGTTGGTTAAGCAATGACGCGTCGGGTCCCGCGACTTGTCCGTAGCTGACGAGTTCGCCGATCGGCGTGAGGCCGAGGTCCTTGGCGCGCTGCTCGGACATCACGAGGACTGCGGCGCCACCGTCAGAGATCTGGGAGGCGTTGCCCGCGGTGATGGTGCCGTCCTTGTCAAAGGCGGGGCGCAACTGACCCAGGGACTCAGCGGTCGTCTCGGCGCGCACGCCCTCGTCGGTGTCGACGATGATCGGGTCGCCCTTTCGCTGGGGAATCGCCACGCCGACGATCTCCTCGGCGAACTTTCCCGAAGCCATGGCGGCGGCGGCCAACTGATGGCTACGTGCGGAGAACTCGTCTTGGCGAGCCCGCGTGATCCGTCCGTCGTTGTAGCGCTCGGTCGACAGACCCATCGCGCACTGGTCGAAGGCGCAGGTCAGTCCGTCGAACATCATGGAGTCGACGACCTTCTGGTCACCGATTCGGTAGCCCGCGCGAGCTCCGGGCAGGAGATACGGGGCGTTGGTCATGGACTCCATGCCACCGGCGACGATGATCTCCGCTTCGCCGGTTTTGATCATGAGGTCCGCGAGGTAGATCGTCTGAAGTCCCGACAGGCAGACCTTGTTGATGGTCGTGGCGTTCACGCTCATGGGTACGCCACCCTTGACGGCCGCCTGGCGTGCCGTGATCTGTCCTTGACCGGCCTGGATGACCTGGCCCATGAGAACGACGTCGATTGTGGCGGGGTCGACCCCGGTCTTGTCGAGGATGCTCTTGATAGCGGCGCCGCCCAGGTCCATGGCACTCAACGAGGCGAACGCCCCCGAAAGTTTGCCAATGGCGGTGCGGCTGGCTGCGACGATGACACTGCGCGACATATTGCTCCTCTAGCTCTGGAAGTCGACAAAACGTTAGACGAAGTTACCCACCAGTAGCGGCGAGGGGTACGCCAGTGCGAACCGACTGACCAATGTTTATCGTTTTCCCCTTGAGAGTTGATGTCTTTGTCCGTTGCGAGTTCGTGACAGTGAGGCGGGTCATCAGGTTGATCGAAGCCGACGGTTGGGTCCAAGTGCGCCAGAAAGGGAGTCATCGTCATTTCAAACATCCGACAAAGGTGGGGCTCGTCACGTCGCGGGAAACCTCGGACGAGAATTGCCACCCAAGACCCTGCGAAGCACAATGAAACGAGCCGGAATTTGAAAGGGGAGTTGGATGACTGAGTACACGATCATCATTGAAGACGCCGGCTCGAATTTTGCCGCGTACGCTCCGGACGTCCCCGGCTGTGTCGCCACTGCGAAGACTTTCGAAGAAACCAGAACGTTGATGGAAGAGGCACTCGAACTCCACCTCGAAATGCTCCGTGAGATGGGTGAAGAAATTCCAGAACCAAACTCTCAAGCGGCAACTGTTCGCGTGGCGTCGTAAGGCATTACGATTCGCTCGGTTTGAAAAGAAGACCTCTTCCAATGGAACCTCGGAAGAAGAGTGTCAAAACGACTCTCAAGGATGCGTCGCGCACGTTCCTAGTTCGAGTCTGGCCTTAACCTACGTGGCTTAGAGTTTCAACGTGAGCGAAAATGATCTCACTGACAACTTTCGTAGGTTGCCTACTTCGAAGTTTGCGTTTCCTGGCCCACTCCGCGATCGTTTGGTGACGGCCATCCTCGAAGGTCGAAAGGTGACCACCACGTCACTGGCTTTGGAGTACGACATCGAATGTGAGCCGCTGCCGTACGAAGGTCAGCGCTCCGTGGTGGTCGACTCCAAGAATGAGCCCGTGTGCGTGATCGAGACGGTGGACGTTTGCGTCGTTCCACTTGGTGAAGTGGGCTACGAACATGTAGTGGATGAAGGTGAAGGGCACGCAACGATTTCAGCATGGCGGGCGGGTCACGAACGCTACTGGCAAAGTGAAGAAATGACTAATTCGCTCGGCGGTTCAAATATGTTTCTCGACGACACGACGCTTGTGGTCTTGGAGCGCTTTCGGGTAATCAAGCGGCTTCGCTCGAGCGTTGATTAATTCCTATGCTTCTGTGGCGTCGAGTGAAGCAAAGGCTCGAGAGTCCATAAGAGAAGTTGAATTTCACGATTGATCGCAGTGAGCTTCATTGAACGGTCCGAATTCACTTTGATCATCCAGCAGTAGACAAAGATCTGTCGAGATTCCCGGGCTCGACGCTTCTCAGGCTCGGGAGCGCCTTTGTCAAAGATCCCTGAGTGCTCCCACTAGTCTCGCCTCCATGAGTGAGATTCTTGACGCAGTGCGAAATGGCGCCTCGGGCGAGACCCTGGCGAACATCCCCCTTCCCGTCAGCACCCGCGCGGTCTTCGTGCTGCGCGACGAGCAAAGCATGTTCGAGGGGATGGCGAGCAATGACAAGGATCCTCGGCGCAGTCTGCACGTCGATGAGGTTGCCGTTCCCGAACTCGCGCCCGATGAGGTGTACCTGGCGGTGATGGCGTCATCGATCAACTTCAACACCGTGTGGACCAGCATCTTTGAGCCACTCTCGACCTTTGGTTTTCTCGACCGCCTGGCCAAGGAGTCGTTCTGGGGCCAGCGTCACGCCCTGCCTTACCACGTGGTCGGTTCGGACGCGGCGGGCGTGATCTTGCGGACCGGGTCGGCGGTGCGCAATTGGAAGGTGGGCGACGAGGTCACCGTACATTGCAACTACGTCGACGACCAGGACCCCACGAGCCACGACGACTCGATGCTCTCGTCGAACCAGCGCATTTGGGGCTTCGAAACCAATTTCGGTGGGCTCGCCGACATCGCGGTCGTCAAGGCGAACCAACTCATGCCCAAACCCACGCACCTCTCCTGGGAGGAGGCGGCGGTCAACGCCCTGTGCAACTCCACTTCGTATCGAATGCTCGTCTCGCACAACGGGGCTCCGGTCACCCAGGGCGACAAGGTGCTGATCTGGGGTGCTTCGGGTGGCATCGGTTCCTTCGCCGTCCAGCACGTGATCAATTCAGGTGGTACGCCCATTGGCGTGGTGTCCAGCGCGGCCAAAGCTGATACCCTGCGCGAGCTTGGCTGTGAATACGTGATCAACCGCGAGGAGAAGCAGTATCAATTCTGGAAAGACCCACACACTCAAGATGAGTCCGAGTGGCGCCGATTGGGCAAGGACATCCGCACCCTGGTGGGTGAAGACCCCGACATCGTCTTCGAACACCCGGGACGCTCGACCATGGGCGCGAGCGTCTTCGTCGCCAAGCGAGGCGGCACCATCGTCACGTGCGCGGCGACGAGTGGCTACATGATTGAATACGACAACCGTCACCTCTGGATGAAACTCAAGACCATCAAGGGTTCGCACTTCTCGAACTACCGGGAGGCCTGGGCGGCCAATCAGACCATCATCGACGGCAAGGTGGTCCCCCCACTCTCGGCGGTGTTCGCCCTCGAAGACGTGGGCGAGGCGGCCTACGAGGTGCACCACAACCGTCACGAGGGGAAGATCGGCGTGCTCTGTGTCGCCCCTCGTGAGGGGTTGGGAATCACCAACCCGGAACTTCGTGCCAAAGTGGGAGAGAAGCGCCTGACCATCTTTCGCCGGCACGACAAGGAGTTGTAATGAAACCACTGCTGAGTGAAATAGATCACGTCGCGATCGCCGTCAACGACCTCGACGCCGCCATTGCCTGGTACGAAGACGTCTTCGGGGCGAGCGTCGTGCACCGCGAGGTCGTCGACTCCGACGGCGTGTCCGAAGCTCTGATCAAGGTCGCCGATTCGTACATCCAGTTGCTCACCCCTACGCGCCCCGACTCCCCGGTGGCGAAATATCTCGAGAAGAAGGGCGAGGGCCTGCACCACGTGGGCTACCGGGTTGCTGATTGTGAGGCCGCGCTCGCGTCGCTTCGTGGCGCGGGCGCGCGACTGATCGATGAGGTGCCTCGGCCCGGTTCGCGCGGCACGATGGTCGCGTTCGTGCACCCCAAGACCGCTTTTGGCACGCTGATCGAACTGGTCCAGGACACGCACTAGGCCACCTTCTTACGCGCGAGTAACCAAGCGGTGAAAAATAATTCCTACTTCGTAGTAACGCCGGAGAACTAGCCGAGATTCATCGACTGTTCACACGAAGGTGACGTTTGGCTTTCGCGCCGACGAACCGGCGTGGGTAGCCTTGCCATTATGGAGCACACAATGGCGGACCGGTTGGCCGAGCTCGAAGCTCGAAAAGCGGAGGCCCGCGTTGCGGGTGGTGAAAAAGCCATCGAACGACAGAGACAGAACGGTCGCATGACCGCGCGCGAGCGCATTGAGTATCTACTTGACGAGGAGTCATTTCAGGAACTGGACATGTTGAACCGTCACGGTGCTTCGGGAATGGGCTTGGAGGAGCATCGTCCTTACACCGACGGCGTTATCACCGGATTCGGCAAGATCGACGGTCGCAAGGTGGCGGTGTACTCCCAGGACTTCACCGTCTTCGGCGGTGCACTGGGCGAGACCCACGGCACGAAGATCCACAAGATCATGGACCTCGCCACGACCATGGGACTGCCCATCATCGGGTTGAACGACGGCGCCGGCGCGCGCATCCAAGAGGGCGTGGCGGGTCTGCACGCCTACGGTGGCATCTTTCGTCGCAACGCCATGGCTTCGGGCGTCGTGCCCCAGATCTCGGTGATCCTGGGGCCCTGCGCCGGCGGCGCGGTCTACTCGCCGGCGCTGACCGACTTCATCTTCATGGTCCAAGGTTCGAGTCACATGTTCATCACCGGGCCCGACGTCGTCAAAACCGTGACCGGTGAGGACGTGACCCTCGAAGAGCTGGGTGGAGCGCTCACCCACGCCACCAAGTCGGGCGTGGCTAACTTCGTCATGCCCGATGAGAAGAGCGTGCTCGACGAGGTCCGCTACCTTCTCTCGTTCCTACCGTCGAACAACATGGAGGAGCCACCTCGTATCCTCACCGGCGACGCCGGGGACCGACTCTGCCCCGAGTTGCGCGACCTGTTGCCCACGTCGCCCAACCAGCCCTACGACATGAAGAAGGTGATCGCGGCGGTGGTCGACGGTGGGGACTACATGGAGGTGCACTCGACGTACGCCCAGCAGATCACGTGTGGCTTTGCGCGAATCGATGGCCATACCATCGGCATCGTCTCGAACCAACCGCAGATCCTCGCCGGCGTCCTCGACATCGAGTCCAGCGAGAAGGCCGCGCGGTTCGTGCGCACGTGTGACGCCTTTAACGTGCCCATCGTTACCTTCGTCGACGTGCCGGGTTTCATGCCCGGCACCGACCAGGAGTTCGGCGGCATCATTCGTCACGGTGCGAAGTTGCTCTACGCCTTCTGTGAAGCAACCGTGCCTCGCATCTCGATCATCACGCGCAAGGCCTACGGCGGCGCCTACGTGGTCATGAACTCCAAGTCCATCGGCGCGGACCTCGCTTTCGCGTGGCCCACCGCCGAGATCGCGGTCATGGGGGCCTCGGGTGCGGTGGAGATCGTGCATCGTCGCGACCTGACGAACTCGGACAATCCCGACGTGCTGCGCAAGGAGTTGGTCGAGGAGTACGAGGAGCGCTACTCCAACCCGTATCTGGCGGCCGAGCGCGGTTTCATCGACGACGTGATCGACCCCGCCGAGACTCGCCGGATCATCGCCAAGTCGCTCGACATCCTTCGCGGTAAGCGTGAGGAACTGCCTAAGCGCAAGCACGGGAACGTGCCGCTGTGAACTACGGACTGCAACCGCGCCCGCAGTTGCCCCCCGACGAGATGGCGGCCCTGGTCGTCGCGGCCGAGGAGCTCTTGAAGAGTCAGGCCCGGGTCGTCGCCGACGCGCCACCGAGTTGGCGTTTCTCGGGACGGTGGTTCAACGCCGGTCCTTACGCGTATCGACGTCCCTACCGGGTCGTGGACGTTTAGTCCTCCACGAGCGCCAAGAGGTCGCTCATGATCGAGCTAAGCGAGAAGTCCTTGGGCGTGTAGACCGCGGCGACGCCCAACTCCTTCAGGTGTACGGCGTCCTCGTCGGGCACGATGCCGCCGACGACGACCTTCGCGTCCACGCCCGCCTCGGCGAGTCCCTCGAGCACGCGTGGCACCAGCGCGAGGTGCGAACCCGACAGGATCGAGATGCCCACGATGTCGACGTCCTCGTCGCGCGCGGCGGCGACGATCTCCTCGGGTGAGAGACGTATCCCCTGATAGACGACCTCGAATCCGGCATCGCGCGCGGCGACCGCGATCTGTTCGGCACCGTTGGAGTGCCCGTCCAGCCCTGGTTTGGCGACGAGCAATTTTGGCGGTGTGCCCCGTTTGTCGTGCACGGCCCGCGATCGTTCGACGAGTGCGGCGAACACGTCGCCTCGCGACCCGACCCCCGTGCGCACGCCCGTCGGAGCGCGGTACTCGCCAAAGACCTCGCGAAGTACCGACGCCCATTCGCCGGTCGTGCCCCCCGCTTTGGCCAGAGCGATCGTCGGCACCATGATGTTGTCCTCGGCGGACGTGCCCGCCGCGACGCGGGCGAGTTCGTCGAGCGCTGCGCGAACCACGACGTCGTCACGGTTGGCGCGCCACTTGCCGACGTCGTCGACCAGTTCGCGTTCGACCTCGGGATCGACGGTCAAGATCGTCGCGAGCGACGTGCCGCTCGTGAGCGGCGATTCCGTGGTCTCGGTGAATCGGTTGACGCCCACTACGACCTGTTCACCCGATTCGATGCGCGCGACGCGTTCGGCCTGGCTCGCCACGAGGCGGCTCTTCAGTTCGTCGATCGCGGCGAAGGCACCGCCGAGTGCGAGCACGTCGTCGAGTTCGACCTGCGCCGCGAGCGTGAGTTCGCGGACCTTGGCGTCCATGACCTGTGATCCGGCGAAGATGTCGGGATACTCGAGAAGGTCGCTCTCGTAGGCGAGGACCTGTTGCATACGAAGGCTCCACTGCTGGTCCCAGGGTCGGGGCAAGCCGAGTGCCTCGTTCCACGCAGGTAACTGGATCGCTCGTGCACGCGCGTCAGCCGACAAGGTCAGTCCGAGCATCTCGAGCACGATGCGCTGGACGTTGTTCTCGGGTTGCTGTTCAGTGAGCCCGAGTGAATTGACCTGCACGCCGTAGCGAAAGCGGCGAAGTGACGGGTCCTGCACGCCGTAACGAGTACGACAGATCTCGTCCCACATCGCGGTGAACGTGCGCATCTTGGCGATCTCCTCGATGAAGCGCACGCCGCCGTTCACGAAGAACGAGATGCGTCCGACGACGCTGGGCATCTGGCTCTTGTCGACCTTTCCCGAGTCGCGTACCGCGTCGAGCACGTCAATCGCGGTGGCGAGCGCGTAAGCGATCTCCTGAACCGGGGTCGCACCGGCTTCTTGGAGGTGGTAACTACAGACGTTGATGGGATTCCACTTTGGCACGTGGTGTATGGCGAACGCGATCATGTCCACGATGAGTCGTCGTGATGGTTCGGGTGCGTAGATGTACGTGCCTCGGCTGAGATACTCCTTGACGATGTCGTTCTGCACCGTGCCGGAGAGCTCTGCGTAGTCGACTCCCTGTTCGTCCGCGAGGGCGAGGTAGAGGCCCCAGAGCCAGGCCGCGGTGGCGTTGATCGTCATCGAGGTGTTCATCTCGGCGAGGGGAATACCGTCGAAGAGCTGGCGCATGTGTCCGAGGTGCGCTACGGGAACGCCGACCTTGCCAACCTCCCCTTGCGCTTCGCGGGCGTCGGGGTCGTAGCCCGTCTGGGTCGGCAGATCAAAGGCGATCGACAGACCCGTCTGACCCTTTTCGAGATTGCTGCGGTAGAGCTCGTTGGACTTCACGGCGGTGGAGTGGCCCGAGTAGGTCCGCATCACCCAAGGCTTCGAGCGCTCTGGCATGGTTCCTCTTTCTCGATCTACCTAGCGACGGTAGTCGTAGAAGCCCGTACCTGATTTGCGTCCTAGTTGTCCCGCGCTCACCATGCGACGAAGTAACGGCACGGGCGCGAAATTAGGGTCAGCGAACTCTGCGTAGAGCGCTTCGAGGATGGCGAGGGAGGTATCCAGTCCGACCAGGTCGAGCAGGGCGAACGGTCCCATCGGAAAGCCACAACCGCCCTTCATGGCGACGTCGATGCCGTCCTTGCTCGCGACACCTTGTTCGAGTAGTCGAATCGCGTTGTTGAGGTAGGGGAAGAGAAGGGCATTCACGACGAAGCCCGCTTGGTCCTTTACCTCGACGGGCTCCTTACCGCAGGCCTGGGCGAATTCGATGACGGCCTGGATCGTCGAGTCGCTCGCGCACAACGGGCGAACGACCTCGACGAGCGACATCGCCGGAGCCGGATTGAAGAAGTGCACGCCACAGACCAACTCGGGTCGCGAGGTCTCCATCGCCAGCTCGATCACCGACAGGGTGGAGGTGTTGGTCGCGAGTACGGCCTGGTGGTTGACGGCGCGGTCCAGTTCATTGAAGAGGGCGCGCTTGACGTTGAGGTCCTCGACGACCGACTCGATGACCAGGTCGCAGTCGTGCAGATCGGCAATTGACGTCGTCGCGCTGACTCGTGCGCGCAGTTGGTCTGCTTCGTCGCGGGTTCGCTTTTCCTTCTCCACCTGCTTGGCGAGAGACTTCTCGAGTCCGGCGAGCATTGCGTCGGCGGTGGCCTGGGAGCGGGTACGCACGAGCACCTGGGCCCCCGCCGCTGCCGCGACTTCGGCGATGCCGCTGCCCATGATGCCCGAACCAAGAACGCCCACTTTTTGAAAGGTCATGGTGCGAACATTACTGGCCAGTAAAAGTGCGGACGAAGTGCGAGACTTCAGAAGTGGAGCGTTCCCTGGTCGCCGTGGGTTCCCTCGGCGCGTTAGCGGGCTACCTCGGTGACAAATCCTTGTGCGCTCTGGGCCCTGGAGCCGACGTGGTGGTGGTGCCGACCGCGGCAGCCTTTCGCGGCGCCGCGCAGGCGGCCGTCGAGGTCGCCACGTCCGTCGAGGGTTTGGACCTCCAACTCGAGGCGTTGATGGTGGTCGATCGAGTTTCAGCCGGGGAAAGTCACTTCGCCACGCGCATCGTCGAAGCCTCCCTGGTGGTCTTGTGTGACGGCTCGGCCCTGCACGCGAGGTCGGTCTGGCGTGACACGCCGGTCGGTGAAGCGCTGGCGCGCGCGCGTTCACTGGTCGCCGTGGGTGCTTCGGCGTCGGTGCTGGGTGAAGTCATGATCGATCCGCGAGGTGGTGCCCCGACGACGGGACTCGGGCTCAGTACGGGCGTGGCGTTCAGTGCGCCCGCGAATGACGACCAGCTCGCTCGCACCAGGTCGTTGCTCGGCGAGGAGACGGCACTCGTGGTGCTCGGAGCTCGCGGTGTCGTGGCCTGCGAGAGCGGCGTGTGGCGAATCGTCGTCGATCAGGACGTGATCGTGAGTCGCGGCACGACGTTGACGACGCTGTAAACGTTGAGTTCAGGACTCGGTGATGGTGACCGACTCGATGACGACATCTTCGCGAGGCTTGCCTGAGGATGTACCCAAGTCATTTACTTTCGCGACGACGTCGAGTCCCTTCACGACTTTGCCGAACAGCGCGTAGAGCGGTGGAAGGCGAACGCCGTCGGGTCCCGAGATAATGAAGAACTGTGAACCGTTGGTGTGCGGTCCGGCGTTGGCCATGGCGAGGCTGCCGACTTCGTAGCGCCCGGCCTTGGGCAATTCGTCGTCGAAACGGTAGCCGGGTCCACCCGTACCGGTGCCGCCGGGGTCGCCACCCTGGAGCACGAAGCCTGGAATGATGCGATGAAAGATGACGCCGTCGTAGTAGTGGAAACGTGCGAGGTAGACAAAACTGTTCACCGTCACCGGGGCGGCCAGTGGGTCGAGCACGATCTCGAGCGTCCCGTGGGAGGTGACCATGGTCGCCGCGTACGTCTTGGCGGGATCGATGATCATGGGTGGCGCGGCGTCGAACTTCTGACGCTGCTCGCTCGAACCATCGGGATTGGGGACTGGACTACTCATGATTTCCTCGTTTCGTGACGTGCTTCGATGGAGTTCCAGGATTCGACGTAGGCCGTGTTCGCGATTATTGGCGTTAGCTCACCTTTAAGAGGTCGACCACGAAGACGAGCGTGTCGTTGGCGGAAATGCCCCCGCCGGGGTTTTGGGAACCGTAACCGAGCGAGGGCGGGATGATGAGCTCACGGCGTCCTCCGGCGCGCATGCCGACCATTCCCTGTTCCCATCCCTTGATGACGGTGTTCGCTCCCAGGACGAAACTGAAGGGCGAGCTCGTCCACGAAGACTGAATGACCTTATGAGTCGAATAGGTGGCGAGCACGTACTGGACTTCCAGGGTTCTTCCGTTGACTGCTTCGGCGCCGGTGCCCTTGAACAGATCCTCGGCCTCAAGGACCTTGGGCGGCGCGGTGGTGGGCACGATGACGGTGGGTGCGACGCCTGTCTTGCCGGCGGGCGAGGGATCAGCGATTGAGGGAAAGCCCGACACGGCGCTCTCGCCCGCGGTCGAACCGGCGGTCGTGGTGGTGGTGGCGACGGTCGTCGTCGTCGACGACGTCGTGCTTGAACCGACCGTGGTCGTCGTGGTGGGTGCGGCCGTGGTCGTCGTGGCGCTCGCCGCGGCGGTCGTGGTCGTGGTCGAGTTGTTCGTGGACTTGCCGGCGAAGAGGTAGGCGCCGGTGAAGATCACCACGGCCGCCACGACGATTACGATCGCGGCGCGGCGGAAGTTCTTGCGCCGCTTCGCCTCGCGCTGCATCTGCTCGATCTTCGCGCGGCGAGCCGCTTTCTGACGTTGACGTTTGGAAGTAGCCATGGGCGCGACTTTACTAGGCCATGGCAAGGGCCTTGTTGCGCTCAAGTATTCTTGGTGCCTATGGCACTCGTGGTGCAAAAGTACGGAGGAACCTCGGTCGGTGACGCCGAACGTATTCGGGCCGTTGCCGATCACGTCGCGCGTACGCGCGAAGCAGGCAATGACGTGGTCGTCGTGGTCTCGGCCATGGGCAAGTTCACCGACGACCTCATCCGTCTCGCCGATGACGTTTCGCCCACTCGACCCCCGCGTGAACTCGACATGTTGCTCACGGCGGGCGAGCGGATCTCGATGGCGCTCGTGAGCATGGCGCTGGGCGCTCGAGGCGTCGAGTCGGCTTCCTTCACCGGGTCCCAGGCCGGCATCATCACAGACACCGATCACACGCGAGCCAAGATCCTCGAGATGCGACCCGATCGCATTCGTGAGGCGCTGGACTCGGGACTCGTGCCCGTCGTCGCCGGCTTTCAAGGAGTATCGACCGAAAAGGACATCACCACGCTGGGTCGCGGTGGATCCGACGTCACCGCGGTCGCGCTGGCGGCGGCGCTAAAGGCGGACGTGTGTGAGATCTACACCGACGTGACCGGCGTCTTCTCGGCGGACCCGCGAGTGGACGCCAAGGCTCGTCGATTGGCGAAGGTGTCCTTTGACGAGATGATGGAGATGGCGGCGACCGGCGGTCGCGTCTTGATGCTGCGTTCGGTCGAATTCGCTCGTCGTCACGGTGTGCCGCTGCACGTTCGATCAAGTTTCACCTGGGAACCAGGGACTTGGATTGTGGAGGAGGACCCCACTATGGAAGAAGCCGTCGTGTCGGCAATCACCGATGACAAGTCAGAGGCCAAGGTCACCGTCGGAGGCGTTCCCGACAAGCCGGGTATCGCCGCGAAGTTGTTTCGTGAACTCGCGAACGCGGGCATCAACGTGGACATGATCGTCCAGAACACCGGCGCCAACGGCCTCACGGACATTTCCTTCACGGTCGCCAAGACGGACCTCGAAGCCGCGAGCACGTGTTGCAATCAAGTCAAGCGTGAGATCGGCGCCGCCGAGGTCACCACCGACGACAGCATCGGTCGCGTGTCAATCGTGGGTGCGGGCATGAAGTCCAATCCGGGGGTTACCGCACTCATGTTCGAGACGCTCTCCGAACACGGCATCAATATCGAAATGATCTCGACGAGTTCGATTCGAATCTCGTGCGTAATTCGAGCCGACAAGGTAAATGACGCCGTGCGTCATCTGCACACGGCGTTTGGACTTGACGCGGCGTAGTCCTAGACTCGACTCATGCGTGTAGCGATTATCGGGGCCTCGGGCCAAGTGGGAACGGTGATGCGGGCGATTCTGCGCGAGCGGAACTTCCCAGTCGATGAGATTCGATTCTTCGGATCTTCACGTTCGGCGGGCCAAAAGCTGGACTGGAATGGTCAGTCCATCGAAATCGAAGACGCCGCGATCGCTGACTTCAACGGCATCGACCTCGCGCTCGCGTCATCGGGTGCGACGTCCTCGAAGGTGCTCTCGCCGCGTCTCGCGAGTGCCGGTGCGATGGTGATCGACAACTCGTCGGCGTTTCGCCTGGACCCCGACGTGCCCCTGGTGGTGCCCGAGGTCAACGCGCACGCGCTTCAGTCCATCCCCAAAGGGATCATCGCCAATCCCAATTGCACCACGATGGCGGCGATGCCAATACTCAAGCCGCTGCACGTCGCCGCAGGTCTGCGATCGATGGTGGTCGCCACGTATCAGGCGGTGAGCGGGTCGGGTCGCGAGGGCGTTGACGAACTCGCCTCGCAACTCGACGCGTTGCGCGACGTCGACGTGCGTGTGCTGACCTTTGACGGCACGGCATTTCCGATCGACCTGGGTGTGAAGTTTCCCGCCACCATTGCCTACAACGTGGTACCGCTCGCCGGCTCCATCGTCGACGATGGTTCTCTTGAAACGAATGAGGAGCAGAAACTGCGCGACGAGAGCCGCAAGATCCTCGAGATCCCCGGACTTCTCGTCGACGGCACGTGCGTACGCGTACCGGTCTTCACCGGGCATTCCCTGTCGATCACGGCCAGCTTCGAGCGTCCGCTCTCGCCCGAGGAGGCGACGAAAGTCCTGCTCGACGCACCGGGTGTGGTCGTCGACGAGTTACCGACGCCTCGTCTGGCGGCGGGCAAGGATCCGACCTACGTGGGACGCATACGTCGCGCCGAGACGGTCCCGAACGGACTATCGCTCTTCTTGACCGGTGACAACCTGCGCAAGGGTGCCGCGCTCAACGCGATTCAGATCGCCGAAGCCTGGATGAAGCTTCGCTAGTCAGCGCCGTCGCGACCGACCTGGCGGCGGGCCAGGTTGACGCAGTGGTCACCGAATCGTTCGTAGAAGCGCGCCAGCAACGCCAACTCCACCGCGACGGGCAGCGTCATCGAGCCCGAGGTGAGTTCCGCGGTGAGCGACACGTGCAGATCGTCGAGCTCGTCGTCGATGTCCTCGATCGCCCCCACCGCCTCGGTCTTACCGTCGATGATGATGTCGGTCGCCTCGCGCCAGATCGTTGAGGCGACTTCTCCCATTCGTTCGATCAGACCACGACTGCGTGGCGACATCTCGGTGCCCAGTCCCCTCGCCGCGCGCCGCGCGATGTGTTCGGCCAGGTCACCGTTGCGTTCGACTTCGGGAAGAATTCTCAACAAGGTGAGCAGTTCGCGACGTACCTCGGCGCTGAGCGAATCCTGGGTGAAGAGGCGTTCTTCGGCGGCCATCACCATCTCGTTGACCAGGTTGTCGATCACCACGTCCTGGTCGACCACCTGCTTGGCGAGTTCGCGGTCTCCCGCCAAGAGCGCGTGGGTCGCCTCGGCGATCGCTTCGCCCACGAGTGCGAACACCTGGACGACTTTTTGGCGGAACTCGGGCGTGATGCTCTCCTCGGGAACCGAAGGTTCTCGGGACTCGGAATTGGAGCCGAACAGGCGGTACATGGTGCAAGGCTACCGGTACGTGACACCGATTCTCTAGGGTGAGGGGGTCGAGTGAAAGGGCCGAACGATGGTGGGCATTCTCAGCGGAGTTGGAGGTTTCCTCGTCGGCGCCCTCGTCGCAGTCGCGCTTGGCGCTGCGCGCTCGCGAAGGCTTCGCGAGGAGAAGTCCAGCGCCCTCCAGGACCTCGCGGTGCGCGACGCGCAGTTGGCGAGCGCCAACGAGACGCTCGAGCGTGAGCGCGAGGAGCATCAGTTGGACGGCGAGAAGTTGGGCGTGCTCTTCGAGAACCTCTCGAACCGCGTGCTCACCCGCACCGTCCAGGAGTTTGGCGCTTCGCAGGAGCAAGTGGTCAAAGAGAGAGATTCGAAATTGACCCACACTCTCAAACCCCTGGAGGACCTGCTCGACGAGTACAAACGCAACCTCGCGGATTTCAACAAGGAACACGTGGGCGCCCTGTCGGACGTGAAGAGCCGCGCGAACGAATTGCTGGAGGCCCAGCAAAAGACCCAAGAGGAGACTCGGCGTCTTAATCAGTTGCTCGGACGCGGCGATCAGCGCGGTCACTGGGGCGAGATCCAGCTCGCCAACGTCATGGAGGCCTCGGGACTGCGACAAGGCATTGACTACGACCTGCAGGTCTCGGGGGTGAGTGACCTGGGTAAGACCCAGCGTCCGGACTGCATTGTGCGCATGCCCAATGGCGTGAGCATTGCGGTCGACGCGAAGTTCCCCTTCGACGACTTCGAGAAGGCCATCGCTAGTGAAGACGTCAACGAACGCCGCGCGCACCTCGAACAGTTCGCCAAGAAGCTGCGCGGACACGTCAAGGCCCTGAAGGACAAGTCCTACTGGGAAGTGCTGAGTCCCGCTCCCGAGTTCACAGTCTGCTTCGTGCCCAGTGACGCCGCGATCACCGCGGCGTTCGACGCGGATTCGTCGTTGCATTCGTACGCGAGCAAAGAACGGGTGCTCGTCGTGGGACCCACGAACCTCTTGTCGTTGCTGTGGTCGGTGGCGCTGGTCCTCCAAACCCACGAGGCCCAGGTCAACGCGAAGGAGATCCTCGACGCCGCCGAGAAGATCGTCAATCAGATCCGTCTCGTCGCCGAGCCCATCACCAAGTTGGGCAAGTCGCTCAATAACTCGGTGGAGAATTACAACCAGATGGTCAAGTCAGTCGAATCACGCCTCATCGTGTCGGCACGCAACATTCGACGCTTGGGCGGTGCCCAGCACGCCAAGGTCGTGCCGGAACTTCAGAGCGTGAATGAGGGTGCGGTGGCGATGAACGAAGCGAAATGGGGCACCGGTCCGGACACCCCGCTGCTCGAAGGAGCCTCCGAGATCATCGACATTGAGGAGTACGACGACGAGGAGTGACGTCGTACGTGGGGCGAGACGAATTGAACAGTGAGTAAGTTCTTATTTCGTGCCCACCACTCGCGCTCAACGACGCCGGCGTTACGTCATATGGACGGTGACGATCGTGGTGCTGCTCCTGGGATCGCTCTTCGTGCGCGACGTGAACCGGTCCGCCCACGGTGCCGTGAGTCCGCGACGCGCGGAGAATCGTGATTTTGCCGCACTCGCGAACGTGCTCATCACCCAGGAGAATCAATTCGACAATCACCTCTCCTATCTATTGACAACGGGCCAGTCACTCACTCGCCCTCGCTTCGAGGCTCGGCTCGAGCAACTCGAACAGCAGCTACCCGCCTGGTTGACCCAAGCGTCGCTGCTTAGCTCGCCCGAACTCGCTCATCACGTCAACAGTTCCCTCGCTTCGCTCACTGACGTGCGCGTGAACGACTACCAGGCGCTCTTGGGCTACGTGGCCAACTCGCTTCAGTTGCCCTGGTCGGTGACGAGTACCGTCGAAGTC